>Ga0131853_10024620_pt1 | contig 10859 bp, 10 predicted proteins | sample TergutLab28metaG_FD_92764 | JGI IMG/M metagenome (GOLD analysis project Ga0131853, IMG submission 92764) | Labiotermes labralis P1 segment gut microbial communities from Petit-Saut dam, French Guiana - Lab288 P1 (version 2) (version 2) | ecosystem: Host-associated > Arthropoda: Insects >... | reverse complement strand
TTTATTAAAACCAACTAATTGCACATACTTGTCAAACCATTTAAAACCACATTATTGGATTAAAATGGATTTAAAATATCTCCTACATGTTTCAATCCCTCTATGGGATCATCCTCAGGGAGCCTATCTGCAGTCAGTTCATTGAACTCAACATTTGTCTCCACAGTTCATACCCTATTGATCTGTATGTGACCTTCGCACTGACGGTATCACGTCTTGCTAACACGTACCTAAACTGCAAAACACAATGACCACAACTCAGTATATTCAATACTACGTTGTCCAAATGGAAAGCACCCGGAGTCGATATTCATTAAGCTTAATACATCAGTCGAACATTAATCGTGATGAAGGAAGTGAATATATTGAAAAAAATCCACACTTAATTTTTAAGCATCTGAAGACTGACAGTTATATAAGTTGAATATAAAACTTCAGCTCCAACCTCACAGAGAACACAGTCCGTGTTCATCATAAAAACCACTCAGTTGATGTTATTTAGGGAAATGCTCAACGCACATATCAAGAATCATATGAGACACACACAGGAGCACACTAGTGTTCCAAAAAAATCTAGTCACCTCACGGTTCTTGACTGCATAAGGACAAGAAGCCCCACACTGAGGACCCACAAATATTTCGCGACATGGGAACTGTGTGCCTCTGTATCAACTGTGTGTGTCTGTACACACACTCATACTTGGCCGGAATATGGAAGTAAGAAACAATATGTCACGTGACTAAGTTTATTAAGAGGTTAATACTGCATATGTCCAACCACAAGATATTGTTAACTGTGAATAAGGAAGTGGAGAAAAGAGCCATGGCATATTTTAAGATATTAACAAAGAATATATATGTGGGAACTGAGGAAGAGTCCCTATAGCCGGTCCGATAGCGGGAACTTCAAACAGTGCCGTAATGAATTAGAAATACAAACACTTAACCGCCACATCGTGCCAGAATTCATTACTGCTGCTGGGATCCTGAAAATATTTTACTACCCAATAACTATTCTAATGGAAAACATATAATAGGCCAATTAAAAGGGTGAAATGTACGTTGGCTGAAGAAAGATACATAAACTCGTATAAATGTGGTTTAAACACGATTTAACTCAAGACCAGTGATTTCAATACAAGGGTAAGACGACTCGCAGAGCAACATAGCTCCGAAGTCATAGAATTTAAGGCATCTACTGCATAACGAAGTAGAAGATTCGCGTTAAAAACACCTGGCTATCTGACAAACACAGCTGTAACCATAAATAACTTGTCCAAGAAATATACAAGCATAGCTGGATACCTTAACAGGATAAAGCGAGATGGTTAACCGAAGTTGAAACCTGCTCTTCACGTAACATAACGCAGCGGATGGTGACCTCCGCTAAGCTTACTGGTTACAACGGGCAGGGTACAGTGTAGCAAAAATTTTTGACAAATGAGTCAACGTACCATGTTGACAATAAAAATAAGGGGAAGTACTGTAATAACAGAGCGCGGTAGCACAGTGGTTAAGGTTAAGGTGCTGTGCTACAAATTGGAAGGTCGCTGGTTCGATCCAAGATGGTGTCATTGGCATTTTTTCATTGACATAATCTTTCCGATCGCACTATGGCCCTGGGTTCGACTCAGCCTCTAACAGAAATGAGTACCAGGAGCATTTCCTGGGGTAAAGGTGGCCGGTGCGTAAGGGTGACAACCTTACCACAATCCTGTGCCGTTGTCATGAAATCTGGGAACCTTAATTTCCTGGAACCCTCTGGGCCACTCCAGGCCTGTAACGGGACTGCTTTACCTTTACTGTAATAACAACAGTGACCAAGTTGCTTTACCTGTATAAATAGACATACAAAATAATTAAGCATCAGTTTACGATGTTATCAAAATATTGGACCGTAAGAAGCCCGTGATGTCTGTAAGTAAGGTGGGCAACAAAATTACATGCACAAACACATATAGCAGCACTTAACTCGTTTGCAAATTTATTTCCGCATGAATTTCATAATATAACAAAACAAAAACATGAAACTAAAGACAGTGTTTAAAACCTCCATCAGGAATGTCCCCCCCCCCCAAAAAAAACTCCAGTTTTCCTAGTTGATATATTTTATTTAAAGCCAAACAAATAACAAACGAATTAAAGTACATCCTAGCGGTGACATAATAAATATTGGATTATTAACCTACTTTATATCAACTGGGACATAACCAGGAGCGGTACAATTGAATTCGGGAGTTCAAACAGAACTTCAAGAAATAGGTTTCGAAGACAGGCACAAGCTTCTTCATCTGATTCTGAAAAGGGCCGTGAACCTAAAAAAAAAAAAGCGGCCAATTTCTTGGCTACACGAATGTGTAGACCAAGTGTGTCCAACCCGCGGCCCATCACGTTGTACTATGCGGCCCGCAGTCACGTCTGTAAATTGTGTATAAGCTACATAATTTCACAATAATTTAGGTATTTAGGCAAACCACTGATTGTTCTTCTTCAACGTGCGGTCCGCGAACTAGCCCACAATAACGGGCGTGGCTATTGGCCATAGCAAGGTTCGAGACACACAGGCTAAACTGTTCCATTGATCTTTATCTTTATCGTTGCACCGTGCATTTCGTACAGTCATTCAATCAGCACACCAACTAATGCACATACATAAAATTTTTTACATTAAAACATTTAAAATCGCTCCAACATGTTTCGATCCTAAGATCATCTTCAGGGAGCTACACTGCTTCGTTGCTAAACTTGGTGCTGTGGCAGCATGTCGTACGACATGCTGCCACAGCACCAAGTTAATGTAAGGAAATTAACCAGTGAGTGTTTTTAAAAATGTGACTTTAGCTAGGAACAGTGTAGCTCCCTGAAGATGATCTTAGGATCGAAACATGTTGGAGCGATTTTAAACATAAAAAATTTTATGTATGCGCATTAGTTGGTGTGCTGATTAAATGTTCCATTGATGTTTGAGTAAGTTCTACTTGTGTCCAGTTTTTAACAATTAGATCTTTTAGTTTGTGTTCTTCTTCTATTTATTGTGTTATTTCATGCGACGACATTCTATGTTCTTGCTTCTATCGTTTAGTTTTGTCAACATCTGTTCAGATATTTAATTACCAGAGCCTCATTCCTGTCCCAACGCCTCATAGGCAGTTCGTCTTTTTGATCTTACGAAGCGCAATGCACAATTGCGAAAAACGACTATTACCTTCGTCATGTCTGTCCGTCCGTCTGCATGGAACACCACTGACGGATTGTCAAGAAATTCAACATTTCACTGTTTTTCGAAAATCTGTACAGAAAATCCAAGTTCCATTAATATCCGACAAGAATAACGGATACTTTACATGAAGACTTAGGTACATTTATGACAATTTAACCCCGAATTCTTCTTAGAATGAGAAACGTTTCAGACGACCGTAAATAAAACCAAAGCACATGTTATGATGCTAGAGTAAGGGTAAAGAACTTCACGGATTAGGTCCTTCATACATTTCCCAGCACTATCACAATGAATAAGATAAGCAGCTGCAACACAAATAAATATATTCTAAAATAAAATATAAGCAACAAATAATACATTAAAGGGATATTATTCTACACCTTTCCCGGCCTACTGGTTGCTAACCCGATCTGCCTTGACTGAGAGATTAAACAGTCTTTACTCACAAAAGATAGAAAGTTTAACCAGCATCTTTTTCTGTTAAATCCAGCTCCCTCCAATTCGATCACAAACGCAGGTCTCGACGGGACCCCCTCTAGTTGCTTGGCTCGTCTTCTCTAGGCAGTCAGAATCGAAGTCAGAATGACGAAAGTCTCAATACATACAATATTCATGACTTAAATGATGTAACAGATTATATTAAAGAATAAACAAGGAATTGAAATGTATAAACAGAAATTAAATGTATAAGCACATTAATTAACAGGGCTCTACATAACACACACACATTGTATGTTCATTAACGTTTTCCCAACAATCGTGCCGTTTATGGGATAATATGGAAAAAATACTGTACAGCCGGACAGGCCACAGATGGCAATATAATACGGCGCATGCGCTTTGCATTTTGGATACCTAAGGCTACAGACACACACTCAGAATATGTAATATATATATATTGCTTTTCCACAGCAACAATGGTTACGCGAACGCGCCTCAATGTTACGTTATACGTACATTGCCTGTTTTATTTACCCCCTCCGTCATTCACTGGCCCACTAACAGGCATTGCAATCAGTTAACATTAATGCCTGTAGTTCTCTTTCTTCTCAAATATTATTCCGAATCTGTCAGAATTAAAATTGTCGGTGTGCACGCCATGATTGGCACATGGAGGAGTGGAGTACTTCACCCCCTGGTCGCATTAGACCCGAAGAAAGAGCTCTCGATACACACTGAAAAGGAGGCTGCGGGTGACTCAGAACCCGTTTGGGCACTTTTGAGAAAAAAAAATCCCCTGCTGGGAATCAAATGCCGATTCCTGGGCCGTCCAGTCCAGTCACTATACCGACTGAGCTATTGAGGCTCTTACATATACACACGCATAAGATCGTCTGCATACTCTTTCAACCTTTAGTATATCGCCTACCGGTGAAGTTATTATCCTGCTACGGCAATAGCACACATCTAAAATGTGTATCGGAGTAAACCTGAAAATTGCTAGTAGATACGTGTCTGAAGTTTTAGCTGTAAAGCTATCACCATCACGAAAACAAGCTGCCACGACGCACGGTTACTGCATAAATATGTTTCCTGCTGCACAACTGATAAAGCAATAGTGGAATATATATATAAGTCGGTTATCGGGATACAAAGTAGCTAGGGCTAGACGATTGCAATTCGAGTCCTGGCACAGGCGTGGCTTTGTGTCTTGAATAAGACCCACAGACCGGCTCTGGGGCCTTGACCGCCTCCTGGACTCTTTTACGGTGTTAAATCCGTTGAAAGGTAAAACTGGGCACTCAGCTACAGCTAATGCCGAATGAAGAATGCGCTGTACTCATGTCGTGGTGCGTCCTTTGGCAAAGTAATTACTCAGAATTAGAAGGAATCGGTCATGACCAACATCAAGACAGGATCTAATGGTTCAACAGAAAACCAGTGTTCGTCTTTCGTAGAACCGAGAAGAGCGAAGACTCATCTACACCCTGGCGGAAGCCTGAAATCTGTCAGAAAGGAAGGAAATTTGAGCGAATCCCATACAGATATACGGGGCGGAAATTTAACGACGAGAAGCTAGAAACCATGCTGTAAATTTAGAACGTTAGAATGTTTTGCGACTGACGCGTTGATACGTTCCTGTACTAATGGTCACGTAAGTAAATAGCCTCGCTGCAGACACTTGGTTTAACGTTTCAAAACACAGACTTTAAATTTTTACCTAAGCAATAAAGAAAAAAACTCCATGTATCACGCAATGAAACATTCTTTGTTTTTTATCTCAGTATTTAACCAACTTGATGCACAAAATTTGTTTCACAATAAGTTTTATTTCATGCCTCTACATGTTTCGAGCACATGTGCTTATCATTAGGAGGTCAAAATTGCATTACACAGCCTCTGGTATCATCACACCTATAGGTGTGATGATACCAGAGGCTCCTGACGATGAGCACATGTGCTCGAAACATGTAGAGGCATGAAATAAAACTTACTGTGAAACAATCTTGTGTATCAAGTTGGTTAAATACTGAGATAAATATACTGAGATGCACGGTCAGCAAAACGTCAAAATTCTTTGTTTTGTTAACGTGCACCGATATTGAGGCCTACTTCACCCGTTAACATTACAAGACCATACATTTTGCCACAAGAGGGCATTACGTATTTTGAATGTTTCTTTGTATAACTACGGATTATTCCCATAAACAAAGTTTACTTGTCTGCATTAACTGTGACACAGAACATGCTTTTTATATTTTGGGGGGGGGGGGTAAAATCCAATACGTTGTGGTACGTTTATGTCAACTTCAAATTTGATATGCTACTTAGATGATCTCCAGGCTTCCAAAGGTAAAATATACAGTTGATATTCCCAGCAAGTGCAAAATGTACAAAATTACCTTCAACTTTATGTCATAAATAAAAATTTGTATGAAGGACTTATCTTGTACTATCACAGAACCGCAGTTTTAACCAAACATATTTATGTCTTCTACCACAGACCTACTGATTGACTGGTTTTGAAGCATTCATAATACTCCTTTATACAACTCGCGGTTAGTATTCTGAAGTGTTTACTCCATAAGGACAAGTGGATCCTGACGTCATACGTACAACATTACATAGAACCCAACTCTCTTATCTGGTTGATCCGGCCTTTTGGGCTTAGCATCGAACACAAACATGCACTTCAAATAATACGTTCTCAGATGATAAACACTCCAGAGAAAAAGAAAAGTCTTATGTCCATTTAAAATTATATGCCTCTTAGGAGTGAGTGACCATGTAACTGAGACTAATGACGGTCTTTATCACAAATTAACGGCACTTGAAAAGGAAAATTAAAATTCAGAACACACACAGAGGTACATAAGAAAGTAAGTTATTTATGTAGGTACGTATGCACGCATAAGTGTGTGTGTGTGTGTGTATGTATTATGCGTATGTATGCATGCATGTATGTACGTATGTATGTATTATGTGTATGTATGTATGTATATATGTATGCATGTATGTATGTATGTATGTGTGTATGTATGTATGTATGTATATATGTATGTATGTATGTATGTGTGTATGTATGTATATATGTATGTATGCATGTATCTATGTATGTATATACGTAAGTATGTATGTATGTATGTACGTATGTATGTATGTATGTATGTATTATGTGTGTGTATGTATGTATGTATGTGTGTATGTATGTATTATGTGTATGTATGTATGTACGTATGTATGTATGTATATATGTATGTATGTGTATGTATGTATGTATGTGTGTATACGTGTTTTTGTGTATGTATATGTATGTGTATATATATATATATATATGTATGTGTGTAAGCGTGTTTTTGTATATGTATATATGAATGTATGTATGTACGTATGTATGTGTATATGTTATGCAAGTATGTAATTTTCACACACTACTTTCGCTATCCGAATCATTTTCACAGGCAGCAGTGACTACTAACAGTTACAGCTACAGCTGTTCTTGCCCACGACATGAAGACACACAGGGACAGCAGAGACACAGCTCCACCCATTCTTAACTTGAACGCTAGATGTGAGTGGTCAACATCACACACTGGGTTCTTTATCCCCAGGGAAGAACCCCGCTGGCCACTGAACAGGAGGCAGCGTCAGCCCCAGAGACGTTCTGTACGTTTCGAAGGAAAGAAAACCCTATGTAACATGTCGGGATTCGAACCCCGAACTGTCCAGCACGTAGGGTACTCTGTTGTCTGTAAACCAGTTAACTGACTCCTGATGTATCATGTAGAAAAAATGAGACCTAAATAAGTAAAAATCAACCTAACATTTTGCATTACTGAGCTCAAATCCACAGAGTACAGGACAATTACTATTGTATTACCCACATTACGAACACATTACATACAAACTACGTAAACTGTACATAATTTAATAATATTATTAGGTGTTGCCTCAAAGTAAAAGCCATGAAAACTGAGACGAAGCGAAACACAACTGAGACGTTGCTACAGTCCCCACTTCTCTACTGCACAAAGTCCGAGAAGTTGAGGAATATTATTTCCACATAAGACAGACGTCGATTCGTAACGGCAGATGATGACAATAACGATCGGTATATGCGGCCACTGTGCGCAGCTGTGTCAGTGTCTTCTTTACGTACTTCGAGAGTGATAAAGGTTTTGGCGTGTGCCCAGCAAAACTGGTAACCGGATGTAATATGGGGAAAACTGGAGATTCTCTGAACATAAGGACCAAAAAACATTATTTCCTCAAGAACACAAGGCTCATAATCATAATTAAATTTACAGCATAAATATTAAAATCTGACAATTGCTGATTTTTTAAGTAAAAAATATAAGGACGAGACCACAAGAAAGGTTTTGTTTTCCGCTAATTACGTTTGCACTGCCACTAACAAGGTTACCTGTCATCTGGAAATACATAACACGTTCCAGTGTCACGGATGAGGAATTCGTAGATATTCTTCGGGTCACAAGCGTCTACAGAAACGGAAAGCTACTGTATGCTGTATCTCAATTGGTTGACGTCATCCAACCGTTTCCCACCACCTTGAAAGAAAACACATCTAAGAGCCAGTTACTGGATACGAATTGTTGCACCCACTTATTGTTACATGAATCATTACGAGTTACGTCACGTGAAGTTGCAACAGTAACACAAGAAAGAGGAGCAGGTTACTTCATAGAAGATTCTTGCATAAATGGATAATTGAGGGACTCCATTAAAAAGATAGTAACAAGTTTATAACTAAATTCTCTGGAAATGTAAGGAAACACTGGGTGACAAAAGCACCATAAGATACCAAGACAAGACCGGCAATGTACGTACAATGTAATAATGAGACGCGTTCGTACAGCGATTGTTGCAGTAGAAAATTGGGACACTGTATTAATTAAACCGTCTTTACACAACAGTATAACAACAGTTGCAGATTATTATTACAACTATTTAACTAAGCTTAGTTGAATAGTTGTAATAATAATCTGCAACTGTTGTTATATTGTTGTGTAAAGACGGCTTAATTAACACATTGTTTACGTATATAGAACGGCAAGGAAACTACCCAATTTAGAAAAATGGGAGTTTGTAGTCTTAGGTATCCAGCATGCAATGGGCATGCGCCATACTTTCATCTGTGGCCTGTCCGACTGTATAACATTTTTCCACATTATCTCATAAACAAAACGATTTTCGAAAAAAAAAAAGTTACTTAACACAAAATGCGTGTTTTGATTTTCTGTACGACGTGTGCCTGAAATATTTCTCATTCTAAGAAAAACCGAGGGCCAGGTAACGTAGTCGGTATAGCGACTGGCTACGGGCTGGACGGTCCGACGATCGAATACCGGTGGGGACGTGATGTACTGCCGCATGTAACACCGAAGCCGACTGTCTCCCATCGACTGAGCAGACTTACATGAGGCGCGCTCGCTGGAAGGCACACCACACTCCACACCGACAGAAAAAAGGAGGGAAGTATCTGGACACATTATAATCGCGAACCCCCACTGGGGCAATACTGAACAGCAACGAAACAGCGCTACCACAAGGACAGACATCAAACTCCGAAGCACATATGTCTGAAACTGTAACACAGACCATACATACATAACACAACCTGCAGAGAAGTGGGGAAAAATACGCGGACATCATCAAACAATACTGACGTCACCAAACATACTGTAACATTGTACTAGGTAACTTGGGGGCCAATAAACGAGTCATTTAAAAAAAAAATCCCGGTGGGGACGAGATTTTCTGCCCCTGACCAGACCGGCCCTGGGGTCCACCCAGCCTCCTGTACAATGGGTACTGGGTCTTTCCCGGGGGTCAAAAGCGGCCGGGGTGTGACGCTGACCCCTCACCCCCTTCTAGTGCCGTGGTCAAGAAAAAGTAGAGCTATACCTCTACTCCCCCTATGGGCATTACGGCCTGTACAGGGCCTCAGTGCCTGTACAAGGGCGCACTTTACCTTTTACTTTTTAAGAAAAACCAAGCGTGATATGATCAAATATGTATATCTGTCTTCATGTAAAGTACCCATTATTCTCGCCAGACGTTAATGAAACTTGAATTTTATCGATAGAGTTTCGAAAAATAAAGAAATATCAAATTTTATGAGAATTCCATCCAGTGGGAGCCGAGTTGTTCCATTCGGACAGACAGACGGACGTGTTATTCACATCACCAATTGCAACACAACACAACAAATAAACAAGTTTCAAAACTGACCACCAATTTTAAGCATCATTAGAATAACGCAAGTTTCTTTACCCCAACAACCTAAATGTACCCAACAAATTAAGGCTGACTTTTAACTCGTCGGACAAGCAACTGACCTGTTAACCAAATTATATTCCTGTAGTAATTTAAAGAACAAACAGCTGTTATCACTTTATTACTATATATTGCCGTCAACACAACTACAACAGAATATGATATTAGCGCAACATGTTTCGACTTACAATAGTCATCTTCAGGCTAAGTTAAGATCCGTTATTGCTATTACAGGGTGGTTGTGCACATTTGGGATCCCATATGGCTTACAGTGTTTTTGCTGCGGTAAGCCATATGGGATCCCAAATGTGCACAACCACCCTGTAATAGCAATAACGGATCTTAACTTAGCCTGAAGATGACTATTGTAAGTCGAAACATGTTGCATTAATATTGTAGTTGTGTTGACGGCAATATACAGTAATAAAGTGAATATATAGCTACACAATGGGATGACTTCATTCAAACATCTGTAACCCGTCTAATTGGTACTTCCAAGACATGCATTTTTGAATCTCGGTTGCCGAAGCCCATCCTGACAAATGTAAGGTCTACCGTAAAGCAGGCTATGACACCCTCATTTACAGTTCCCGAAGTTCTTCAATCCTTAAAGCCTAATGGTGACTTTACGTACTGTACCACCAGGTGTAGCGTTCTTCTACGATGTGCCCAAACAGATTGCGAGTTTGATGTGTACTGGACCGTGCATCATCTTGATAACTGAAGAATAAAATCCCACTAGATGCCACTTATTATTTTATTATGCTTATGTTAAACTTTCAATTGAGGAGCTACTTGAATGAAAAAAAGTAGCGGCTCCAGGTCTAGAAAACAGAGATTAACGGCTGTGGGGACCCGTTGCGCTGACCACGTGACACCCCTCTATCCGCAAAAGTTGGCA
>Ga0131853_10024619_pt1 | contig 10859 bp, 10 predicted proteins | sample TergutLab28metaG_FD_92764 | JGI IMG/M metagenome (GOLD analysis project Ga0131853, IMG submission 92764) | Labiotermes labralis P1 segment gut microbial communities from Petit-Saut dam, French Guiana - Lab288 P1 (version 2) (version 2) | ecosystem: Host-associated > Arthropoda: Insects >... | reverse complement strand
TTCGAGTGTAATTTGTGAAACAAATTTTGCGTGGCAGGCGTTTTCACGCGATTTTTGTGAAAATGTCCGAGAACGCAAAACGACAAAAAAATTGTGTGAAACGGTTATAGGACAGGTCTAATATCCCTGAAGAAATGGCTATGTTCTTCGTGCCACTTTTCAAATTTGTCAAATAATTCGTCCCATGGCAATGCACCAGACGTTACTGCTCTAAATTTGGGTAGCCTAACAACCATTACATCCGGGATTTTTTTGTCCAGTTTTTCGGTTATCTCAATCAAGCGATTTACGTTCGCTGGGTTTCCCTCATACTCCACATTCGCGATTTGATTTTCGATTTCTTTTGCTTTTTCATAGAGTAGCTTAACATCGGATTCTTTGCCAAAATCCGCCTGCTCAATCTGCAATATAAATTCCAGTACAATCTCTTTTAGCTCATGCAGCAGTGAAACTTCCTCGTCAATATCATCGACTTTTTTCCCAAGCACTTCTAATACAACTTCTGAGCCGGGCGTACCAAAAATACGCTGAATATCCTTGATACGGATGTTCAATTTGCGCAAAATGAGAATTTGCTCTAGCCGGTTAACAGCGGCTTCATCGTACATTCTGTACGCGTAATCATTGCTGTGGGTGCTGGTTATCAGGCCCATATCTTCGTAGTATTTGAGTGCGCGGGCAGATATATCATATTTTAATGATATATCGCGGATTTTAATGAGTCCATTCATGGTTGTCTGCTCCTTTTAGGTTGGTGTACGGTTATAGGACAGGTCTATTATAAAGTACTACGCAACGACGGAGTCAATAGGCGAGATTCATTTTTTCTTGAGTTCGTAATAAACAGTCCTGTCAAAACCCGTTTCTGTTTGGATTCGTTTAATCCTGTTGATTTTGAACTTCTCGCCGGTTGCGTTTTCTAAATGGAATTTCCAATGCCCTAAGCAGCAACCGCAGTAAATATCGGACAAGTCATGTATTTTATTGCCCAGGTATTTGACATATGCTTTTAGTACGGCGGGGTGGCGTACACGCGTGCAATGGCAACGTGAAAAAGTACTGCCATCATTTTGGGATTTACAGAACCCAAAACTCACCGTTCCATCTTCATTTAAGCGCATACCGTCGTTGAATATACCCAAGTTCGATTTCGCCAGCAACTCTATTTTCTCTGCAAGGCTTTTATCACTGTTTGCTTCTCTGAATGCTGTTGATTTTGTGCCATATCGCCCTTTAATGCTTTTGTGGCAACCTTGTTCTTCCATGCAGGCATTCCATTGGCCGGGGGTAAGCAAGTCAGCCATTTTTTCGTAAGGCGTGTAATATACGCAATTATCCGCAGGCAAGATGCAAGAGGGGATTTGCTGCATAAGTTCCCTGTATTTTTCAAAACCGGCGGCTTCCACCAGGCGTGTTTTTACATTATTTTGCCACTCAATGATGTTCTTCTCGGTCGGGTTTTTGGGGAAGGCGTGGGTTTCATCCAGTGGGTTTTGGCCCAAAACTTTTGTTGCGATGTCGGCAATGGTTTCGTAGGGTTTCAGGTAAGCGGCCATACGAGTTGGAAAGCTATTGAGGGGTTGGACAAATTGCAAAAAATGCGACGTTTGCTCTGGGGTTAGATGTTTTTCTGCTTTTAAAACCAGTTTTGCCTTTTCCATGTCTACAGGTTTAATAGTTTCCCCCAGCGGGATTATTTTTTCGCGTGTTTCGCTGTTTGATAGTTCGTCTAGCTTTTCGGCAATGACTTCGGTGTGTAGTTTTTGGTAATTCTCATCTCTCCACGTAAGCCCGTTTGCGCGCGCCTCCATGACTTCCTCGAGAGTTGGAAATTCCACAGGCAGGTAAAACAGCGGTTTTGGGGAGTCGAATATTTCCTCGATTAAATTTGGAGGGAATTTTAATTCTGTCATTGTCTTTTTTATTTTGTCTAGCACGGGCATGGTAGACCTCCTATAACGCGTTATATATTTTCCTCTATCGTCCTCAACCAGCCGCGCATATTTTCGCGGTGCTTGATTAAATTTCCGATATAACACCGGCATGCGGCGGCCGCTTCTGCGATATTTCCTTCCTTATCTGCTGCTAATTTTACCGCTGTTTCGCCTTCGCCTGTAATCTTATTAATTGCCAGGCTCATTTGAACAACCGTATCATACACCTTGCGGTTACTGCGCTCGGCGAGTTTTTTGAAATATGGGATGATGCAGTTTTGCGGGTATATGGAGTTTTTATACAGGAAATAGTTGAAAATATTGTCGTGGCGGAACAGATTTACCGTGTTTTCGTCCGTGTCGCAAGCAGCCAACCACCCCTGCAAAGCGGGATCCCCTGCGATGTATTCATGGGTCAGGAAAAAGTCCTTGTCGTCGGCGACGGTTTTATCTAGCACAGCAAGGGCATAGGTTACGGTATCGTAGTCGGTAATATCATGCGGTTTTTTGTTGCCGATAACAAGGGCGCGAAATTGCGTATTGCCCCATGTTTCGCCCCAACGGGCGGGGTTGACGAACATACCTTGCTCGTTGGTTTTTGCCGCGCATTCTTCGCAATATGTGTAGCCAATCAAGGTGTCGGCGTTGTTGGCATAACCTGTCACTAGGTTAAATTCGGGGATGCCGCCCGGCCATTCCATAACCAGGGGCCGCCCTTGGGCGATAGACCATTTGATTAAGCGGCGCATTTCGTCGATGCTGCAATTTTCTGGCGTAAGCCAGAGATAATCGCGCCCGTAATAACCCATGACACGTCCCACCATTTCGGCCACGTTGTTGATATGCCATAATTCCTCTATGATATGCCGCGATACCGTGTTCCACAGGAAGCCGTATGCCATGCCTGTAATGTGCATGATATCGCGGAAGCGCTCGTTCATTTCGGGGTATGTGATGGGGGTGCGGTTTTGCTCCCGGGCTTCGATATAGCACAATGCTGTTGCGATGGTGGCAGGGAACGAATACAGCATGTCGCAGCCTTTTGGGGCTTGCCAGCGGCTAATCTGCGGGATTTCGTCAAGGGTTTTGCTTTCGGGTACGGCAAGGTTACGGTTGATAAAGCCGGTAACGATATGTGGGTTTGCGTTCGGGCGTATGATTTCGTCGATAGATACGCCGAACAAATTTGCGAGGGCTATGAGTACGGATGCCTCGGGCAGCCCTGTGCCTGTTTCCCATTTGCTGACGGCTTGGGGGGAAAGGTTTAGCTTGTCTGCCAGGGATTCTTGCGTGTAGTTATGAGATTTTCGCAGAAATGCAATGTTTTTGCCGATTTTTTTCATGTCCATGATAGAAACACCTCCTGTATGTGATTATAGCCTGCCTGTATTTTTGACACCACAAACAGATAGTTGATAAAAATTTTGCAAGCTTAACTTAAAGTGGAGAAAGTAAAAAGAACGCCCTTGTTTACAACCCTCACCCAAACACCCACATATTTACAACTGCAAGCATTTCGCGCAGGTAGTTAACCGGCCACGAGTACCAGTCTGTATAAGCCCCCCTGCGGGTTACATCAATGCCAACCGTGCGGGCTGTACGCACTGCCCGGTAAATGTGAAAGTCGTTCGTAATGACAACAGCACTAAACCCATCGGGAAAATATTCGTCCAATATTTCTCTTGCAAATTTCAAGTTCTCATAAGTAGATGTGGACATATCCTCCAGCAAAATGCGCTCGCGCGGGACACCTCTTACAGCCAAGTACCGTGCCATGGCTTCGGCTTCGGTTATTGTTGCCCTGTTGCCAAGCCCGCCTGTTACAACAATGTATGCATCGGTATTTTCGCGCCAATGGACAATGGCTTCATCTAAACGCCTTGCTAAAGGCCGGGTTACGCTTTGGCCCCTTACGCCCGCACCCAGTACAATGATAACATCTTCGGTATAATCTGCATTGCTTGTATTGCCGTAAATGAACAAAAACGCCACAAGCGAGATGGGAATTAAGCAAAGAACGCCCATAGTAATGTGTAGTTTGTTGGGGATTTTAGTGAAAAACGCTGCATATGCGATTACGAAAACAGAGATAGCCGCCTGTATCGCAAAGCCGATTGTTGGGTTAGATACACGCAGTACAATGACTACATTGGCTAGGGATAGGAGCCCCAGTAATACCAGTATGATTCTTAGGATTGTTATTTTCATGTTTGATTTAATTCCTTTCAGAAGTTTTGCCCCTTTATTTTGACACGATGTTAAAAGAATGTCAAAAGCTTGCAGACATATTTCTTAACTGGTACAATTGTGCAAAACCTATATTCTGTTGTCGACCGAAAGGTACAAAGTGTGAAAGAAGCGAACTTCAGCTTCTTTCATCAGAATATTTGTGCCTTCCGCAAGGAGGGCTTTGCCCGACTGAAAGGAATAGAAATATGAGAAAAATAGTTATTGCACTGCCCAAAGGCAAAAGGCTTCTTTCGCAAGCCTATGAAGTATTTAAGTCCATAGGATATGCTTCAGCGGCGCTGGAAATAGAGATAGAAGAAAATACATTAAAGCAGCTGGAATTTATCAGCAATGACTCTTCTGTGGTATTCCTGCTTGTTCGCATAGCTGATATTCCCCAATATGTAGACAGGAATTGGGCAGATATTGGCATTTCTGCGTTTGACTGCTACCGGGAATACGAGCTTTCAAGCATTTCGTCCAACAACTCTATGCGTGGGGACAATTTTTTATCCGGCATGTTTCCCGACCTTGGGTTATGCGGTAATTCACGTTTTTGTGTCGCAGGTTCTCCCCAAAACTTGGACTTTTATCTTAAATGCAAAAAAGATTCCCAAAAGATACTTACAGTGGCTACACAGCATCCGAATATCGCTTCCAACTACTTTGCGAGTCAAAGAATACTTGCAGATATTATAACGATAACGGGGTCGTCAGAACTTATGCCAAGGCACGGCGGGGTAGATGCTATTTTCGATATAGTCGAAACCGGCCTTGCCCTGGAAAAAAACGGTCTTGTCATATTTGAAGAAGCCCTGCCGATACAAACAAAAATTTTGGTTAGCAGAGCCGCCTTTAAATATGATGAAAAGGTATCTTGTCTACTGGAGGAATTAAAATGCAGCCTTTTAAACTGAGCAATAATTTATCAAAAATCGCAAATAGGCAGGTTGAGGTAAACGCCGCGGTTATGGAATCTGTACGTGAAATTTTAGCCGATGTCAAACAGCATGGTGATGCCGCCGTCCGCAAGTATGCAGAAAAATTTGACGGCTACACAGGTTCTGACCTGCTTACAAGCGATGCCGAAATCGAAAGTGGCGTACATAGCGCGGGCGAAGATTTTATGGGTGTTTTGCAGCGGGCAAAAGCGCAGCTCACAGAGTATCACACAAACCAAGCAGACAAAACATGGGGAATTTATAAAGAAAACGGCGTAATAATGGGGCAAATTGTGCGCCCGCTTGCACGTGTGGCGTTATATGTGCCGGGTGGTACAGCCGCATACCCTTCCACAGTGCTGATGAACGCCATACCTGCAAAGCTTGCGGGCGTGCAAGATATCGCCATTTTCACCCCTGTTAAAGCGGATGGAAAAGTGCCCGATGTTATACTTGCGGCAGCGGCCTGTTGCGGGATAAATAAAATATATAAAATTGGCGGCGCGCAGGCCATTGCGGCAGCGGCCTATGGCACGGAAACGATTGCAAAAGTGGATAAAATAGTAGGGCCGGGTAATATATATGTAGCAACAGCAAAACAGTTGGTATATGGCATTGTAGATATCGACATGATCGCCGGGCCTTCCGAAATTCTAATTATCGCGGACGAAACCGCAAACCCCAAATATATAGCGGCAGATATGCTAAGCCAAGCAGAGCATGACACAATGGCAAGTGCCATATTGGTTACAACAAGTGGTAAAATTATTAAGGAAGCTGAAATAGAGCTTGCGCGGCAACTGAATCTACTGCCACGTAAAGAAATTGCCGAAAGCTCCCTTACAAACTATGGTGCGGCGGTTTTGGTAAACAACCTTGACGAGGCTTTTGACATTGCCAACGACATTGCGCCGGAACATTTAGAAATTTTGACACAAAACCCATTGGACAAACTGCCCAAGGTCAAAAATGCTGGGTCTATCTTTTTGGGAGAAAATACGCCCGAGCCGCTTGGTGACTATATGAGCGGCACAAACCATGTGTTACCCACGGGCGGCACGGCAAAATTTTCTTCGCCGCTTGGCGTGTACGATTTTGTTAAATATAGTGCATACAGCTATTACCCGCGGGAGGTATTGGCACAGTTTAAAGACGATGTAATAAAGTTTGCAGAACTTGAAGGGCTGGATGCCCACGCAAATTCAATACGGGTGAGGTTTGAATAACATGGACTATTTATCGGAAAAAGCAAAGCACATTACCCCATATGTATCAGGCATTCAGCCGCGCGAGCCGGGGTGGATTAAGCTTAATACAAACGAAAACCCATACCCCCCTTCGCCAAAGGTAGCGGATGTGTTTGCAAATACAGACATTGCAACTTTGCGCCTGTACCCCGATAGCGACAGCACAATGCTTCGTGAAGCGATTGCCAGCCGTTATAATATTTGTACAGAAAACATATTCTGTGGCAATGGCTCGGACGAGGTTTTGGCACTGGCGTATCAAGCGTTTTTTAGCGGCAGGGAAAACATTCTTACCCCGGATATTTCGTACGCTTTTTACCCGGTCTGGAGCCAGATGTATGATGTGTCTTCAAAAGTTCTGCCGCTTGATGATGATTTTTCGATTAATATTGGCGATTACAAAAACGGCAATGGCGTAATTATTCCCAACCCCAATGCGCCAACGGGCAAGGCGCTTACCTTGTGCGAAGTCGAGCAAATTGTTAAAAGCAACCCAAACGGCGTGGTCATTATAGATGAAGCCTACATCGACTTTGCGGCGGTAGAATCTGCTGTATCGTTAATCTCCACATACGAAAATTTGCTTGTTATACAAACATTCTCAAAATCATATTCCTTGGCTGGTTTGCGCGTTGGGTTTGCCGTGGGCAGCAAAACACTCATAGACGGGTTGCAAAGGGTTAAAAATGCATTTAACTCGTATCCGTTGGGGATGCTTGAACAAAAAGCCGCAACAGCCGCCATCTGCGATGTAGACTATTGGAACAAAACAAGGCAAGATATAATTAGAACACGGGATAAAACAATTGAAAGCTTGCGGGGCATGGGCTACCATGTACCGGAGTCGCACACTAACTTCATATTTATGAAGGCGAATGGTAATAGTGCTAAAAATATTTATGAACATCTGCTTGAAAATAAAATTTTGGTCCGCTATTGGCAAAAGCCGCGAATAAGCGAATTTCTGCGGGTGTCGGTTGGGACGGACAAGGAAATGGAGTTGTTTGTGCAATGCGTGAGGCAATTGTAGAAAGAAACACTAACGAAACAAAAATTAGGCTTGAGCTGTACCTTGACGATAACGCAGCAGTGCCGCTTCCTGAAAACGAAATCCACACAGGCATTGGTTTTTTCGACCATATGCTTAACCTGTTTGCGTTCCGCGCCGGGGCAACCCTAACGGTAGAATGCAATGGCGACATAGAAGTTGACGGTCACCATACGGTAGAAGACGTGGGCATTGCTTTGGGACAAGCACTGGCGCAAGCGCTTGGAGATAAATATGGCATAAACCGCTATGGCGAAGCAACGATACCCATGGACGAAAGTTTGGCAAGATGTGTAATTGATATTTCCGGTAGGCCGTACCTGATTTTCAGCGTGCCGGATGGGAAATTTCCATATGAGCGCGTTGGCGATTTTGAAACCGAACTCACAGAGGAATTTTTCCGTGCAATGGCATTTAACGCAGGTATCACCATGCATTTGTCGGTCGAATACGGCAGGAATACTCATCATATGATTGAAGCATTGTTCAAGGCGGCAGGCGCGTCGCTAAAGCAAGCCACAGAAATTGTCGGTACCGGGGTACCGTCTACAAAAGGAGTGTTATAAATGTTGATAATACCCGCAATTGACCTGCAAAACGGCCAAGCTGTCCGGCTTTACCAGGGCGATTATTCGCAGAAAACGGTATACAGCAGCGACCCTGTTGCTATTGCGCTGGGCTTTCAAAAAATGGGCGCAAAATACCTTCATTTGGTAGATTTAGATGGGGCCAAAGATGGGAATACGGCCAACATTGAAACAATCCGTAAAATTCGTGAAGCAATAGACATTCCCATCCAGCTTGGCGGTGGGATTAGAAATGCCGAAACCGTTGCCATGTACTTAAACGACATTAAAATAAACCGCGTAATTTTGGGGACGATAGCCATAACCGACCCAACGTTTGTCCAAAAAATGCTTGCAGCGCATGGTGCAGAAAAAATTGTTGTAGGCGTGGATGTGCGGCATGGCAAGGTGTCCACGGCCGGCTGGCGCGAAGACAGCACGGTGGATTATTTGCAGTTTATCGAAAGCCTTAAAAACATGGGCGTAAAATATATAGTTGCAACCGACATTATCAAAGATGGTTCGCTTACGTTGCCCAATTGGGAAATGTATGAGAAAATCAAGGGTATAAACTTTGTAGTTTCCGGCGGTGTTTCTTGCGAAGCGGACGTGGAGAGGGCAGGGGACTACTACGCGGTTATCGTTGGCAAGGCGTACTATGAAGGCAAGCTGGATTTGGAACACTTGTTAAAAAAAGCGGCTGTAGCAAAACAAGCGGCTGTGCCGCTTTCCGGAGGAAGCGGAAGCGGGATTCATTCCCGTTGTAGCGGCGGGGTTTGGGGCAGCGCCCCATTAAATAAAAAAAGGGTGATTCCTTGCCTGGACATAAAAAACGGCAGCGTTGTTAAAGGCATAAATTTTGTAAACCTAACAAATGTGGGCGACCCGGTTGCAATATCACGCAATTATCAGGAACAAGGAGCAGACGAGATTGTATTTTTGGATATATCTGCCGAAAACCGCGAGGCCTTTTATGACCTGATAAGGCGCACCACCAGCGAACTATCGGTACCAATAACGGTTGGCGGCGGCATTCGTTCTATCGAGGACTTCCGCAAGATTTTTGCCTGCGGCGCGTCTAAAGCATCTGTAAGTACTGCTGCCGTGGCAAACCCCGAACTTATAAAGGAAGCCAGCGATGAATTTGGCAAACATCGCATTGTTGTGGCAATAGATGCAAAAAAAGTTGGCGAGAGCAATAAATATCATGTTTTTGTAAAAGGCGGGCGCGAAGATACCGGCCTTGATTTAATAGAATGGGCGAAAAAATGCGAAGCCCTTGGCGCGGGAGAGATTCTTCTCACCTCCATGGACGGAGACGGAACCGAGAGCGGTTATGATATCGTCATGACCGGCGCTTTGGTAAAAAGTGTAGGCATACCGATAATAGCCAGCGGCGGCTGCGGGAAAGTGGAAGATATTATCGAAGTGTTTAAACAGACAGACTGTTCTGCCGCGCTTGCCGCAAGCCTCTTCCACTATGGGAAAGCAACGGTAGGGGATGTAAAGGCTGAAATGGAAAGACATGGTGTTAAGTGTGAAAGAAGCGAACTTCAGCTTCTTTCATCAAAATATTTTTGCCTTCCGCAGGGAGGTATACACCGGCGAAGCCGGCGATGCGATAGCATCGGGCCACCCGGCCAGTTTTGCGAAGCAAAACGAGAGGGGCTTTGCCCGACTGAAAGGAATAGAATGAAAATTGAAGGTCTAATGCCCGCAATCGTACAGGATTTTTATACGGGCAGGGTGTTGATGCTTGCGTATGTAAACCAGGAAAGCTATGATTTCATGTTAAAAAACAATGAAACCTGCTTCTGGTCACGTTCGCGGCAAGCGTTATGGCACAAAGGCAGTACGTCGGGCGACATCCAAAAAATAAAACATATGGCATTTGACTGCGATAACGATACGCTGCTAATTCAGGTAGAACAAACCGGTAACGGAACGTGCCACACGGGCAGTTATAGCTGCTTTGGTGAAGAAAAAGGCGAGTTTAACATCCTGGACAAAATATACGCACAAATTAAGGACAGGAGCCTGCACCCGCAAGAAAAGTCCTACACCAACTATTTGCTGGACAATGGTGTAGATAAAATATGCAAAAAAGTGGGCGAAGAAGCGGCAGAAACCATTATTGCCGCCAAAAATAAGAATAAAGGCGAGCTTTCGGAAGAAGTTTCCGACCTGCTGTACCACCTTATGGTACTAATGTTTGAGCAGGGCGTGACAATGGGTGACATTCAAGCGAAGCTGTCTGGCAGGCACTCAAGGAGCTAGAAAACATGATTAAGTGCTACGGGTGCGGCGCGTTGGTGGAGGATATCGCAGGCAAGCCGCACAAATATATCGGCGCATCGCAGGGTTGTTGGAACCTGTACACGGAGGTTTTAGCCAGGGAATATGGCGAATATAACTATCCCGACTATACCCACAGCCTTACGGTTCACACCTATGCGATTCAGCATCCTGGGCAACCAGGAAGGCAGTCTACCCAATCGGTAAATTTACATTTAGCAAGCCTGTATGCCATGCTCGTCAAAAAAATGAGCAGAATCTATGCCACGAACCTGATGGGGCAAATTCTGCGAAGCAACCCGGTGTTTGAATGGTTGGAACCACCTGTGCCGAATGGGACGATAACGGTCATTGATGTATTGAAGGCGCCAAAACTGGAAGAACACGAAGTTATTGTGAAAAATTGGGCAGAGGATGTTTTTGGATGTTGGTATACCAAACATGAGAAAACTATACACAGGTTGTTAAAATGATGTTATAGCAGTTTTATTAACTATACGGAAAATTAACGTACATGCATTGTGGTGAATGCACGTAGCTTTTGCGAAGCAAATGCAGTGCATGAACCGCCTACAATGCATAGGAAATTTTCCGCACCG
>Ga0131853_10024618_pt1 | contig 10859 bp, 14 predicted proteins | sample TergutLab28metaG_FD_92764 | JGI IMG/M metagenome (GOLD analysis project Ga0131853, IMG submission 92764) | Labiotermes labralis P1 segment gut microbial communities from Petit-Saut dam, French Guiana - Lab288 P1 (version 2) (version 2) | ecosystem: Host-associated > Arthropoda: Insects >... | reverse complement strand
TTTTTTAAAAAAAAAAAGATAGAATTGTAAAGATTTTTTGGTGAAATTTTGTGATTTTTTTTTTTTGAAAACCCAAAAAATGGTTTGGTAACCAACCCCCCCCCTCGCCAAAGGGGTGGGGTTGTTTTTGGGGGGGGGGGGGGTGGTAAAAGGAGCTGATCACCTTCATGGAACAATCATTGAACACAGGGATAGGTGTAAAATAACTGGAGATTTGCTGTCTCATATTCTTTGATGCCCATACTGTTTGCATCAGCTTTTGGGGTTAGACGTTTTGGCCTGTTCTGGTTTGCATTTATAAGACTGCTGCAGTTGGCCTATTGCAGGTGATCTTACATGCATAAGACACTGCAGCGTGGAAAGGGACAGTCTTATATCTTGCCTTGGGTCAGATTTAAACTGGCTATTCTCATGTTCAGGTAGTCCAATACTGTACTTCCACCCCAGACATGTAGAAATGTATTCTAGGTATCCACGCATTTATGAGTATGTTAATTTTCACCAACAGTTGCAGGTATTTATTCTCCCCAAGCCCACAACGAGGCATGTAACCTTTTAAGGACAGAGTTCTGAATGCTGTTGCCATATGTGCGGGGCATATGTTCAGTCTCTATTGGATACCATTTTTTATTGTGCACAGAAATTCCTGTGTTTCTGAGCTTAAGGGTATGTTTGTAGTTGTGAGACTCAAGCATTTTTGCTGTGGTTTATTTTTCTTCTTTAGGCCAGACCTGGGTTTCCAACCATCTTCCTTCAAATCTGCACATTTAATAATATGAAATATTTACCATTGCCTAATGCCTTTAAGGTTGAGATGTTAGTGAAGAGTTGCAAAGACATAAATCACCTGTTTATGAGCAAATTTCAGCACAACTTTTCAGTTAGGAGGTACAACGGTACACTTCCAAGATCTATTGTGAAATGACAAACCAGAATTGCATGAATGAAGAAATTAAGAGCAGGTTAAAATTGCTGAAGGTTTTCTACCATTTAGTTTTTACTAATTGTTATCAGGGTGACCAAATGAGGCTGGGGTCGGTGTGGCATGTAAGGGGGAAAGGAAAAATGCGTACAGGGTTGTGGTGGGGAAACCTTAAGGAAAGAGGTCACTTAGAAAACCTCTGAAGAGATGCGACATTAATATCAGTCTTGATTTTAAATAAGTAGGATGGGGGAGTGTGTGGAGTGGATTCATTAATTAAAGGATAAGGTTAAGTGGTGGGCTGTTGCAAACATGATAATGAATGCTGGCTCAGTATGAGGAATTACCTCACCTGAGGAGCTGTTATCCGCTCAAGGACGGACTGTGCTTCATGGAGGCAGTTAAAATATTTGTAGTATGGCACAATTGCAGAATGATGAAAAGGGTTTATAGATTGGGTGGTTGAGCACCAAGTATTACTTGGCTATGACTCCCATTCAGTATGATAAAAATGCTGATAAGATCTGACTGCATATATAATTGTAGTTTGCAATAACTAGCTGTACTCCTGAGAAACGTCATATAAAAGTTGCAGCTAAACCTCTACCCCCACCCCCTCAGACCTTCATGGCCCGCTGTTCTAGGGTGGACTTCGATAGTTATTCAAGAAACTGGTGATTCATAATAGTTTGTAGGGTACGCCCAAGACGTGAGTGTATATTTGAGGCAAATGAAAGGCGTTTTTACACATGCCTGATATTGTAGGGCAGCAGGTTTTTTAATACCCATGTGTACAGCTTTGAATCATATTGTTTTGATATATTTACCTGTATCTTGGTATTGACACACAATTGAGTGTGTAATGAACATAATGAGAGGTGCCACACACACATCTACATTCACTTGCACTGTGCCATGAATCATTCAAATTTCATAGTGTGTTTTGTAGATTGGAAAAGCAAGCTTAGCATGAAGTAATTTCTTTGTTCCAAAGTGTAGACATATAACATGGTTTACTTCTGTTGTTTCCTTTAATGGCGTATTTCCTTAATCACATGTTTTGAAAATTTTGAAGATTGAGTGTTTTGGGGGTGTTATACTGTGTTGGGAAAGTAGTTCTTATTGTTTACAAGGATCATAATGCCTTTATTTCTTTAACTGCTCGATCCCAGTGATAAAAGAAATAACTGCATTTGTTTGAAATGTTGAGTACCATTTACACATTGACACAGCATAACATCCCTGAAAACAAATCTTCAATAACAGTGTTGTAAGAACCATGTATTTCACTTCAGAATTTTGGTTCACAATAAATTTATCACTAATACTGTCAGTCTGGTGTGTATGTGCACACACGCACATGCGTGCATGTCGTGTGTCCCCAGCTTGCATTGTAAGTGTATGGGGTTGTTTTACAGTGTGAATGTACATGGTAGACCACTTTTGTCCAGAATTGCGTGGAGCAGGGACTTAGTGTCAGTATAAAACTGAAGGAGACCAGAAATAAGAGGCTTTGTCTCAAGAAAGGATTCAAGGGTCAGAAACGAGTATGTTTTGCAAAATAAGGGTGTGGAAAACCATACAGGAGTCTTGTGCCTGGGAATTTCTTAGTCAATTAGTTTTGTGTCTTTCCTTTCACTCTGAAATATTCCTGTTTATGAAACCCCTACTTGGCAGATGACATACTTTAAATGTTTACCCTTGAGGTGTAGAGATTTTGTAGTTCAATTTTTTTTGTGGTGAAAATCTTTGACAGGGTTTACGTTGGAAGCATAAGCTTTGAACTGAAGGAAGACACGATCAGGCAGGCGTTTCTGCCGTTTGGTCCGATCAAATCAATCAACATGTCTTGGGACCCAGTAATGCAGAAGCATAAAGGATTTGCCTTCGTAGAGTATGAGATACCAGAGGCTGCCCAGCTGTCACTAGAACAGATGAATGGCGTGATGATAGGGGGAAGAAACATCAAGGTAGAAGTTCCTTATTCGCGCTGTTGTTAACAGCTGAGCTTCAGTTCTCCTTGCTTGTACCATTAGTTGTTTGAGGATTCTTGTGATGACTTGCTATTCCTGATTTGTAGCAAATGTAGGAACATGCACGGCAATATTTTCTTCCCCTGAGACAGTTTTTATGACATTTTTCCAGAAATGCCTATTCAATTTGGTGACTGGAAAATGATAGGAAGTTGCTAATGTTAAATACAAAAATCGCAGTTCTTGGAAAAATTTGTGAGCCTCTTCTGTTTCACGGTTTGTAATATACTAAGTATACCCACTAGACGGTGAAAGTGTGTAGGATATTCCTTGTCTTATGTGACTTTATAGATTTTTGGTGGATTTGAAAGCAGTCTGCTTTCCTCTAGATGCATCGTGAATTGCAAAGAGGGGAAAATATCCTTTTACGTAATAGTATGCTTGTGCCATATTAAATTTAGGTGTGTTGTGAAACGTTGCCTCAAAACCGTGTAAAGTTATTGTCATTATCAGGGGGAAAAACATAATTTTTTCATTTGCAAGAACCTGCTGTACAGTTACGCCACCGCGTCTTTTAGCCACAAAAGTTGCAGAAGCTTGTAGCATTTAAGATAGATAACTTGCCAGAGGAGTGACGACCCATTTGAGGTCTGCTGCAAAGCTGTTTAGAATTTTGACTCAGTTCTGTGGAGTCCATTAGCAAGTCCTGAACTGTTTTACAACGTTGGTATTGCATTGGAGAATTGAGGGTCTGCTGAGTTAACGTTAACACTACACATCACACAATTCACAGTGTGGAATGCAACATGGAAGAATTTGTCTTTGCTTCTGTTGTGGAAACCAATGGAATTATTTCACAAATAGGAGGAAGGGTGTTACATCCCCATCATTCTAAACGGTTGTCTTCCTTTATTACTTTTTGTTGTCACTGGGCAAAAAGTGTAGTTCATGAATTTTGTGTTCCTTTCGAGGTAAATAATATCTAAAAAGTAGGTTGCGACTACTACTACTCCTCCTCCTCCTCCTCCTCCTCTTCGTCTTTCTCAGTTCTAATTTTTTTATTATCATGTCATGTTATTTCCTGCTAACAAATGTCTTCGGTTTGTGTAATGGCGCTGAATAACCTATAAACCTCTGTACACTTCGGATTAAAGATGTAAAAGAAGGTACCACCTTCCTCATATTAGGTCGTGGGATTCAAAATATGGCATGTAATTTCTGCCATTTAGAGCTGATTTTCATGTGTAAACTTTATATGAACTGGTATGTGCTTAATACAGTGGATTCCATGTTGCTTCTGAGATAGGTGAGCTATGTAGTGGACCATTGTTGCATATCTGCAGTTGTTGCATTAAAGTTTACTGAGATACAAACAAAATTCCTTTGTTGTTAAATTTAATTGAAATGTAAAGAGAATTCCATTTTTTTTGTCTGTCAAATAACATTGAAGTGGTCATAATACGGTTACATAGTTGTTAACCTTTATCCTGTGGGGTGAGTCTTTAAATTCTAGCACGTGTTATGGTTAACATATTCTTTGAACAAAAAAAAATGGATGTATGAAGTAAATGCAAGTTGTAGGAAGCAAAAAAGAGATTTTGTAGCAGCTTTAAAAATGCAGGAAATATCTTTGTTGCCTATATATACCAAGTTATTGCTAATAACATTGCCATGTGTCCATGCCATAGGATGCATGCTGAATAATAACAGTAATAAGATTATTATGAAGTTTGTTGCTTTGCACTTGAAGTGGTAATTTTTTTAATTTGTTGTTTCAGAATACTTAAATTTCTACACGTTCAATCTCCTATGTAGGGTCTGCATATTTTTGCTTATAAATAACTCAGTATTCATGTGTGACAATGATACTTTTGGCAGATATTATAAATGCAACTGTTCCACAATGGCTTTCCTATTTATACCGAAACACTCATTAATGGTAGTGCATCATTGTTTATTTTATGTCGTTCATCATGATTAAGTTGGCCCCAAATACATTCCTTCTTTCGCAAAGTCTCGTACCTTAGAATATCGTGGCGTGAGCAGAAAGAAGCAGGGGCTGTGTGTCTCAGAGACTCGTGATGATAATCGTTGTGGGAGCCAGGGGCAGGGGCTGAGAAACACCAACTGCGAGGGATGACCGTGAGTATGAGAGAAGAGCACCCACACGGTAACTTCCACCACTCATTGCTTCAAGTAACAAGCTGCCAGTGCAATGTGTGCATTGAAGAGCGTACATTATGGACAGAACAGTTACCTCAAAACAGGTCACACATTTCTTACAATAAAAGTCTAAGCTGCAGACAGAACTGTGTCATGAATTCAGCAGTGATGTTTGGAGTAACCTGTATTTGATATTATTCTTTGGAAACATCCTGACGTGTTTTGGGGTAAAATATAAAGGCAGTTCAGATATTCAGAAGTACTGCATTTTATTGTCAGTAATTCCCTGAGGAGATATGACTGTAGTGAAATTTTAAAATACATTTTGCATTCAAACGTTTGGCCTTGTAGGAAGCATTTCTGTTACTGATATATGGTGGAGCTATCTTATCATTTTAGTTGTCTTCTTACATTCATTTGTTGAATTGTTTACTGCCTTAGTAAAACATTTCTTTTCAGCTTTATCTACTCACAGGTTTCCTTGCGTGTCGGGGTCGTTGCGAGGAGTGTCTCCTTTGGCTGTGGAACCATGCTGCCTGTGGCAATGAATGATGTACCATTTGAGTTAACTCAGCCCATGCTGATTAAATTAAGTTTTGCTACATAAAATTGGTAGTCTCCGTGATGAAATCTCGGAGGCGTACCGACCCATGTCTTAACAGTTTAATTGTCGGTGTCCTACTGCAGGTGGGACGCCCCAGCAACATGCCCCAGGCGCAATCTGTTATTGATGAGATTACTGAAGAAGCGAAACATTACAATCGGATTTATGTGGCATCAATACATCCAGATCTGACTGAAGAAGACATCAAAAGGTTAGTATTATTTCATATTTACATACTGCAACAAAGCTGAATAGTAATTTGAAGTTGGAAGATGGCAGAGGATTTGTATATGTGAACCACAAGTGTTGAGTGTTCCAGAAATTCACTTCCACATATGTATTAACAAAGTAAAAGCTGTTACTGCTATAATTCATGCATGTTCCTTCCAGGGTTGCCAATATGATGTTGTACAGACTTTTTATATTCCACAGTGTTTTTGAAGCATTTGGGCCAATCAAGTACTGCAAACTGGCTCCTGGCAGCACACCAAGTAGGCACAAAGGTTACGGTTTCATAGAATATGAGACACAGCAGGCTGCAATAGAAGCCATAGCCTCAATGAACCTTTTTGATCTTGGAGGCCAGTACCTGAGAGTGGGGAGGGCAATCACCCCTCCCAATGCACTGCAGGTGAGGCAGCCCAAGGTACTACAATATATTTATTTTTGTGTCAGTTTGTTGAAGATTATTCTTGTGAGTAAAGTTTATTTTGGTGATTTGATTTGTGGCAAGTGTTTTCTGTAATTCTGAAGGTCACTCTGGCACTGCACTTCTACAGGTCGCAGCAGCTATGACTATGTTCGTATTTTGTGTAGTCAGAAGTCTTTCACCAGTATGCTCAGTTTTTGTCATCGGGTTGTAATGGGTGTTGTTTTCACAGTCTCATGTTACATCTAACCATGTTGCATGATTGTCAGGATATCTCATGAAAATTGTAGTGTATTTGCTGAAACTGCACACACTTCACTGGAAAATACTATAATTCCACCACACAGCTTATTCATGATATGTTGTTCACTGGTACCCACCTTACTAATATTAAGGTCGGCAACAGTATTCAAAGTGCCATTTTAAGCATTCAGTTTTCCTTTTGCATACCCACACACCAGACTGCGCACAGCTGTCATGTGTGAGTTGAGGCAAGCTGTGAGGTACTGCATGTGTGGACATACATACAGATTACTGAATTGCATTTGAAATTTTTCACAATTATTGAAATGTGGAAGTAGTACCACTCATAGCCTAAGTACAAATCCTGGTATGTCTGTGAAAATGTATCTTGATCACTACTTTCAGTGAGCTGTAGGTTGGCCACGGTTGTCCACAAAATCATCTCACCTAATCTCCATTGTCTGTGAGAGCTTGTGAAAGGTCTGGTGTGCCATCAGAATGTGGAAACATGATCGTTGCTCTGTTACAGTGTGTTGCAACCATTTAAAGGACAGTCCTATTGAACTGATGCTAGCTACACATTTAGTTCACAGATGTCTCAGGTTATGTTGAAACATACCTGAGTTCATGTTTGAGCAGCAAGCTCTTGACAGTAGAGCAGAGAATTTTTTTCTGGCCCCTTGTTTATAGGGATAAATTTATTGTTTGTAAGTAGTTTTACTACCAGGTGCTTCAGCTTGGGTACCAAGGCACTAAATAAGTGCAAATTTGAATTTAATAAATTTAATTGTGGAAATATTAGTAACATGCAGCAAGTTTTTTATTTTTTTTACATATTTCTTATGTATACCTTATTTGTCTTTTTGGAAATGGCACATACATGATCACAGATGGCTGATGGTGTTATAAAAGATAAATGAAATTTTTCATATTTTGTCTGCCTTGTGATTTAATTGCATGTAATTAGTGGCAAATTATATTCTTTCAAAATAATTGTGTGTTATGTCATTTTCATTGTCAGCACACCTGATTTGTTAAAAATAAAACAGCCAAGTTCATCCATGTTGGAAGAAAGTTGAAAATTGTACAATAATGTTATCTGCTGTTCAACCCAAATCCCCCCCCTTTGGGGACGGGGGCTTTCAGTGAGGTTCTTATTATAGTGTGTGTGGTCATGATTTGCATTTTGGTTGCATTGGTGAAGTGTCTGCATGAAAATTTATGCAAATTGAGACACTCATCCCATCTATGACTGCCTGCAGTCATTACTGTTTTTTTTTGAGTTGGTCATCAGTTGTTAAGCGTTTTTACCATACTTGAATGTATAGTATCTTGTTTTAATTTTTCTGCATATACAGTAAGGTTTACAACCACCACCATATCATCATCATTCTAATAAGCACATTATTTCAAAATAGTGCAAAGTTAAGACCATATAAGTCACAGCTGTAGTGTATTTGTGTGCAGGAGATATTTTGACATGAATGATTGAAGCATGTACTTTGGGGATGTCATCTACAGCCCATTCCTTGTCTTAGATGCAGGACTGTCATTAGTAAGATTAGATGAAAGTGAGGAATGTATTTTATTTATTATGTTAAAAGATGTGGTTATTGTTTTTCAGGGGCCAGCGAGTGCATCCAGTATGATGCCCACAGCTGCAGCTGTTGCCGCTGCTGCTGCCACTGCCAAGATTCAGGCAATGGATGCAGTAGCAAGTAATGCAGTTGCTCTAGGCAAGTGTAGAATTGTTGCTTGATAATGCCAAGCATACTGGACAACTAATTGTTGTTTAAGCAGAAAGTAGATATGCTGTACTCGAAATTTTTGCAGTTTTTTATTTTCTGTTTTAATGTGGCTTCATCGCTTTTCTAACACACAAATGAATGCAAGCTTTTTACGTGCAGGTCCTTGTTACGTTATGCAGAGTAGTTGTGCTTTTGCACATTTATTTATTCTTTCTCTCTCTCCCTTTTTCCTGTAGGCTGTATGTAGCTCATGCTTTTAGTTATTCATTTATTCATTAGTATTCAGCCCTAGAGGCCGGTCCGGCAGGAACCAGAGCCCGGTTATGGAACCGATGTGGCTCTTGGCACATGCATCCTAGGCAAATTCTTGGGGATAGTTTGCCATTGCTTTTCCCTGCCTTTAGATGTTCCCACTTTCACCACCACGTGCCTCTGCGTCCTCAGCGACGTGAGAGATCCTAGTAGTGAAAGGTGGAACTGCAGGCAAGAAAGATGTCCGGTAGTAATTTTGCCTAAATTCCGACTTCACATAAATTTAGGGATCTTTTACATGCCGCAAATCTACGACATGGGACCGACGGCTTTGTTTCCCCTCTGAAGGAATCCGACGGCTTCAGCCGGGTTTGAACCCGCGAACTTGGGTACCAAAGGCCAGCACGCTACCTCTAGACCACCGAAGCCGATTGCTTTTAGTTATATTGGTACTGAAATGTGCTGTCACTTTTTCATTCTAAAACATAATGCACTTGGCAGTGTTAAAAGTGTTCAGTACATGAATATTTATGTATGCTGATTGATCCATGGTGGCGGTGTTCTGTGCCCTAGTTTGCCTAAGACACATGATCACACGCCCCAGAATTTCATCCTGTTGAAAGAGGGTATAAAGCGGTATCTAACCCAAAACATGCAGATTCAACATATAAATCCTGTCCTTATGTTCCTATAAGCATATTAGCACATGAAAACAAAACATAATGTTGAATGAAATTGTCACTTAATATTCATATTTATGCATGTGCATGGGAGGAGGGGGTTGAACTGTTATAATATTTGTCACAGTCTAAAAGCATTGGGCAAGGGGCAGTTACTGGTAATGTATTTTACCTATAAATTTGGGGAGCACATTTTGTATTAGTATGCATGAAAGTTGGTGTATTAATAAGTGGAACCATTCCTTACACGTAATTGATAAGTGTTAACTGTTAACACTTCTTTATTTTTAGTAATTTTACAGCAACATGTTGCAGCCCTAAAGGGGTGTCATCAGGCTAAAATTTGATAAAACACGTAAGTTATACATATGCTTTGCTAAACGGAGATCTCACTTTTTACAATTAACCTTTTGGCGCTGGAATTATTTTTTTAATTAGCACATCCTGTATATAGAATGTGAATAATACAGGAACCAAATACATTAGAATTATGAAACAAACTGCATTTGAAGAGAAAAAAAATGGAGAGTATATACCATGTTTAAAATATTCAGTACCTATATTTGTTGAATAAATATATAAAATGCAACTTTAGAGGTTAGCAGTGCGGCACGACCACTATAGTTGACATTAGGCATCAAAAGGTTAAGTATGGTCCATTTTTTATATGTTGCCTCTGGGATAAATTAAAATCTAAGGATAAAATAAATACAGTTACTATAATGGATAGGTGGTGTCTTGGTGTAGCTGGATGGAGCAAACAAGATATTCTTTTTTACATCTCACTATACAGTTACAGGTTAGGTCATTCCTGTAATGGTAAAATACAAGATTAAGATGTTCTGATTGGAATAATAACTTGCTGTTGCTCTTCTCAATTAAATTAACTCCTGACTTCTTTACAAGATATGTGACAACACAACAGGATGTCTAACTAAAAAATGTCATTGCTGGCCAAGTCAGAAACATCTACAGATAGAAGAACACTAAAAGGAATATGCATAATTGCATTACTAGTAATTTCTTTAAACATACAGTTGTGTTAACAGTTTATACTTATTGATTAACTATACAAAAACACAGCAGGGTGTCTAATATTAAAATTGTCATTCCATACATGTTTCTGCTGGTTCATATGTGTACATGCTTAAAGAGGCAGAAGATGCTGATATGTGGGGAAACTGTGGAGAGTGCAGACCCCATTTCGTTATCCACCATTGAGTCACTTGTTTTGAGGTTCTATCAGTGGCATAAGTGGTAACAGGTTCCTAATTCCATTAATGGAATTCTTTACTTTGTGTGAAAATTTATTCAGTGAAAGCTCATGAAATTTCAGTTTGTGTTCTGTGTGCCTTGAAAACAGTTACTACAGTTGGGGCTTCTTCAGATGTTTGACACTGCTTTCAAAATAGTAAGGGAATTTAACCTTTAGACGCCTAATGTCAACTATAGTGGTTGTACCGCACCGCTGACCTCTAAAGTTGCATTTTATATATTTATTTAACAAATATAGGTACTGAATATTTTAAACATGGTATATACTCTCCGTTTTTTTTTCTCTTCAAAATGCAGTTTGTTTCATAATTATAACGTATTTGGTTCCTGTATTATTCACATTTTATATA
>Ga0131853_10024617_pt1 | contig 10859 bp, 6 predicted proteins | sample TergutLab28metaG_FD_92764 | JGI IMG/M metagenome (GOLD analysis project Ga0131853, IMG submission 92764) | Labiotermes labralis P1 segment gut microbial communities from Petit-Saut dam, French Guiana - Lab288 P1 (version 2) (version 2) | ecosystem: Host-associated > Arthropoda: Insects >... | reverse complement strand
TTACTACTAGATTTAAGTCGGGAGGGCTACATGAGAAGCATGTAGTGGCAACTTGGAATCTTGGGAACCATCTCAGCATTTGCTTATAGACACAGGGAAACCAAGAAAAACCTGTGTCAAGATATTAATGTCCAAAACATGTTGAGCACATAAGAAGTGAAATAAAATAGCAAGTGACATCAAGTTGGTCCTTCATTCTTCAACTATCCCAAGATGCACGGTCCAATAAACATAAAAATACTGTAGTTCAACACTCCTGAAAGGAAGAGCACAAAATATAGCACCTTTTTTGGGTAGCCGTAACTTGCATACTGCCGCATGGTACATGTAGTTACATGCCAATGACAGGAGATTATCTTGTAGTTAGACTGCTTGTCATTTCTTCCAGTCATCATGTCTTATAACTTTTTGTGTGAATTTACACGTATTGCGTGTGTGATTCAACTATCATCTATAGAAGTTGTGGAGTTCTCTGCCACAAAAGACATTTCAACTGGGGACTTGCCTGAAAGATATCTGTGTTGTTGAACACTCCCAAACCACATACTAGATGGATTCAAATGTATGTAGTGGATGCATTAGCTTATCTCAGCACAAAATACGAGAGACTGGACTCATACCAAAGAACATCTTGTGTGGTTTGCTTTTGTGATGACTGATACTTTCAGGTTCATCAACAACAAATAAATAGGAGTTAAATATCTATGTATCAGTTTCTTAAATAGATGATACAGAATTTCAGCTAAGAGCTCAGATGTATGCTGTGCAACGGCTGTATGAAACTGAATTGGAGCTGCTCTCTTGATCCAGTTCCGCTTAAAGTCTGATCTCATTTTGTGCCAGTTTTCATAGCAGAATTTTCTAAACAGTATTGCATTAATATCCTGCCCATACAATTTTTTGTTTGTACTAGTTGCCTGTAACCATTTGTTCCATCACAAGTTGTGATATGAGAAAAGTAGTTGCATTGTCATACTGCTACAACATGGGTTGCTAAGGTTAGCGTTGGTGTTAGTCAGATTTGCCATCTGGTTTTTGTAGCAACACTGAACCTGTTCGAATGTTTGGCTTTTGCAGCAGTGTAGTTCTGGCATGTGGTAGCATGTCACCAGGTAACCAGCCTCTACGTTTTGATGTGATGTATTGCTGTCATATTCAAGAGTCAAAATGTTCAAAGAATCCATTCAGCTCTTGAAGGTGAGACTACTTTGTCTCAGTTAAAGGGAACCAATTACCCAGTGATGCTGGGTCACGTCCCCGAATAATGGAGACCAATCTGCATCTAATCCGTTGGCCAGTACTTAACTGACCTGTTGCTGTTACAGGAAGATGAACTTTACAGTTCCAACAAAGCTGCGCAAGTATGAATTAGGAACTGAGAACTCTTGAGGAAATAGTAGAACTTAAGAATTGCCAATAAAAATAGACATACATGAAAAATAAATGATTTGAAAGAAAAATGGAAATCCTTGGGAATGATGATTTAAAACACATTCAGCAATGAGGTACTTTAGCAGCAAATACATAAATTATGCAAATGTTATGCCTTTATCATTAGAATGTAGGACAAAAAATATAAAACATTCATGTATAATTCCTATAATAAAACCAACTAGATGCACTAATTTGTTTTATTATAAGAATTTATCACGATGCATGGTCACCTGAACGTCAAAATCCAAGTATAAATTTCACTAAATTGTGTGACTTTTAGCAGTACCTGTAAGTAAGTGAAATGATAGTTTTTTTCTTCTCACCCATAATTGTGTGGGAGAGCATGGACTGAATTCAATTGCTTGGGATTGTGGTAGAACCAGGTGTTCAGGCTCCACCACTATCCCAAGCACCCCTATGTTATTTACATGAAACCTTGGCAGCATGGTCTTGTGTAGACACCAGTGGCAAGGACATGTAGTTCTGCCTCCTTACTTCCACACAGAAGGCAGAGAAAGGCTGTTTTTCTTGGAAGTTGTATAACATGGGAATCACATGAAGGTTAGGTGTGGTGACACTCTTTCATGTTCACACATTACAAAAGTAATGTGTTGTGTGAGCAATGAGCTTGAGAATTTTGTACTGGAATTTTTATGTTCTGAATTTTTAAGACACAGTGTGTTGTTAACACAAGGTAAGAGGATGCTACTTATAGTGCAAATGTGTGAAATTATATATGAGGAAATGAAGTTGCCAACAAGTTCGCAAGGGACGGTTCTGTTCAGAAATTTGTCGGACCTGAGCTGTCCATGGGGGTCTCTATGCAGAACATAAAAAAGAAGATAAAACACTGCGTGAATAACCAGCATTTGGCAATGTGGCGTGGTCCTGGTAGTACTTAGAGACAGACTCAAAAACTGATTTCAGCCACTAGTCCGACTACAAAGACCACATTATTGTCCTTTAACAGGACACAATCCAGGATTGTTACTGGCCTTCTTACTGGTCATAATTCCCTGAGAAGACGTCTTTTATTTAGTGTAGTTGACAACCCCATATGCAGGAGGTGTGGTAGAGAAGAAGAAACCTCATTCCACATTTGTGTGTGAAGCATTGGCTTCACTCAGACATGCATATCTGGGCTTCTTCAGCTTGGACCCAGAGGATGTTAAGAGTCTAAATATGTGGGTCATCTGGAACTCTTAGTAAAAAAAAAACAGGGCTCCTTTAGCCTAGTATCAGATTATGTGGCACATAGGGCCTGTTTTAAGGCCTAGGTGCATCAGGACCCAATTACCAAGAAATTTCTAATCTACTCAGAGATTGCTGCTGAACATTCTTTGTAATCTGTACTTTATCATTTGTGCTTCTTTATGTATGTGTACTCTGCTTCTTTAATTTCCATTTTGTATTGCAGTTTCTGTTTGATGTGTGTATTGTGAAGAAATATCACTATCAGAAATTAAGTTCCATATTTAGGTAATTATAGTTTTATAGTCTACATTTCATTAGTTTAATGTGAAAGATGGGTATAATGGAGGCACCATCTAGGACTTACAACATTGTTAGTAGTTTTTAGTATGTTTGTGGATGCATGCAGGTGTATGATTTTCTTTGTGATATCACTTTAGTAGAAGTTTTAAATTCATCGTACATGGTCCTGACCATAAACTATTTAATTATACCGATAATGTCTATACCCAGTAAGTATTTCAGATCTCATTTCCTCAGTTTGAGAGGGAAAATATGAAATAAAATGTATACAATTGGTGGAAAAACATGTGATATTAAATAGTGAGTCTGTAAAAAAAAACATACAGCACTCCCTGTAATTAGTTTTTACAAATTGATATTTCCATCCACACTTCAGCTGGTCTTAATATTTTCTGGTACAGGTTTTGAGGCAGTTACAATGATGAGAATTTGTAATGTGGTGTGTTGTCTAGGTTACAACACTTCATACTCTGGCAAATGGTATGAATGTTTTTGGGAAGCAATCTGGGTCTATCTTCACAGGGCATCTTCCGATAACAGTCTCATGACCTGGAAGACTCCAGTTTTGAAGTGTATGATTTTGAAGCATGTTTGCAAAATTGTGAATAGCAACTATTAGCTTTGTCGTGCCTGTCCGTCCGTTCGCATGGAACAACTTGGCTCCCACTGGATGGAATTTAATGATATTTGATTGAGAATTTTTCCAAAATCTGTTGAGAAGATTCCAGTTTGATTGACATCTATAAAGAATAATGGTTGTTTTACATGATAAAATTGTGTATATTTATGATAACATCTCACTGAATTATTTTTAGAATGAAATATGTTTTAGACAAAGTCAAAGCACATATTTTATGTTCAGTGACATTTTTCCGAACTTCGTGCCTTTTATGAAGTAATGTGGAAAAATATGGGGGAGCCAGAGAGGCTGCAGAGTGAATAATGAGCATGCACATTGTGTGCTGAATAACTATGGCTTCAGACACACACTGAGAATATGTAACATTCATTGCTTTTCCACGGCTACAATGGTGACGTGAACTCGCCTCATTGTTAGTTTATACGTACACAGTCAATCTTTGCGTTTGTGATTGGTTGGGGCAGGGAGATGGGCTACCTAATAGTAGGAGGCTGCGTTACCGATGTCAAGCTACATAGTCCTAGGAGATGTCACCAGGTTGCATGCTTTACCAACGGTCCATGAGCCATGTCGGCTACAGTCACTCAAGTCAGTTTCTGCAGATGGCGATGTAGTCGATATCCGTCGCCTCGGAGAGGCGTATCCGTGTCAATACCATTGACCTGCACATGTGCGGTTAATTATTAGAGACGTGCGGCTAGCCGCAAAGTGTTGGTGGTGTGTTGGAGTGGTTATGTAAGGATGAATTAATCGGTCGCAGTTGCGGGACTGGGTCGTGGTTTGTAGCGTACGTATATGTCTGTATGGTTCGCGATCAGTGGCTGTACAAACGAAGTTAAAGTACGTGTAAATGTAACAGAAAACCACATACTAGCTTCTAGTAGGCCAAATATATCGGTTGGTCGTAGGAAAGTTAGAGTAATTTATCCGTGCTCGACACACGTATTTTTGATCACAAAATGTTTATGTACTGTGTTGAATTGTGAACCTTTCCAAAGATATAATTGATAACATGGTTGCTGAAAATTTTGTATTACGATCGTAGTGTAATGACCAGCAAACGAGGGTGATATACTACTGTGCAAGATACGTCTCGAGGCTGAAAACCGAAATCCTTGCAGGTATGTCGGCAGGATAATTGATTTCTCATGGAATGGTTAGATACGTATGGCCCAGGACAGGGACGAGTGGAAGGTGTATGTGAACACGTTAATGCACCATCGGGTTCCATAAAATGCTGAGAATTTTTTCGCTAGATGAAGAACTATGGGTTTCTCAAGGACTCTGCTCTATGTAGTCGGAAAAGCATGGAAATGAGAGAGTTCTTTCATCTGACTTTTGTCTTGAAATATGATTTGCCTGAGGTGGGATAGTGCTGTCGGTATCTTTACTAGGCTACGAAGTGGACGATGAGGGATTCGAATTACCACATGAGATTTATCTCTTCTCCCAGACGTCCAGAGCGGTTCTGGGACCTGCTAAGCCTAGTATACAGTGGGTACTGGGGTTCTTGTCCTTAGGTAAAGCGGCCGGGCCGTGAAGTTGACCACTGACCTGCATGTAGAGCTAAGTTTAAAGAGTGGACATAAGCCCCTACTCCTATAAGCTTTCATGACTTGGACAGGAACAACTGTACCATTTTTAATATGACGCGCCAGAAAAATATGTAAAGTAAGAATTTTATTCACCACTTAAGGAAACAAAATTTGTGTAAGAACATAATATACCAGAAATTGCTTTGTGTCTGATTTAAAAGTGATCCCTTACAAATATATGTTGTGGTGGGGTAGATTGATGTTAGTTTTTATATGAACTTGGAATGATACCCCCACTTTTATATCTGTTAATTATTTCAGACATACATGCAGTGCACACTAAGGTACTTTTTTCTCTTTGTCATAAAGAATTTGTTTGTGATGTTAAAATTGTCTCTGTATGTGCAACATAGGCATATGTGGACTATATAGTTGCACTCATTCTTAACCGTGATACTAAATGAGGTTGAGTGATCAATGGCACACTTCTCCCCCTTACCCTCAAGGAAATAACCCTAATGCCCATTGGATAGGAGGTTGCGTGGGTCCCGGAGCTGGTCTGTATGCTTTGGAGAATGAGATAAATCTGTTGCTCTTGCTGCGAATGATCAGTTTCGCAGACATTCATCCCATAGCTCAGTCACTGTATAAGTACAGTATTATAAAAAACAAATAACCATACTGCCGTATTACAAGCAGTGGACTTTGCCTTAAAACAAACTGGCATTTGATAAACAGATGTGTTTTATACTACACAAACAGATAGAATAACATCAGTATACAGGGTTTGTCACCCATAGTCACTGTTGCATGTAATATACGTCAGAGTTAATGATACTATTCCTCTCATTTTGGGAATTAATTGTCAGAATATGAAGAATGGTAAACAGATCATTGTTAAAGATGAAAAGTGAATGCTTCCCCTGTTCTATATTAGTTCCACAGTGTTCACCACTGTATATAAAAACACAACTATGAGAGAAATTTTAGGTCTGTATTGTCTATAATGCATAAGGCTGACAACTTTACCACCATCCTGTGCCGTTGTCATGAAATCTGGGAACCTTAACTTCCTGGAACTCTCTGGGCCTGTCCAGGCCTGTAATGGGAATGCTTTGTGTCTATAACTGCAATTGCTGTAGCTAGCGTTATGTAGGTTCATAAAAGTAAGAACTATCTGCGTGTGCCAAAGTGTCTGGTAAATAATGTGAACCTATCTAGTCTTTGTTAGTTATCCTTAAGATAGCTCTGTAATTGTTATTGATAGTAACTTTTTCAAGTAGATTGAAGTCAGCTGTAACACAACAGAATAAAGGAGAAAAGACTTGTATATCAAAATATTTAGCTATCAGAGTCTGTTTGCAAAAGTAATTAACCATTGGGATCCTTTTCTTCTCGTTTGGTGCAGTCCACTGTGGACCTTGGAACCATTAAAGTTACGCATGAACATTTGTATGGAGATGGACCCACAAGTTCTGTGTAAAATGTTGTTTAGAAGTAAACAATTTAAAGGCTGTGAATTGTTTTGTTGATCTTTGACTTTATATCCAGAATATTAAATGAAACGAAACCTGTGCATTGGTAATGTGCTCTTCCGAAGAGGAAAATAAGTAATATTGATACTAACTAATAGTAGTAAGACATCCTGAAGGAAAGTAGTAGTAGTAGTAGTAAATGAACATTAGTTTCCATTCATGAAAGCTGTTTTTATAACATTTCTTATACAAGATCTTTGGGGCTGTAAAGGTTTTCTACTAAAGACAGGTTTTTGTTCTCTCCAGTTTCTGTTCATCACAGGCTTCACTCTACATGATATGCTGCTTCTGTTTGTGATGCACTTATGCACTTTGTGATTTAAATCTATCTCATCACCGCTGTGAGAATGGCAAATATTGGTGTGTAAGCCACAGTCTTTTTCCTTGTGGTTCCCACTGCGACATGTCTTTAGTGAATTTTCCTGTAGCCATTCACTGCCATCTGAGTACTCCATTTGTAGATTTCCTGTGTGTTGAGGTAATGTCTGTTATTTCCTACAGTGTTTTATGTCTCACTCTTTTATAATGTGTTACCTGAAGACAGCTCAATAATCAAATCTGGCTGTTTGTAATGAGAAATATGACCAACAAGTGCATATACATATTTGTAAATTTATTGTATTATAAACAGAAGTAAATGAGAATAAAAGTAAGTATGTGGTCATGTCTCGAGATCAGAATGCAGGACAAGAATAGAATGGAAGAATAGAATGATATATGGGTTCAAGCCCTTTTCGGGCCCAATGCACCTAGGCCCTAAAACAGGCCCTTTGTGTTCCACATTCTATACTAGGTTAAAGGAACCCCGTTGTGTTACCGAAATGCCAGAAGGCCCCCACACCTAGTTTCTTAATATCGTCCATGCAGGACAAAGTCACAGTATGAAAACTGATAATAGTTCCTTTGAAAGGGTGGAAGAGTTAAGATATTTGGGAACAGCTTTAACAAATCAAAATTCTATTCAGGAAGAGATTAAGAACTTATTGAAGTCAGGGAATGCTTGTTGTCATTCGGTGTAGAATCTTTTTGTATTCCAGTTAGCTATCCAAAATTTTAAGGATTAACATATACAGAACTATAATTTTGCCATTTGTTTTATATGGGCGTGAAACTTGGTCACTGACATTGAGGGAGGAATGTAGGCTGAGGGTGTTTGAGAATAGGGTGCTGAGGTGAATATGTGGACCTAAGTGGGACGAGGCGACAGGGGTTTGGAGAAAACTACATAATGAGGAGCGTAATGATCTGTACTGCTCAACAAATATTGCTTGAGTGATAAAATCAAGAAGAATGAGAGGGGGGGGGGGCATGTGGCAGGTATGGGTGAGGGGAGAGGCATGTACAGGGTTTTGACGGGGAAACCGGAGGGAAAGAGACCACTGGGGAGACCCAGGCGTAGATGGAAAAATAATATTAAGATGGATCTTCAGGAAGTAGGATGTGAGGGTATGGACTAGATCGAGCTGGCTCAGGATAGGGACAGGTGGCGAGCACTTGTGAATGCGGTAATAAACCTTCAGGTTCTGTAAAACATGGGGAATTTCGTGACTATCTGAGAACCGGTTAGATTCTCAAGAAGGACTGCTCCATGGAGTAAGTAAGTAAGTACATAAGTAGGTATAAACAGCGTAGCCTCCCGCATGTTTCAGCCACCTGTTGTGGCCATCTTCAGGGAGGTTTTATTTGAAGGATGTATTACGTGGAACATCAGAATTATTTAATTTACAAATATAAAAGTGTTAAGTTTTAAATCTGTATTTAAAATCTATCTTAAAACATAAAATGTAGTAGGCTACACTGTTTATAATACAATACATTCACGTATCTGTATATGCACTTATCGGTTGTATTTCTAATAATGAATCATCAGTGCATGTTCTTGAATCATTTAAAACTAGTACAACTCCATGCTTTACCTCTGTATAAAAGAATCCTTTTAGCTACACTATGAAATACACTTTTCTTCCTTTTGTAGGGTATATATATATATATATATATTTTTTTTTTCTTAGTTTTCCATGTAACGGTTCTGTTGATTTTTTCTGTAGAGATCTTTTTTAAATGTGCCTGTTGTGGTCCAACTATAGGTATCTTAATATTTAAAGGAGTATTGTGTTGTAATGAACCATCCTCTGTCTAAATGCCAACATCTTGCTGTGCACGTAGGCTCTCCATAATATGGTTCCTTAAGACCACATTTTCTTCATACCTCCATTAGTTCCATTATCATATGTCTCAAATCCAGGGCTTAATTTCTCAGCTTCAAGGGCTGTTCTATTGTAGAAATAGGCATGAATTAACATACTCTGTTTGTTGACTTTGAATTATCATAATTTATGCTGTTAATGTTTATCTGATCAACAACTGAGCTTTTGTGTGGTTATAATTTGCAACATCGTATTAAGTCATTTTTGTCTCTACTCATGTATGTTTTGGCTTGCCATACTATTTTGTGTAAATAATGACATGCCTGACCTGTTTTGAGGTCGGTGAAGGTTATATGGATATGTTCAGTTTAACATTTGTTATGTTTGTTTTGCTTATAATTCATTGACGTAATCCTTCCGTCTGCTCTATGGCCCTGGGGTTGACTCATCCTCTAACAGAAATGAGTAAAGGTGACCGGTGCGTAGGGCTGACAACCTTACCACCTTCATGTACTGATTGTCTTGAAATATGGGAGCCTCAGCCTCCTGGAACCCTCAGGGCCTGTCCAGGCGTGTAATGGGATTGTTCCACCTTTTTATTTGTTTTGCGTCATGCTAATGTACTATTCCTTTTGCATCACATATCCTAATACACATATACGAAGAGTAAACATTGTGAAACATTGTGTGGCAAGAACATAAGATGATCATTGATTTGCCCAACATTTATTTGAAAGGTGCTTTTTCAGATGTTGGCTGATACACCATGGACATGCTGATGTCACACGGTAGAGTTCGTAAGTGCTGCGTAAGAAGATGTTTCCCCTCTCCTCTCCTCTAAATAAATATTTGCTATCTCCATTATCACATCTTATTTTCACAAGGATTTCTTTCTGTGCTGCCTTTGTCTCATTCTTGGTCTACCATGTGGTTATATTCAGAGACATCTGTCTGTCAAAATTACTGTTTTTTCCCAGCACATTGTGATATGATTTAACCACTTAACTTTCGTAGTAGAATACACCAAATTAGTTTTTAGATTGTTCATTCTCTGCTATTATGCTGTATTGCTTTGGTTTAGTTCTCTAATGTTGCTCCATTCAGATCAAAACATGTAGGGATTTTCAGTATGATACTGTTTTAAGAACATCTAAGGAAGAAGTCTGTGTATTTTGTTGGGCTAGAGACATAAATTCATTAGTTTTCAGTGTACTTTCTGCTGCTCCTTCTAACTTCATCCCCCTTAAATTTGAATATTTTGCCTTATATTTTGTTTCAGTGTGCTTGTATTTCATGTTGTCCCAAAGTAAAAACTGCAATATGCAACATGAAAGAATGTATAAAATTCTCTCTGTGTGCTAGAATTTGCAATAGAGATCCTTTTTGGAGATAAAAATGTCCTGTAAACCATATGTCAAATGCACACTATTATTGAGTTAAACACTAGTATATTGTAGCAGTGAATATTGAATCAATTCACATTTAAATTTTCGTATTGTGAACTTAAATATTTACAATAAAATAATGTTTTTGGAATGATCCTCCTTGTGGCTGAATGGTGTTGTCACGTTTGACTTGATTTAATGTTACAACTGACTGCGTTCCTTAGTATTTCTTATACCAGCAGCAGCTGCACTTGTGCCCTGTTTTACCAGTGGGTGCCTTTATATGACTGACCACCGTTGTTTACTTAGACTCTATTCACCCAGATGAATAAATGTACGAGGTCAAGTTGGATTATTGAGTTGGCTGTGGCAGTTTCCCACATCTTCATATCTTTTTTCCTCAATTTTTTTCTTTTACATACTCTTATCATTTGCCAGAATATGGACATACTCCATCATATATCCGTGTTTGTCCGCTTCCTGTAAGAAGCACATTCCTTAAATAACATAGTAAATTCTTCTATGTAAAATTCTTTTAAAGAGCAGCTGTTGATCACCCCTTGTTACAATGTCGTCCAAGTGAGCAGACCTGTCCTTAACAGGACACAATCCAGGGCTGTTACTGGCCTTTTCACTGGACAAAATACCATCAATGTCGTCCAAGTGAGCAGACCTGTCCTTAACAGGAC
>Ga0131853_10024614_pt1 | contig 10860 bp, 5 predicted proteins | sample TergutLab28metaG_FD_92764 | JGI IMG/M metagenome (GOLD analysis project Ga0131853, IMG submission 92764) | Labiotermes labralis P1 segment gut microbial communities from Petit-Saut dam, French Guiana - Lab288 P1 (version 2) (version 2) | ecosystem: Host-associated > Arthropoda: Insects >... | reverse complement strand
TTCTCAAATTTATTTTTGGAATAAAACTCTACATGTTTCGGACAGAGGAACTGTCCGAAACATGTAGAGTTTTATTCCAAAAATAAATTTGAGAAATTAGTGCATCTAGTTGGTTTTATTATAGGAATTTATCACGATGCACGGTCACATGAAGGTCAAATTTCACTGGTTTATGTAGATGACATTGCCTAAAAATGTGTGTGTTTTATGAACAAAATATGTGGCGATTATTTCTCCAAAAGCTTTAACTGCTTTGTTTCTAGTATAACGGAGAAACACTTTGAGGTAAAAACTGAATTTTTAAATATTATTTAGTTTAATGTTACTTTCAAATTATTACGCTAACTTCCACAAACCTCCAAATTTGATGTATGTGTGACCGTGCATCGTTGATACAATAATACAAACAGCCAACTAGATCCAACAATAACATATTTTATTGATAATTACAATCAGCTCAACATGTTTCGGGCGATAATTTCGCCCATCCTCAGGAGCACTAAACTGCGTTTACAGCTTGTGGTATAACGCACCGGCGATGCTGCCTGCTGGTAACCAGGATGAGGTGGAACTGAGTTGGAACTCAGGTCACCAGCCGGCAGCACCGTCGGTCCATTATACCACAAGCTGTAAACACAGTCTAGTGCTCCTGAGGATAGGCGAAATTATCGCCCGAAACATGCTGAGCTGATTGTAATTATCAATAAAATCTGTCATTGTTGCATCTACTTGGTTGTTTATATTATTGTTACAAACATCCAAGTTTATAGATTTGTTTCCTACCTCACAGTAAAAAAAAAACTGTTTTACATTACGAGGAAAATGTGATATTTTTTCTATTTGCTCGACAGCGCTAGTGGGCCTAGGTTGCATCATTGTTGAGGTTTCCAGATCACTCACGGACACACCACACTCAGTAGTTATCCTCTGAACGAGTGATCGCTCCGCCGCAGAGATCTCTACCTGACAACACACAACACTCATAAGAGACAAGACATCCTTGCCCCAAGTGGGTTTCGAACCCGCAATGCAAGCAAGACAGCGGCCGCAAACCCAGGCCTTAGACCGCGCAGCCACCGGGATCAGCGATGAATGCTGTTTAGTGAAGTAATCGTTGCGTGAAAAATTAAATAATAACTAAAGATAAAAACTCCAGTGCGGGGCAAAATGCATTTGCTGTAACGTTGACTGCAGGCAGTACATAGAGTAATCAATACTATCCTTTTGCTTCGTGACTTCATTCAGAGCTTGGGGATATGTCGGAATCAGAGATAAGGCCCCGGATAACAACGCAGGCTGTGATAACGTGCTGGCTTATCGCAAGGTGCAGTGCGGTGACAGGTCAGAAGGCAGTCCTCGCCTACGTGGCCTATGGGTTCTGCCCACGTGCTGCTTGGTCCTCAACACAACTCACGCTTAACGCCCAGAACTGCACTCGGGCAAAATATATTACACTCACTTCCTTGTAACTTCTGCACACGTAAATAAAGAACCGAGGAAGATAAACCAAATGCACTTTTGGGGGAAAACGACGAATATATCGACAGATTTACATGTTTTGTGTGGGTTTGTTCAAACTGTACTGCACTTAGTGCGAGGGTCAGCTGAGTATATTGGGAACTATGACTCAGAAAGTATTAGAAAGGTAAAATAATTTCACAATGAGGAACTTCGCAATTTTTATGGACTACTGATTACCTAATATTTGCTGGGTGATTAAGGACACGAGATGGGCGCGAATTGTAGCAGGCAAGGGGGAGACAAGAAATCGTCTACGTAACAAATATTCATCGCAGACCCTTCAACAGAAGGGCGCGTTTGGTAAAACGAGCACACATTTTGGAGTAAAGTTTAATTATATTAAACTGGAACTTGTGAGGCATAAGGTGTGCACTGGATTTTATACCGTGCGATGACGAGGAATTCTAGCAAACGCGATATTAATCGTAAGTGAGAAAGACCAACAAGATGCACACTTTTCTTAATAATTTGTTTCACTCAGATTATCCTCGACATGTTTCGAACAAGTAATTGTTCGTCATCATGATGAGTTCTGTACAAGCAGCTTACACCATTTCACCATGCATCTTAACAGGAATCTAGTAGCTAAGAAGTCTAGCAGCTGACACGAAACGAATGATACCGTTCATATCTTCAGGTCTTAAGATCTTCATGTCTTAATATGCATGGTGAAATATTGTAAGCAGTTTGTACAGAACTCCTCCTAATGGTGAACAATTACATATTTGATGTTTGTTGGACCGTGCATCATTGTTCTAACTGAAGAATAAAAACCAACTAGATTCCACTTATTATTTTATTGTACTTCTTATAGGCTCAACATGTTTCGGGCACTACTATGCCCATCATCAGGAACTCGCGACTATAATGTTCATTACCACATTGGTCGTTTCGTTCTTCCAGTGTGGTAATCAACATTATAGTCGCGAGTTCCTGATGATGGGCATAGTGGTGCCCGAAACATGCTGAGCCTATAAGAAGTACAATAAAATAATAAGTGGCATCTAGTTGGTTATTATTCTTCAGTTAGAACAATTACCTGTTCGAAACATGTCGAGGATAATCTAATTGAAATAAATTATTAAGAAAAGTGTGCAGCTTTTTGGTCTTTCTCACGTTTGTGTATCACGATGCGCGGTTCAGTGAATGTAAAGCGATAATTATTCTTAGATTTACATAAACACAGTGCATTTCTCGGCAGACTGGGTAAACTTCAACACAGAACCTGAACTATAGAGTTATACTGGCGAAGCTGTATAAGCAATGCGGTATCGAAAACTTCGATGGAAGCTGGATTAGTGTAGTCGGTATAGCAACTAGGCTACGGGCTGGAAAGTCCGAGGTTCGATCCCGGTAGGGGTAAGAGGTTTTCTCTTCTGCCAAAACGTCCAGACGGACTTTGAGGCCCACCCAGCCTTTTATTCAATGAGTAACGTGGTTCATTCTCGGAGGTAAAGCGGCCGGAGTCGTGAAGTTAAGCACTCGCCTCCATCTAATGTCGAAGTTAAGGATAAATAGGCCTACACCTCTATTCCCCCTACATGTTTTCTTGGCGTGTACAGGGACAATTTTACCGTTCAGCTGACTTGGAATAGCAAGATGATTACAAAAGGTTAATTAGAAAATGTTAAAAAGAGAAAAAGAAGACGGTCTAAGCCATCAGATCATCTGCGTGGTGGTAATGGGCCAACCCTCCGATTTTCAGAGTAGCTGCTTTTGGAATAGAAGTGCTGTACAAATGAGATACGAGTGTATCACTGGCCGGTACAAAATCGCCATCTCTCGCTAAGTTTTCAGTAACCTTGGATCAAAGAGGCTACAGCATGAGATGCAGTTTCCTTATTACCAATCGCACGGCCTTCATGGCAGCATATGGCTTGCATCGAGTCTCTTATACCGGTTTCTTAGTTGCAGAAGTTTCTGCTGCATACTTGGATCTGGTCAGCGCGTTCTGTTACGCCTTTTAGCAGTATCGATATTGTTCTACAGTACATGCTGACGAATTACAGACATTTTGCTCATGTTGTCTGTCTGCCGAAGGCCACTGAGATTTAAAATACCTTACAATGAACGAAGTCCTTGAAAATATTACAAACGACAAACTAAAACGGCCGTAAGTGCGCATCGGGCCGTGTGTGCTAACAAACACACGAAAGAAATAAGAAAAGAATACAAAAGAAACAACGAAATAAATAAATAAAAAAACGCAGCGCAATCACGCCCCTACTCAGCAGTCCGAGTCTCAGGTTCAAATTTCGCCTAGTATCCTGGGTATCTTGACTAATGTAGTTCGCAGTTTTCCTCAGGGTTTTCGACAACGTAAATTATACAGACTTCAACAGTTTCCTTCATCGTACGTTTCCACAATCATTACTATTCTTCGATATAAAACGCAGGGAGTCGAAATGTCTCCTTATATAAATAAAGAATCCAATAACAGTGTAGTGCTAATAACTGCTAAACAAATTAATCTTTAAAGGAACAGTAAACGCTTATACTTAGAATTAGTAAGAATATTGTCACTGCTAATATATTCATATGGATAGTCTCCACGCACGCAATTTCAGCTGATTTTAACACTGGTGCTGTATCCAACTGTTTTATTCATTCGTGGTGAACTTAAGAGACTGACGAACAAACGAGTGCACAAACCTGGCTTACAGAGCCACATGTTATGACGTCAGTAACGTCCCCCTTCCTTGCTACAAGTAATTAATTAAAAGTTTGTAGTTTGCTGATAGTGACGGCGTCTTATCAGTAACACACACAAGACATACGGGCTACAAACCGCACAAGGTTACACACGAAAAGTGCTACCGTAGTTTCTCACTCAGCTGAGTGCTTTTAATTAATCGATGCTAATGAAAAGTCTCGCGAATTGGTTGTAAACCGAACAAAGACCGGACGAAAGTACAGAAAAAAAAAAAAAGCCGGGATATATACATGCCTCCTTGTGGAAAAGAAATACATATGCAGATTTACCGTAACTTTTTTCGCTTCGGACGTGCATTCTACCGTGTTGTCAGTTACGAAACCGTGTGTAAATATAAGGAAACTATGCCGTATGGTGCTCCGATCCCGGCTGGCGCCTGGTCTGCGGCCGCTCGCTTACTGGGATTGAGGGTTCGAATTCCGCCGGGGGCATGGAATTCAATCTGTTGCGTGTGTTGTGTGTTGTCAGGTAGAGGTCTCTGCGACGGGCTGATCACTCGTCCAGAGGAGTCCTACCGTGTGTGGTGTGTCTGAGTGTGATCGTGAAGCCTCGATAAAGAGAAAGCCCTGACCCGTTGGGGGCTGTTGCGCCATGGGGGGAAAAAAATACGAATGTTGCAATGCAGACATATTGCTCAAGCGGATACGATGTATTGCAACTGATTGCACGGCTTGTAACATGTATGAGGTACTCCAGCATGTTTCGGCTAATACACATAGCTATCTTCAGGGAATATACACAAAGTCAAGCATAGTTAAAATACATATTACTGTCGAATATTAACTTCAAATGTACACGTCAGGGTTAATTACAACGAGTTTGTATGAAATAGACGTTGATGTAAAAAAAGAGAACACAATTAGAAAAAATCTTTGTGTCCGAAAAATAAGCAATTTGTTATGCTTTCTCCTGGGTAATTCTCCGGCTTCTGAATTTTATATGCCAACGTTTCGGAACAGTCTGTCTGTTCCATCTTCATACGAAGAAGATAGAACAGAGAGAGTGTTCCGAAACGCTGGAAACTCAGACGCCCGGGAAATTATCCAGAAAAAATCATACTACATTCATAACAGTCCGTCTGGACGTTTTCGCAGATGAGAAAACCTCTTACCCCTACCGAGATCGAACCTCGGACTTTCCAGCTCGTAGCCTAGTTGCTATACCGACTACACTAACCCAGCTTCCATCTTGCTATCTTGATATTCCAAGTCAGCTGAACGGTAAAATTGTCCCTGTACACGGCAAGAAAACATGTAGAGGGAATAGAGATGTAGGCCTATTTATCCTTAACTTCGACATTAGATGGAGGCGAGTGCTTAACTTCACGACTCCGGCCGCTTTACCTCCGAGAAAGAACCACGTTACTCATTGAATAAAAGGCTGGGTGGGCCTCAAAGTCCGTCTGGACGTTTTGGCAGAAGAGAAAACCTCTTACCCCTACCGGGTTCGAACCTCGGACTTTCCAGCCCGTAGCCTAGTTGCTATACCGACTACACTAATCCAGCTTCCATCGAAGTTTTCGATACCGCATTGCTTATACAACTTCGCCAGTATAACTCTATTGTTCAGGTTCTGTGTTGAAGTTTACCCAGTCTGCCGAGAAATGCACTGTGTTTATGTAAATCTAAGAATAATTATCGTTTTACATTCTCTGAACCGCGCATCGTGATACACAAACGTGAGAAAGACCAAAAATATGCAGGCATTTCTTAATAATTTATTTCAATTAGATTATCCTCGACATGTTTCGAACACGTAACTGTTCTAACTGAAGAATAAAAACCAACTAGATGCCACTTATTATTTTATTGTACTTCTTATAGGCTCATTACCCAGAATTACCCAGAAGAAAGCATACAACATTCAGAACACGGCGAAAGTTTGAAATCAAGAATACGCAGTTTGGCTGTATACAGAGTAAGTTTTCACTTTCATATTAAATTGGTTTTATATCGTAAAACTTTAATGTAAGGTTACCGCTTACTTTTAACACTATTATATACATATAAAGCACAATGTATCAGTCAAAAACACAACAGTTGTGTTACATAAAATGCCATTTTACGGGGACATGTTTCGACTCTTTCTGAGCCATCTTCAGGCCCTCTAAAGTACAGGTACAAAGTTAACAATGTTTAGAGTGCATTCTGGGATCCCAAACGCTTACAATAGACAGTATAATTGTTGCCAAAGTACATGTGTCAGTTATTTTAATATATATATACATATATATATATATATATATAAAATAGACAATCTACTGACACATGACACATGTACTTTGGCAACAATTATACTGTCTATTGTAAGCGTTTGGGATCCCAGAATGCACTCTAAACATTGTTAACTTTGTACCTGTACTTTAGAGGGCCTGAAGATGGCTCAGGAAAAGTCGAAACATGTCGCCCTAAAAATAACATTTTATATAATAAATCTATAGTGTTTTTTGACTGATACGTTGTACTTTATATGTATAGATAAACATATCGGGATGACTAACTTTACAAAACAAGAAATTTATCTCTATTATTTGGGACTTTCTACAATACTGACAAGAATATGCTTGGAATGAAAAATACATTAATTTCTTCCCTTTCCTTGATATTTAGAGTAAATTATTTTAGTAAACACTGTGGGCCCGGTAGCTCAGTCGGTATAGCGACTGACTACGGGCTGGACGGTCCGGGATCGAATCCAGGTGTGGGACGAGATTTTCCGCCCGTCCGGACCGGCCCTGGGGACCACACCGCTTCCTGTAAAATGGGTACCGGGTCTTTCCCGGGGGTAAAGTGCGCCCGTGGCGCGCTGCTGACCACTCACCTCCTTCTAGTGCCGCGGTCATGGAAGAGTAGAGCTATACCTCTACCCACCCTCTGGGCCACACCGGGCCTGTAACGGGAACACTTTACCTTTACTTTAGTAAAAAAGTGTCATTAATAAGTTGTTCAAACATAAATACAGATTCTCCTCCAATACGAAGATTTTGGAAGGTCGCATCGGTGGTTTTTAAAGTAAAATCAACAGTTTAATGGCTGATTAAAACAGCAACACAAAGCCCCATTCTGTGTGTGGAAATGAACCAAGACCAGTCGCCTAAACGAACAATGGGGGACTACACTGGCGCATAAATTCGACTTATGCCATGAACAACAGATTAGTCTCTGCTATCCTTACGTAACACAAAACACCTAGACTTATTTAATTCACGGACACCGTCCACTGTTTCCTGTCAAACACATAATAAAAAGCAAAAAAATAACGTCTCGAGGTCACAATCTGTCCCATCCTCGGGCTCAAAACAGGTCAAAACCTGTTCAATTGGGAACGATAAATATAAATAGTTATTTACACCTAGAGGGTAATCCATTTTATACAGAGAATTGAATCATGTGACATTCATATTTTTTTAATAAAAGAGTGGGGGAAGGTAACGCGAGGCATTGGGCACAGTGCATGAATTCAACGACTCCGATGCAACACACTGTCGTTAGAAGCATATAAAAGGTCACCCCACAACTTGTCATGAAGGCACAGCTCTATTCTTTCTTTAACCACGGCGCTAGATGGGATGGGGGGGGGGTTAGGGCCACGCCCCGGTTGCTTCGCCCCCGGGAAGGGAAAACGAACCCATAAAATACGAGGCTCGATGGGTCAGGAAGTTTGGCAGAAGAGAAAAATCGTTTGCCCCTATCGGAATTCGAGCAATGGACAGCCCAGTCTCTAGTCTAGTGACTGCCGTAGGTCATTCTGGCTCCCCAGTTGGAAAAGGAACCGTTATAGAATTTAATTCACGAATGTAAATGGGCAGTAGAAAGTACCACCAACCCCAATATCCATTTCGTGACATGGTGAAGAAAATACTCAAGACAGCTAAGAGAGAATTGAACCCTGACCGTAACCAATTGACGAAATGAACAACACGATGACTACAGGAGGCTTCTAATATCCCCCCTCCCCTCCTTTAAGGTCTACTGATCTGACCTCTGCCCGGAAGAAATCAAGTTCTCTGAGTCACTGGCAAGCGATGACGGGATTTAAATTCATTACAAGGTGACGAGGGAAACCCACAAGGCTCCAGAATAATGTGGGCAGATCTGCAACCCGCGCATGTTTGGGACAGACAACAGGAAGCCGGATAAAATGCCACAATGGGGACTTAGTAATTTTTTTCGTCTTAGTATGACGTAACAGAATGAGAGAGGTTAAGATTGACAGATCTTGTATCACTAAGGTAAAAAAAAAAAACGCATGCAGACCTCGTATCTGAAAATTCTTAAGGAATACCTAAAAGTAGATGGAATGATATTGAAATGGCTTTTGAAAAAGTAAGTTAAGCTGTGGACTGAATGCATATGCCATAAGACAGGAATCAGTCATAGGATTTTGTGTACTGAACACTTCAGGCTCCACGTCACGTGGGTAATACAGCCATGTTGACAATCTGAACGAGTGTTAATTACACACGTAGAATTGCGTTGCAATAAATTCCCGTATAAGCCCAGACATAAGGTGCCTTCATTTACAAAGCGACCCCCCGTTTTCCCATTTGGGTATTTACTTAAAAAAATTACAACAAGTAATCAAAACACAAGTCTACACTTAGCTAATACGTAATAGTTCACTGGAAGAATCAGTCAGACAGAAGGGCTGTGTCATGCCTGTTAGTCACTGTTTGCTAGGAAATGACGTGTCACAGATGTTTTGTTGTGAAATGCCCTAAAAGCCCTGGCTACAAAGGTGAGCTTAATTTTCTGTGGCGGTTTCCAAAAAACGAAATTTCGAGTTATATTGCTGCTCATATGTAGTTATTTAGAAGTCTGTGTGGTCAGAGAGACGGAAGGTTGGCAGTCGGTGTATAAGCCAAGGGCGGCAAAGGGATGCTAAACTTAACGTTCAAAGTTTCAGAGTGAAGTACATGGCAGTAACGAACAGAAGTTCATGGACACCGTTCGAAAAGCTGGTCGCCATTTCCCAGAAGGGTGTTTGGGGGTTACGTTCCCTGACGACAGACAGTGGCGAAAACGGCGAAGAAACGGAATTTATTTGCAGCGACGAAACGTACAAACAGCGGAAAAATATGAGGTCATTACGGATGCTACAAAGAGTCAACGGAAATGTGTCTTGTATACAATGGAAAAATAACAATCCTTCTTGCCTTCATCTCCTTTTTTGTTGTCCTAAATAATTCCAAAACATTATTTTGTTGTAGGTATGTCTATCGTCCACCTGCGCCCAACAAATTTGAATTATCTAACAAAAATTATTCATAAATAAAGTAGATGACTAACTAGATGCAACAATAACAATTTATCTTCAAATTAGCCCAACATGTTTCGGTCAATTTTTTGCCCATCCTCAGGAGTGCAAGACTGTGATTTACAACATGTGGTATATGTAATGTCCCCATTTTGTTGGACTATGTGTTCGGTGTGAAGGATGTTGCTCGAGCAACATCCTTCACACCGAACACACAGTCCATGCCGTCGCACTCCGGGCTTCCGACCGACAACAATCTGGGGACATTATACCACACAGTTTTGCTCTCCTGAGGATGGGCAAAGAATTGCCCGAAACATGTTGAGCTAATATGAAATTTAATAAGTTGTTATTGTTGCATCTAGTTAGTCATTTATTTTATTTGTGTCTAGGATGCACGGTCAAACACACATAAAAAATTATTCATTATTTATTACCACCAAACCGAAATATAAATAAAATTTTCGCACGGCTCTGACCTCGTTACTTTCCATTATAGCCGGAATAAGAGTTACTTAATTTTGCTAGCTATACTATTTCCTATCATAAATGACATCAAAGCCTAAAATAAGTGTAGAGATATCTACACCACATGTGCGCGCGCAATGCATATAGTAAGATCCTAAGACAGTTCTCTTAAGACAACCTGAAGATGGCCAGTACGGGCCGAAACATGTAGTTGTCCATTTAGCCATTAAATACGCGTATGTGACACAGTTGTGTTTGACTATATACAATTTCTAAGTGTAGATACTGCGGTTGCCACTTCAAAATATTACGCGTCCGCCATATTGTTCGTGTGGCCTCCAATGGTGTTAAGTTTTTGCTCGGCAACAGGTTAACAATTTTAAAATAGAAATGGGAGGGTTCAGGCAGCACGCAGGCACAAAAATGCAAAGAATTAAAGGTTAGCTCATAAACCCATTTTATTTTCCTAAGGAAAGGAAGTATGCTAAAAATGTCACTCTCGCCTTCCACCCACAACACCAAGCAGAAGATGTTTACAACTGACGCAGCAATATGGGTCAATAAAATGTGCAGACTTGCCTACTTTATTGCTGTATGTTCTAAAGCAATTTCGATGTCAGCTCCCTGAAGATGGCGAGATAATAGCGCCGAAACATGAAGTAGCCATGTAAAAAAATTGAAAGGATAGACCATAGGACACTAAAATTATATTATATAAGACACTAATAAGACCGGTAGTGTCGTATGAAGCGGAAGCATGGACGTTGACGAAGAAAGAAGAACAAGCTCTGCTAATTTTTGAAAGGAAAATATTTAGAAGAATATATGGTCCTAAATATGAAAACGGGGAATGGAAAAGTAGGACGAATCGAGAACTAGAAGAGATGAGCAAAGGACAATAT
>Ga0131853_10024613_pt1 | contig 10860 bp, 10 predicted proteins | sample TergutLab28metaG_FD_92764 | JGI IMG/M metagenome (GOLD analysis project Ga0131853, IMG submission 92764) | Labiotermes labralis P1 segment gut microbial communities from Petit-Saut dam, French Guiana - Lab288 P1 (version 2) (version 2) | ecosystem: Host-associated > Arthropoda: Insects >... | reverse complement strand
TCAAGCCGACAGTTGATGCGATGATTGCTGAAGGTATCCCATTCACAGGAATTCTTTATGCTGGTTTAATTCAGACGGCTGAGGGGCCAAAAGTGATCGAGTTTAATGCGCGTTTTGGTGATCCTGAAACCGAAGTTGTCTTGCCACTACTCGAAACACCACTCGCACCAGCGCTGCTTGCTCTTCTTAATGGCGAGGAAGTTGAGATGAAATGGAAAGATGAGCAAACTGTGGGTGTGGTTTTAGCGGCCAAGGGATACCCAGGAGCTGATTACGCTAAGGGTGTTATCATAAAGGGATTAGACGCTTTGGAAGATGTGGATGTGTATCATATGGGAACTGGCTTGATAGATGGGGAAGTTGTGACGAATGGCGGGCGTGTTTTGTTTGTTGTCGCCAGTGGAGCGGATTTGGCTGCTGCCCGAGAGAAAGTTTATGCTGAGATTACGAAGATTGAGTGCGATGATTTGTTTTATAGAAGCGACATCGCTGGGAAAGTGTAGGGATGTTAGTAAGTTAAGATGGGGGGTGGTTATTTTGGGTTTCAAATTCGAGACATACTGAAAAACACCTTTTGTTCAACAGTTAATGTTGAAATCAAAAGGTGTTTTTGTTATTGAGTTTTCATAAAGCATTTGCCTACATCATAAATTCCTGATGCGGATAAGCCGATGAGAATGCCTTGCTGAATTAAATATGAAAGTTCAAATTCATCAAAAAATATCAAAGATAAAACCACTGCGATACAAACATTCAAAAGAGGTATCAACTCAGTACTCAACCCTATTTTTTTCCAAATTTGTGCAACTACTATGACTAGACCGACCATAGCGCTAAATTCTATCATCACGAATTACCTCCTTTCTTATCGCTGCTTCGTTGCAAAACATATTTAATTTCTTTAACATCATTTGATAACCGATCGAGAAGTTCGCCTTGCTTAGAAATAATTGCTTGATTCTCCTTGAACATTTCATGATATCTTTCTTCTCTTTTTTCGTTATGCTTATTCGTTGTATAGAGCAACCAACCGAACAGGATAGCAAAAATGCCATATGATACTAAGTCATTGATAATCCAATCCATAGTTTTCACATCCTAATTGTTTAGGAATGAGGTGTTAATCCTCGTCTGTGTTACAGACCCCGATCCAAATTGAGCGAGAAAAATCCGCCCATCTGTCGCTATCTCCATTCGGACATGACTGACATTATTGTTAAGCATCGCTTGCGCCGTTCCCACAGTTACCCAAACGCTACTTCCTGCTGGTCTAAATCCAGAAGGCAATGTCGCCATCGCGGTAACACTACCAAGAATATTTGTGAATCCGCCTCGCAAATAAACCATATTACCAATTCGTCTATATTGCGGAACTGCACCAGATATTGCTGTAGCACCAGAAGCTAATGGCAAATTAACCCATCCAGAGTCTGCCATTGCAGCCGATGCAGGAGCTGCTCCTATATCTGCAAGTGACCAGGTTACATTTCCGCTACCATTCACGCTCCTGGTTGTACTTCCGATTGTAATGTTTCTTGCTGTTCCCCAGTTAGCGGTTGTAATGGCAGCCGAGCCATTGAAAGATGTTCCATTGATATTTCGTGCTGTAGCTAATGTTGTTGCCGTCCCAGCGTTTCCTGTGACTGTTGTTTGTAATGGATGACGATGATCCTGACGCGCCACCAAAGCGCTAGTTCCGACGGCAGCTGTTCCCGCTGCTACTGGAGCTGTAGTAGCTAGATTGGCTTGTGTTGTTGCAATTGTGACATTAGCGCCACCATTTACTGATGCTGAACCAGTTACTGCACCAGATAATGCTACTGTTCGTGCTGTTCCCCATTGAGCTGTGGTAATGGCAGCCGAGCCATTAAAAGATGTTCCATTGATATTTCTCGCTGTAGCCAATGTTGTTGCAGTTCCAGCATTTCCAGTAATTGTAGTCTGAGCAGCATGTGTATGATTTCCTGCAGCAGCTGTGGTTGCTGTTGTGCCGATTGTTGGTGCAAATGTAGCAGGTCTACCTGTGATGTCACCCCATGCTGGAACCCAATTTGCCGCTCGCGCTCCGACTTGAGCTGCAGTATGTGTGTGATCCATCGGTGCTCGTGTATCTATCTCATCTTCCAAGTTAGCAAACTGTCCTTCCCAACGCTCACGCTCAGATGGCGTCATGTGAATCTCTTCATTCTCAATATGCTCATTAAAGTCATGTACTGATGCTTCGTTAGCTTCCATTTCAGCACGGATTTCTGATGCCAATCGCAAAATGTTTTCAATATCATCCTCAAACTGATCTTGAACTTCTACCATAAGTGCTTTTAGGGCTCTTTTTAACTCAGCTGCGGTATTCAAATCTTCCAACTTCTCACGTAGTCTTTGACGAATTTCTTCACTCAAATTGGCGAATTCTGTTTCTTGTAAGATAATGTTATCGCGAACTTGATTTTGTAGCTCAGAAATCAATGCTCTTACTTCTGCTTCAAGATTGGTATTGAATTCGCTTAAGCTGTTCTTCGCTTCGGTTATTGTTTCATCAATACTCATCTTTTGAGCTTGGGTGAACTCGCTTAATTCATTCTTTGTGTCAGCAATTGATTGACTGACTTTCTCTTTAACGCCTGCGACAAAACCATCAACACTTTCTTTGGCATTAGTAATAAAACTTGTGATGCTACTTTTATGCTCGTTTTTAAAGATGCTTAATTCTGATTTAGTCTCATCAACAAAATTTCTTAACTCACTTTTTCCTTCGGCAACTACGCGTTCTTTTTCGGTGACAAACGCTCTAATTTCATCTTTAGCTTCCGTCATGGCTTGCTCTTTTTCAGCGACAAATTCTCTTATCTCACCTTTAGCTTCCACGATAGCTTGCCCTTTTTCAGCGACAAATTCCCGTATCTCGCGTTTCGCATCTGCAATTTCTGTGCGAACATCATCAAATTCTCTTTCCAATTCTTGTCTTATTACCTCTACACGTGCTCTAATTTCTTGTGCTAAATCTTCAAATCGTCTCACATAGAAATCTGTCATTTCATCAAGCTCTTGATCTAACCATGACTCTTCAAACTCTGTGACGATAACACCTGCATCTAAGCTGCGACCATCTTCGAACATGATATACACATGGATTAATACTTGGCCTGTATAGGCATAGAAATGATTAGGTAACATCACCTCACATTGTCCTATCTCCGGATTGGTGATCATCAGTGAACCATCTTTCGAATCGATTATTTTTGAAGTCCCTGACCCTACAAATTCAAATCCAAGTAGTACCGTTGTATTTGTTAAATCTAAGGGGGCACTGTTGTGCGTAAAATTAATCACTTTTTTACCCGTCTTAACATCCATACTAAAGAAAGTCGTGTTTGTAATGAGATTTGTTCGTGACTGGGGGCTAATATTAATTGTTAATTCGTGTTGTTTATTGACTTGATTCATCCTATTCCTCCTCCTCTTTTGTTTCAAGTTGTTGCTTTTCATTTTGTAAATCTTGAATCTCTATCGTCAGCTCTGCATTTGCTACTTCTAACTGTGCGATCTTAATTCCTAATTGATTGATGATTTGTAATGCTTTCTCCATTTTCTATCAGTCCTTTCTCTATCGTTGCTAATTTGCTATTTACTTCAATAACGTGCTGTAAAACCAAATTTAATATCTCATTATCTATACCTCGTGGCATGACATATTCTGTATGTCCACCCTCATGAGGTTCTAACATTTCTGTTTCTGCATAACTGTATGTGCTCATATTTTCACCTCTTTATCTTGCTAAGTCTCTTACTCGATAGGGAACGCCATTATCTATTAAAAAACAATTACTATCACTAAAAGCAATCCCTGAACTATAATTGTTGCTTGTACCAATAAACGTTCTGTTAGCTCCATTAATTGTCATGACACCAACAAAGAAATTTCGATTCGTCGTAAATCCACGTGTTCCCATGTCTTGGACACTTAAACGTTGGAACATATTCACTCCTGTACGCGTTCCCGGGAAATTCCCGATGGGATCAATAACCATAGACATCGTATTGACATCAGTACCCCGATTCCAACCAAATGCGAGATAATCACCGCCTGGTCGTGCCATGAAACCAAGTCCGCGAATATGAGGATTGTTAACAACTTGATTATGAGAAATTCTGCCGATATCTCTCTCACCCCACCAAAACTGTAGTCCTGTTCCAGTTAACATCCCTGCTCTTGTGACAGTACTGCCATCTACATTATTAAAAGTCAAAGCTGAACTACTCAAATTCAATGTCCTTCCCATATTATTAAAACCAATTTGAATTGCATTTGTCGCTAGCTTCTCAGCTGTGATGGACCCACCACTAATATGGCGAGCTTGAATAGCATCTGTAGCGATCAGACCAGCTGTTATGGTATTAGCTCGTAATCTGTTTGCATTAAGTGTATCAACGCGGATTCTATCGCCATGCATATCTCCAGTCGTTATCATAGTAGCTGTAACCGCACCTGCTGCAATATGACGCGCTTGAATGGCATCAGTAGCGATCAAACCAGCTGTTATGGTATTAGCTCGCAGTCTGTTTGCATTAAGCGTATCAACGCGGATTCTATCGCCATGCATATCTCCAGCCGTTATCATAGTAGCCGTGATTGCACCAGCACTTATATGCCTTGCTTCGATCGCATTAGCAGCAATCCGATTAGCAGCAAAAGTTCCACTTGTGATGCGCGATGCATCTAGATTAATAATCCGAACATTAGCTGCATTTAGTTCTCCAGTAGTAATCATATTAGCTGTAATCGCTCCTGCTGCAATGTGATTGGTGGTAATGGCATTAGCCGCGATTCGATTGCTTGTAATGCTATTCGCAACAATTCTGTCTGCATTAATCGTATTTGCTGCAATTCTATCTCCTGTAATGCTGTTTGTAACAATCCGATCAGCATTTAAAGTGTTTGTCGCAATCCGATTTCCATTGATCGTATTAGCACGCATATGATTCGTTGTGATGGTATTTGCTCTAATTGCCCCACCATCTATTTCTACAGTGTTAAGATAACGCCATTCTCCTGTCAAATCACTCAAACCATTGAGTTCTCTTTCTAAATTATCTAAATCTCTCTGAACATCTGGAAGTATCTCATTATTTAATTGATCTAAATCGCGTTCAACACGTGCCATTTCATTTGCTAACTCTTCTCTCAATCTTTCATCTGGTGCTGTTGACAGCACAAATTCCCATCCACTGCCATTCCACATCCAAAGCTCTGTATCTTCACCATTTGGGCGATACCATAAATCTCCCACTCGATTAGCCACTGGTTCGTTAGGTCCAAAAAACACTGTATTTCTCCCATTGGCTGCTGTCAAAGCAGAATTGGTATCGTTACTTACTTCAATCACATCGCGTTCAATCACACGAAGTCTGTCACTTAGTCCTTGACGTAATTCCCCAAGTTCTAACGAATCATATTGATCAAGCAATACATCCCATACAACGCGAACAATTTTTGCCTGTGTATCAATTCCTAATTTTTCAAATCTAACAGGTATCATATCACACAGATTAAGTTGCTCATAAGTCAAACCTACTTGATTTAATGATTTTGTTAAGTCCACGAATTTGAGTGCAATCGATACCTTTGGAATGCCAATTTCGTTTGTTTCAAGATAAGCTTTACTCAAAGCTCTTAATCCAGCTGATGTAGGTTTGTTATCACGATCAAATTCGCGCGAGAAGTCAACTGGTAATACACGTCTGTGAGCAAAATTACTGGCATATTTCGAATCTAACACCAATTCTTCAGGCCTTTGGGATAATGTAACAATCACCTCATCATCACCATCACGATAAATCGCATAAGGATAAATCGAAGTGAATGTATTAGCAATATTTTCCTCTTGGGTGATATCAGTTAAGTTTCGACCATAACTGATAAGTGTATTTGCACGCCCACCACGCTCTTCTCGTAAGTCAATACGATAATTATCAAAGATGTATTCACCGCCCCAAATATCTAAAATGGACCCTTCGACCCCACCTAATGCCATTCTTGCATTTTGATGATCAGTAATTGAAAATGTAGTGTTCTGTAAGGTTGAAATATCAGACATAACAGTAAATGGATGATTGCCAATGATATTTCTGCTCCAAGTCTGAAGTGCACTACTAGCTGTTTGATTTCTAACGGTAACTGTTGGTTCTAACACTAATCCTTGTGCCAAATAAGATACATGCTTTGCTGTAACGTTAACCATACCATCAACAGATTTTTCAATTCGCTCAATTCGAAAAAGTTGATCTTTTGAAAACCCAGCATGACCTGCATCAGTTTTGATTAGATTATCATATTTGATCTGATCTGCATGAACACCTGAGATGGGATAGGTCATATCAAGTTGGAATCTACCATTGATTTCTTCTGTTACTAAACAAGCTATCGCATCTTTTAGTACACCTAATCCAAGATTCCCAAAGTCGGTGGTGATAGCATCGTATAGTATTGGATAACTCATACTAACGCCCCCAGTCGTGGTGTGATGAACACTTGAATATCGTTTCGTGTGAATGTCACTTGGTTATTTCCAGCATGTAACACTGGAAATGGACTGTACATTCTTTCAAAAAGTGTCACTTGGCCATTTAATGTTGTGATGGTTTGATTTTCACTATCGATAATGCAACCTCCGCCAATTCTTCGAAGTTCTAGTGCTCTACCACCGATGTTGATAGTGATATCTCCACTCCCTACAATACGGATGAGCGGTTTTGCATCAACATTAAACTGATTCAACACATTTATACCACTTGTGATTTGTCTTTCTAACAAGCTTGATCTTAAATATTTGATTGGGTGGATTCTAAAATCAATGGCTGTTTTTCCATAGCGTGATAATATGCGTTGACTAATCACATCACCTTCTACACGAGCAAGATACTTAAACTCTGGGTCATTTGCCCATTCAAATTCATGAAAACTTGCATCATTTACTAGCCAGTTATTAATTTGACTAATCAACGTTTCCACATTAATGTGACTTGGTGCTTCAATCCGACAAGGTATACTTCTTATTATTGAATCATAGCGACCATTATCTATCATTAAATCACCATCACGCCCCGGCACTTGAATTGCATTTACATCACGCTTAGGTGAGGCGAAAGCAATATCATTTAGCACACGTAGGTGCATATCTGTACTTCTAATTCCTTTGTATGTGAACATGTAATTCTCCTTTCTTTTTTGTATTTTTTCATTCCGTATTTACCACATTCTAGCTGTATCTTCTTCAGCAACTAATGCCATCTTTTCCATAGTTCTACGAATATCAGCTTCATTATGCCAGTGAATATGAGCACCCTCGAATAGTCGATCATAGTTGTGATTTACTGTCCGATTATTTTGCGAACTGCCCATTCCTCCTGCACCTGCAAAACTCAGACTTGGTCTCATGCCAATCATGGATTCTACACTTGGAATGGTGATTTTCACCATATCACTAGCTAGCTTGTCTATGCTATCAATTGCCACACCCGCATACTTCTCGATTCCGGCAGCTACTCCCGTTGGAATATGACGACCGATTTGTTCGCGCATCACACGAGATGGAGAGTTGATTTCTAGTGCTTCACGCATCGTTCGAGCGATATTGTCAGCGATGCGACGGGCTGTTGCCATGACTGTGCTTTCTCTGTTTAGCAGACCTTGGTTTAGACCGTTTATGATGTTTTGTCCGATGTTTGTGTAGTCACGGCTTGCACTGTTATAGACGCGTTGCATGCTTTTAGCAAGTGTTTGAAGACGAGTAACTGGTCTTTCGTGAAGATCATTTATACCTACAACAAGTCCTTGGATAATGTTTTTTCCATAGCCTTTGAATACACCAGATGGAGAGTTGATATCCATGTTTCGAATAAATGCTCCGCATATAGATTCAACAAGTCCTTCTGTTGCCTTGATTGCATCAATATCACGGGCAATACCTTGTGCTGCCCCCTCTGGAATTGCTTTTCCTATGCTTTCAAAGTCTGCACTTTTAATCTCATCTACCATTGTTGTACGAGCATCATGAACAAAATGCGAAGCCATATCAACTGCGTGGTCAAAGCCTTCACCCAATTGTGTTGCCATTGCATCGACTGCAACCTGAGCGCCTCGTGCATAAACTTCATTCATTTCTGCAAATTCTACATCACACATCGCAATCATAGCAGCAACTTGCGCTGCTCCCTCTGGACCTGCTCGACGTAATTCATCAAGCAATCCCTCATCAATTCCGCGATAAGCAAGAATAGCAATATTATCAGCCCATGTTTCTAATACACGCTGATTTTCAATCATATTGTTGATCATATCTCGTCCTGTGACTGTTACCTCGTCGCTTAAGGTAGTCATTCGATTTTGAGCATGGCTTGTATAGTCAGTGATGCCATTTTTTAAATCCGTCATAATACTTTGTTGATGCTCATTTAAACTATCCCAAGATAATCTTTGTATTGCTAGGTAGTTCCTTGTAGCATCATCCATGTTTTGGTAAGATTCGATAAGGGTTGCTTCTAAACTTTCGATATTATACTCTGCATCATTTAAAATCTTACTGTAAGTTACAATACCATTACTTATTTCAGTTAACTCATCGCCCATACTAGACATTGAATTCTCTAACTCATAAATTTCTGCACTAAGTTCTGCATGTCGTTCTATCGCTTCATCGCTTGTATCAACATACCTTTGGAAGTTTAAATTAATTTCAGCGAGCTCGTCTTGAAGCGGTTCAAGTTGGTCACGATAAATACCCAACTGAGCATCTAATTCATTATAAGCAGCTGTTAATGTTTCAACTCGTTCCGTTGCATAATTTTTAGTATTATATAACTCAAGCAATCTGTCTAAATTTTCCTCTACTTTTTCGGTTGCAGCTGCAAGATTATGATAGTTCATTATATTCAGTAAAACTGATGTTCCATTTGCATCTAAACGTCCAGTTGCCTCATCAATTGTCAAAGTGTAACCACCTGTTGCTTCATTAAGTAAATTTGTTGCAATTCGTAACTGGTTGTATTCCTCGGCACTCAAATTAGTACGATGATTTAGATTTGCGATGGTTATTATCAAATCTCTCATTGTTTGATTATGAGCACCAATGCGACGGATATTTGACTCATGTGCATCTTGATTATCTGCCAGTTCATTTTTCAAACGTTGTAATCGCTCAGTGAAATCATCCGTTGCGTCACTTGCATCATTGGTGCTAGAGAATATGCGTCCTAGAACACTTATTAATGATAATGCCATGGTAACTAATCCGATAATTGGCAATGCCTTCATGGCGAATTTCATTGCCTTAAGAGCAGCAACTGATCCCCATGCTGCAATTGTTTTTAAATTTAATGCACCTTGCATTGCTTTAGCACCAAGCGTTGTGGTATTTAAAGCTGTATCTAAATCTTCTAAATGGTTATTTATCATATATAGTGGTGCTACAGTTAGTTTCAATCCTGTTTCAAATGTTTTAAAGGCATCAGATGATAGTTTTGTTAACCGCTCAAGTGTGGTCATTTCTTTTTTCATGTCACTAATATTTTCGACTGCATGAGATAAAGATTCTCGCAAATCTTGTATTGAATTTTGTAATTCACTAAAGCTGTCATTTAGATTACGAATATCTCGATCATCAATGTCAATATTAATTCTAATTGTTTCATTTTGTATCATAAATTTTCCTCCTTTTTGTATTTAGGGTACAATAAAAGCACTCACAAATATCGAGTACTTTCATGCCTATTTAATTTTTATCCATCAACGGCTTACCATGCTCATCAATTAACGGTGTTAAAGCAATACCACGATTGCCATTAATCATGTAATATAAAACACCTGTTTCCGTATCTTTCATTACATGATGTGTTTGAAATTCATGTTGATCGTAACTTACTTCTTCAAATCTATCGTTCGGTATCCCTCTTTCTTTTTTTCTTCCAAACATAACCATCACACTCCAAATTTGATATTCTTATTCTATCATATCGAATTGCTTTCTGCTAGTAGTTAAGCTAGATTATTTGAGAAAAGCACTCATGAATATAAGAGTACTTTCAACCTTATTCAACTGGTTCAACAATCGGCTTACCATCAGCGCCTAAAAGAGGGGTTAATCCGACACCAGCATTTTGACCGGAAGTATTTACCATGTAATATAAAACACCTGTTTCATTGTCTTTTAGAATCCAGTGTTCTCCAGGCGCTTTCTCTCCTCTAATAGCCATTTGCGGGAAGTTTACATGTACTACTGTAAACCTTTCATGATTTGTAATCTTGCTCATATTATCAACTCCATATTTCGTTTTGATGATATTATATCGCATTCATTACTTTGAGTAAACTAAATTTTGATTTTTTATACTTTCCTTTATTCAATTTTCAAAGAACTTGCATTCTGTTTATCCGATTTTTTGATATGTACATTTCAAATAGAATATGTTAAAATGTTCACATCAAAAGTTTGGATACCTGCTTTACCTCATTTAATGATCTCCTACCAGAGTATTTAGATGGGTCAAAATACTGCATACTTCATATGAATCACTTTCCTTTCTTTTGATATATTTATTAAATGGATCGCTCTAGTGCTGCAACACTAGGGCTTTTCCTATTAACATGAAATTCAAGAACTGATTTATCCATTTTCTTAACTTTCATCTTAGTAGGAACTTTATATTTTTTACAAGTTTAATCTTGATTTCTTCAACTGATAAACTTCTCAACAAATGTTTAGATGAAACTCATATATAATTTTTGACTATCCTCTTATAAATCCCCAAATGCCGTCAAGTCCTGTATATACAGGCTTTTCGGCATTTTTTGTTTTGGGAGAAACTCAC
>Ga0131853_10024611_pt1 | contig 10860 bp, 8 predicted proteins | sample TergutLab28metaG_FD_92764 | JGI IMG/M metagenome (GOLD analysis project Ga0131853, IMG submission 92764) | Labiotermes labralis P1 segment gut microbial communities from Petit-Saut dam, French Guiana - Lab288 P1 (version 2) (version 2) | ecosystem: Host-associated > Arthropoda: Insects >... | reverse complement strand
CATCTCAGCATTTGCTTATAGACACAGGGAAACCAAGAAAAACCTGTGTCGAGGTGGCCGGTCACAGGACCTTCCGAATACTGACTTCTAGCCAGCAGTCCGGCATCTAAAGTAAAAACAGCAGTACACACATAGTACAGCAAATACACATAAGGTAACTACAACAATACACACGGCCAACCAACAACAATTACACACAAGACAACTTAAAACTAGCAACAATACACACGATACAAATTAGAATTTGACAACATGTACAGAAGGTACAAACACCCAAGCCAGACAGTACTGTGTGCAGTTTCTTGTAATTGTTTTTTTTTACAATCATTAATTCACTTACGCTTTCAGCCCAGTCCTTCACTTCTCATCACTTACTACTCCTATAAAACTTTTCCATAAAGACTCGTCCCCCCCTCTTCCCTATACTGCGCACTTCACTTCGCCTCATTCCACTTCACTTTGCTTCGTTCACTTCACTTCACTTCACTTTATTGCACTTCGCTACCCTCCGCGTTAGATAACTTTTCACTTCACTTTAGACTTTTCACTTCACTTGACTCCGCTTCTCTACACTTTTCGATGATTTCCAACACACTTTACTTCCTTTTAATTCAACTCAATTATCATTTTCCTTACCCTCTTTTTAAAAGTGATTGATTTGGAGGGGATAATTCCTAACACTTCTGCCGGTAACTGGTTCCAGTGTTGGATGGTCCTATTCACAAAAGAATATTTCCCTCTATCCTTCCTTTGCCTCCTACTCTTAATTTTCCTTCATGATCTACCCTGCTCGGATAGTGTGGCCATTCTAATCTGTCACCAGTAGGCTTCCACGCGCGTTCCCCAGAGTTCCTTTACTCTTCTTAAAAAATCGTGTAACTTGCAGTTACTAAAGCCTGGCAGTGTGTGTAAAGGTAAAGGTAAAGCTCCCCCTAGAACAGACCACGAACGCCCAGACTGGGAGTAGAGGTATATCTGTACTAATTGGCGCTAGGTGGAGGTGGATGGTCAGCGCCACGTCCCGGTCACTCTACCACCGGTACAGACCCGGTATCCATCACCTAGGAGGCTGTCTGGCCGGTCTGAACAGGTGCGAAAAATCTCGCCCCCCACCGAAATTCGATCCTCGGACCGCCCAGCCTGTAGCAGGTCGCTATACCGACTGGGCTATTTGCGTACCACGGCGATGTGTTTGGTGTTGCAAACATTTGCCAGCGGAAGTTGGCAATTCGGCACCACTAAACCCGTGTAAGCTTTAATGATAAAATGTCAGCGCCTGCTGAAATTAAGCCTAAAAAATTACCCTTCTGGATTTTTTTTTAAAGTTTAATAATGTCTGAAATTTCAGTTTGGATTAGGCATTGTAGGAGGACAGCGGTGCCCCTCCCCTGCGCTGTCCTCTCTGCAGCCTGTCGAGCCCGGCCCGTCCTCGCTCGCTAGTCGCAAGTTGGCGGGCGAGTCGGTAGGGGCGTCTGCAGCAGCAGGGGAATAGAAACAATTGCTAGCTGCTTGCTGCTGTTGTGTGTGTTCGCTGGGTTGTGAGATTCCGAAAGTAAGACCCCGTACCTTATTTTGTGCCGTATTGTCATACCGCGCGATGTGTTTAATCCTGTTATGTTCTTGTTCTGTTTGATGCTGTATAATTTTGATCATGCCTCCATGTCCTCTGTGTGTGTGTGTGTACTAGCAGCTTTACTGGTGCTTGTAAAACGAATGGTTTGTATTCCCGTCAGACACAACCACGATACTCTTAATTCATAAATGACTACATGATTCGATCTAAAAAAAAAGGCCATCATCAGGTCATTATTTACTTCTGAGTAAAATATATCGTGGTTGCGTTCGGCGGAAATGTGTAGGTTTTGTTCATAAACACAGTGGGATATCCCGCGTAAAAGTTTGGGTGTCTTCTTTACCGTATACTGAATCAGTGTTTTGAGGTGTGGAGAAGCAAGACGACTTGTGACGTCATGTAATGTGTTTTGTGTGTTGTTGACGCTGTAGGACGCAGTATGTGTAGTAATTGCTGTGAGTGTTGCCACAATGCTCGGCGCTCGGAGCGTCGTAAAAACGGAGAGACGGATTCCGATGACCAGGACGAACTGGAAAGTTGCTCAGGTAAATTTTGTTGGTAATTGGTCCTAGCGTTTAACTCTGAAAGTGGCTACGAAATGATACGACTTTTGATGAACAAACCATTAAACAGGCTATGTGTATGTGAAACGTCGGTAGCGTCGTGTTCTGGGCCGGAATCTTGTCGTGTACAAAATATCTGAGTGTGAAGATTGAGCGTCTAATCAGTAGAGAGCAACTGGTGCCAACAGAACAGTTTTAAATGTCTTCCTTTCAAGTACAATGCATTTCACATATTCACCGTGACTTGCGTACTGACATGTTGCGGTAAATTTTGGGACAGCGAAGTTGTGGTAATGTGAAACAAAAACAGTTGTTTTTTGTTTACTTAGCGCAATGGGATAAATTGTGTAGGCTGATTACGTGTCCGTTCGTTTGCTGAGTTCTTGGCAGCTAACTTAGCATAGTGACAGTAGGAGCACAGGAGTAGTGGCGAAAACAATGACATTAGTAAATAAGGCATTTTACATATACTCGTCTCTCTTTGTGAACCATTGTCGTTCTGTATACTGTGAAATTAAACTGTCTGACAGTCCTGCCCTATAATACTAACCGTTTAAAGTGTAGTGGTCACTTTATGTACCACCGAGTTCGAGATGAATTCCACGTCCTGCCCACACATTGTATTTATATGTTATGTGTGGATCTCGGAACAAACAGCGATTATTTCCCTATACAACATTAACTGACTGGTTTTTATAACCGAGACGGAGAGTGTTTACTGCGCGGTGCGGACTGGATATATATAATTCCACTCTCTGTCCACACAGCGTATTTATATGTTTTGTATGGATCTCAGAACAAACAGCGATTATTTTCCTATACAGCATTAACTGACTGGTTTTTATAACCGAGAAGGAGAGTGTTTATTGCGCGGTACGGACTGAGTGTATAGAATTCCACGTTCTGCCCACACAGTATATTTTTGTGTATCTCAGAACAACCAGCGATTATTTTCCTATACAGCATTAACTGACTGGTTTTTATAACCGAGACGGAGAGTGTTTACTGCGCGGTACGGACTGAGTGTATAGAATTCCACGTTCTGCTCACACAGTGTATTTATGTGTTTTGTGTGGATCTCAGAACAAACAGCGATTATTTCCCTATACAACATTAACTGGCTGGTTTTTATAACCGAGACAGAGAGTGTTTACTGCGAGGTTAATGCGAGTCAAAGGATTGAAGTCTGTGACAGCTGAAGATTATAAAATCGATAACAGAGCTATTCGTCAGGACAGATTGAGGCGGGTTACCATTGCCTTCACGCTATTTTGTAAACAAAAATATTTTGCAGCCTTTCTTTTATCTTCGATTGAATGGTCATTGGTCGGGCTGCGCGCTCGACTGTAGTTCCATTGAATTTTGTCCCACGTTCACTGACGCTCGTGACTGATTGTAAACGGACCTTTGCTTTGACTTTGCACTTGATTTTAGAGGGACAGACAGACTGCCACACTTTATTGGGAATATGAACCATGTGGGATACGAAACCAAGGGCGACCACTCATAGAACTTCTGGACTGCTAATGGAACCGGAACAGGGCACGAGACCTCAACCTTGCACCTGTATTATTATTATTATTATCATCATCATCATTATTATTATTATTATTATCATCATCATCATCATCATCACCTTCGTTATCATCATCGAATTTCTCACTCCTCAGCTCTGGCTGGGAATTATTCACCTGTCCTGGGATGTAGTAATCAACAGGATCAGGCTCGGTGGTCTCATTTGTAGTTTAGAAATTTCTTACAGTTGAACATGTGTCAAGAATTACAGATTTTTTGCAGTTGTTTATATGTATTGGGGTGCAAGTTAAATCTTGTTACACTTTGTGATAGTGACTTTGGAATTACTTCCGTAGATGATATTATTATTATTATCATTATAATCATAATCATTGTCACTGTTACCACTGTTACCTTCATGCACGGTGTTTACAGTTCTGTACCTGAAACAAACCATGTTTATACTGTGTATGATATTGCAGCTGTTCTGTATGTACAATTTGCGGTACATGTAATGTTATTTCGTAGGTGTAATGTGTTTTGTACCTTTACATTAGCACTTCCCCGCAGTAAGCGTGCAGTTTATTATTATTTTGATCATCATCATCTCTGTTATCACTTAAAGGCACGGTATTTACATTTAAGTCCTTGTAACGAACCGTGTATACACGCTGTACTGTGTTGTAACTGTTCTGCATATAAAATTTGTGCTACATGTTACTTTATTTCGTACGTGAAATGTGTTTTGTTATTTTACACTAGCACTTCCTGCAGTTTGTGTGCAGTTTATTATTATTATTATTATTATTATTATTATTATTACTAGTGTACTATATGTTCTGTCCAGTGTAGGATTCGTTTACTTTATTTTCCCTCCTATCCGTCTGGTTCCCAAAATGCGTTTTGGAACCGACATAAAATCAAGCTAAGTTGTCGTGTCTAGCACCTCAGGTCAAGAACCACTGGTGTAGTGGAATGGTGAATCGGCGACGTAAGAGGAAGTGGTCGTGGACTATTTAAGGGTAGTGTTCGTATTTTTCTATGACGATCTTTTCAAGATCAGGGGTCATTTTAGGTTTGTCTCAGACTAATATCTGAACTGGACTGCGAGCTGTAAGAATTACCGCCGTGTTAACCTGCCTGTTTGACATCATCTGTGATGACCGACAGATCACTGTCGTCGAAGTTTGAGGATAGAGACTGGTCTTGGTTACGCACCTGTAAAACAGGAAATTTTATTTACGTTACAGGCCTTTCATTTCCCCCATGGAAGGCAGTACCCTTGTGGCGCCGGAATTATTTTTTAAATTTTAGCACACCCTGTATGTGAATTGTAAATAATTTAGGAACCAAATACGTTAGAATAATGAAACAAACTGCACTTTGAAGAGAAGAAATGAGAGTATATACCATGTTTAAAATATTCAGTACCTATATTTGTTGAATAAATGTATAAAATGTAACGTTTAGAGGTTAGCGGTGCGGTACGCCCCCTATATGGGTCGTTAGGCGTCAAAGGGTTACTTTATCCTTTTGTTTGCCGTCATATCTGGTGGTGATGTTTGTAACTGTTGACACCGACGGGATCCTGATTTCGGGTGTGCGCTGCAAAGTGGATGAGAACTGTGCAGTTTCTGGCATATTACGGAGCAAGTAGCGGCAGTTCCTTACCGACGTTACGAGACAACCTATCGGTACCATCTTCAGGGGTCAAGAATCGCAAAAGCTTTTTATCTTGAAGATGTGGCCGGTAGGTTGTTCCAGAACGTCGGAAAGGAATTACCACATCTCGCTGTGTAATATCCCAGAAGATCTGTTCTGACGAGGGTCTGATCACCAAGCCCCGAATGGGAGTCGGTTGCTTCTGCATTGTAGCAGATTCTGATACAAAAGCCGATAAAGATGGGTGAAGTTTAACGGCTCGTGTCCTAATTGGTATTTCTGTCTTGTTGTTGGGGGTTACTTTATTACTTTGAAAGTAAACAGAACTGTATCGGTCTGGTGTTTGCGTTCACGTGGCGAAGGGGAACCTAACGTGCGTGCAGAATGAATTGCGTGTCTGAGTGCTACGGACAGGTGGCTGTAACAGTGACCTAAGTTGCAAGTCCTCGCTGCCTCTCCGACCCTGAATGTTGTAGACGCGTGGGTCCGCCTGATCTCGCTAAAATGAGAGCAAATCGTCGGGGTCTCAGGTGATATTTTGATATTCCTGTTAGGTCTTTGGACGTGTGAGTGGAATGTGTATGTGATTTGTGTGTTGACAGCTGTCTGTCCGTATGGTATTGCTGCACAGTTTAAACCTTCTCGTTATAGTAGTAGTAGTATTAGTAGTAGTAAAGGTAAAGTGATCCCGTTACAGGCCCGGTGTGGCCCAGACGGTGGGTAGAGGTATAGCGGTACTAGAAGGGGGTGAGTGTTCAGCAGCACGCCCCGGCCGCATCTTACCCCCGGTAAAGACCCGGCACCCATTGTACAGGAGGCTGTGTGGGCCCCAGGGCCGGCGTGGACGGGCGGAAAATCTCGTTCCCACCGGGATTCGATCCCGGACCGTCCAGCCCGTAGTCAGTCGTTATACCGACTGAGCTACCCGGCCCATAGAAGTAGAAGTAGTAGTAGTAGTAGTAGTAGTAGTAGTAGTAATTCTGACCTCTTCTTGTAGAGGGTTACTGTTACACTTGATCACACTCAGTGACACACACACACACACGCACACACACACACACACACACACACACACACACACACACACACACACAGTCGGTAGTACTCTTCTAGACGAGGGATTTGCCCGACACAGACCTCTGCCTGACAATACACTACACTCACAACAAACATCCATGCCTCCGGTGGGATTCGAACCCGCAATCCCGGCCCACGTCTATAGACCGCGCGGCCGCTGGGATCGGCATCATTTGATATATATATATAAATAAACAAACATACATACACGCATATACATATATATGCGCACGCGCGCACACACACACACATACATCCCTGTTTTATTGAACAATTTGTACTTGTCTTTATCTCAATATCTGCCACACTTTCTTGTGTGTGCGCTTTATTAGTGCAGCTAAACTCTTTCCTGTAAGCTATCTCGTCATTTGTATTTAACCACTTCTCATATAAGAATTCCATTCTTTAATTTGTAGTTTCCGAGAAATCCGGTGGTGTGTCTTTGTGTGTGTGGTGTGTGTGTGATGTGTGTCTGTGTTTGTGTGAGTGTGTTGTGTGTGTCTGTGTTTGTGTGGTGTGTGTGTCTGTGTGCGACATCCTTCCCCGTGGATATAAAGGGCATCTTCCTATATCTTTTCCTTATTCCTTTGAATTGTCCCGTACATCGTGCTTTCCTGGAACGCCATTCCGTGTACGGTCACTTATCGTAACAGAAGCGCCTTCTTCGTGTGTGTTGCAATCTCTTGTGCTCAGTTTCGAAACAGATTTAGGCACTAGTGCCTTGTCATTTCCATAAGAAGCGTAGGAATATCTGGGAGGCAGTTCATAGTTCGGTTCGGAACTGTGAAGGGTAGGAACGGGGCGGATCATGGCTGGTTTTGATCCTCTGAGGTGCCGGTCTTGTCGATCCGTTTGTCATCATGTAGAATTCGTTTTGGTGCATATGACCAGATTTTGTGTTTACGCCTGGGGCTGGCGCCGTCTTCACTGTCCTGAGGGCGTCATATGAAGAATAGGCGACGGGCCTTTGTGTTGTCAGGCCACCAGTATGTGTTGTAACTTCATCGTTGTTAAGATTCATTTCGTACCTCACAGAAAACACAGTGTGCGTCCATTAGAAAGACCACTTGGTGAAGGCTGTACGGGACAGTAACGGTTGTTGGACGTTCTTTACGAAGTTAAAAAAGAACGCCAATAGCAGTAATTCTATAAGGATATAGCAGTCTTAACACAACTATATTATCAGGTGTATATAATTTGTAAACATTAACTACATGTTTCGGCCATTGCTGCTGTGGCCATCTTCAGGTTGGATACAATTTTTATCAGAGAAACTATATGGATATATAATATAGAACAAATTATTAGTGTAGGTAAGGGGGACCAAGATCTCGTTTTATACTAATAGTTTGTTCTATATTATATCATATCTATATAGCTTCTTTTTATCCAACCTGAAGATGGCTACAGTAGCAATGGCCGAAGCATGTAGTTGATAAGGTGTATACACCTGATAATATAGTTGTGTTATGACTACTATAGCCTTATAGAATTAATATCGTTGGTTCTAACAAACACAACGGGGATGACGCTCCTTGAAGCCAATAGCAGTCTCTTGATTAACTAGTACAACGGGAGGAGAGTGCCCAAATTTGAAAAGAAAACCTTATATGGAAACAAGGTAGTTAGTCTGTGACCTAGTGTCAGCAATGGGACGCACCATGTCGGCTGTAAAACCGATTACATAATGCTGCATATGGAAATTCCATTGACTGCAGCAAGAACAGAAAATTGTTTAGGTGGAATTGTTAGTAGGTTTGCCGAAACGACGTTTGTGGGTTTGCACGAGGACCGACGCTGATGGCTGTAGTAGTCAGTGTCTATTTTGAGTTCAGAGATTTGTTTGTTAATGTGTAGACTGGATTGGTTCAGGATAATGCCAGATGTTGGATGTGTTATTGTGACGGTTTCCGGGCATGTTGACAGGCCGGCGAACGGCGAACGGTGAACTGTGAACTGTTGGGAGAGCGTTGCGTCGTGTGGCTGGATTGCTGGTTTTAGCGCTGCCCGTTGTAAACCTGACCGGCCACAGATGCTGTGTTACCCAGTGTTGACAAATTCTACAATTTGTGATGGGCAAACTTCCGGGAGGTGAATACATGTTGTTGTGTGGCTACCGTTACGCTGATTAGTGCTGTTAGTGCGATGAACGACCCCCCCCCCTCCTCCGGGCCCCTTCCCAATGCATACACACACAACTACGATCCAAACGTGGTGACCCTAATTTGTGTACTGCCTGTGTTTGTCTCGGTACAGTCGCACGGAGATGTGTAACATGTTAGAAGACTTGATTATGCAGCTCGCTCTCTGCCACTTACCATAGATTAAAAGCAAACCAAGTACGTTTTATAGTTAGGCTCTTCTAATTGTTCCTATCAATCTCTTGCATGTTCCTGCCTAGACGCGTCATTAGCACGGTTTAACACTAGTTCAGTGAGGAGTATGTAGCTGTATCAGCTAACACCATACAGCAGAGTCCCTCTTGAGAAGCTTATAGTTTCTCAGCTAGTCAAGATATTCCCCGAATTTTGTGGAACCCGAAGGTTCATTGCCATGTTTAATATGGCACGCCATCTGTTCGTTTCCTGAGCTAGACCAATCCAGTGCCTGCCTCCCATTCCCTTATTCCACTTCCTGAAGATCGACTTTAGTATCATCCTCCCATCTACGTCTTGGTCTTCCAAGCGGTCTCTTTCCCTCTGATCTCCCCACCTAAACCCTGCACCCACTTCCCCTGCCCCCCCCCCCATGCGTACAACATGCACAGTCTGTCTTCATTTTCGCTTTAATCACCCGAACAATATTGAATTGGATTGTTTCCATCCCGTTGTGTACATGTAGCAAATTTAGTAAATTGAACCGTCTTTACACAACATACAAATAACAGTTGCAAATCTACAACTGGTTAATTAGGCGACATGTTTCGGCCTTCTTCGGCCATGACCAGGCTTACAAAAGATGATGGTAATTAAGGTACATTCGTTTCGCTATACCGATGGGATCCCATAATTTACATTGGTCTTTATGTCTTTTTAAAAATTATATACTATCGATTAAAACGATATAATACAATAAAATGTAAAATGTTATATAATTTTAATATCCTAGCAGGGATGGACCTAAGTTATGCGGTCGACTGTGGATACACTTGATAAGCCCGGTTTTATAAGGGGTACTTGAGGCAATCGTTCGTAATGTTTTCAGTGGGGCTTCTTTGTTTTCGGGGTTCGTATGAAATTGTACACTTATGTTCTGTTCAGTTTGTATGTATTCCAGTTTTGACATAGTTGACGACCTGTATTATTAGGTTGCACTTGTTTAACTAGCGTGTGCACTGTTTTCCATCGGGGTGGAAATTCCCGTTCTGTAATATTTGGCTATAAAAACGCACAGTTATCTCTGTAGTTGGATTTGGATGACCACGTGCCGGTATTGTGTAGCGCACAAATCGTATGTAGGAATTCTTGGTAATCTTGTATGTTGTATATGGGACAGTTTTTTGTGGCCCTATGGTACTCCAGCTGGTAGGGATATTGCCGTTATTTTGTGAGCGTAGCCAGGCTTCCCTCGTTCTGTATGTGCAGGTTACCGATTACTGACTATACCTAAACACCATCTTTTTGTAAGCCTGATGATGGCCAAACAAGGCCGAAACATGTTGCTTAATTAACCAGTTGTAGATTTGCAACTGTTATTCCTCAATTTATCTCAGTATTTAACCAAATTGGTGTACAAAATTTTTGTTTTACAATAAGTTTTATTTCATGCCTCTACATGTTTCGAGTACACGTGCTCGAAACATGTACAGGCATGAAATAAAACTTATTTGAAACAAATTTTGTGCATCAAGTTGGTTAAATACTGAGATGCACGGTCAGTAAATCGTCAAAATTTGTTATTCGTATGTTGTATTAAGACGGTTCAATTTAATAAATTCGAACAATATTGGGTGAGCAGTACAGATAATAAAACTCGTCATTAGTTTGTTTTTTCCTTTCCCCTGTAACCACGTGTTTCTTGGGCCCAAATATCTTCCACAGCACCCCATTCTCGAACACCACCAGCCTATGTGCCTCACTCAATGTGACAGACCAAGTTCCACACCCATACAAAACATAGGCGGAATTATAGTTCTGTATATCTTAATCTTGAAATTTTTGGATAGCAAACTGGAAGACAAAAGATCCTGCACTGAATGTCAGCAAGCATTTCCTGACTTCACTCCTCTCGTAATTTCTGGTAACACTGCATGAAGAAATAAAACTGTCTTGCGTGTACAACGTTATAAGATTGATTTAAAAATTGTTATGTATTCCCTCGTACAGGGGTTTAGACTGCTGGCTAGAAGTCAGTATTGGGAAGGTCCTGCGACCGGCCACCTCGACACAGGTTTTTCTTGGTTTCCCTGTGTCTATAAGCAAATGCTGAGACGGTTCCCAACATTCCAAGTTGCCACTACATGCTTCTCAT
>Ga0131853_10024610_pt1 | contig 10860 bp, 8 predicted proteins | sample TergutLab28metaG_FD_92764 | JGI IMG/M metagenome (GOLD analysis project Ga0131853, IMG submission 92764) | Labiotermes labralis P1 segment gut microbial communities from Petit-Saut dam, French Guiana - Lab288 P1 (version 2) (version 2) | ecosystem: Host-associated > Arthropoda: Insects >... | reverse complement strand
AGAGATGGGAGGTTGTGGATTTAAGAGAGAAGGGGCGATGGTGGAAGTCAAAGAGATTGGAGGTTTTGGATATCAGAGAGAAGGGGCGATGGTGGAGGTCAGGGAGAGATGGGAGGTTGTGGAGATCAGAGAGATGGGGTGTTGGTGGAGGCCAGAGAGATGGGACGGATGTGGATGTCAGAGAGATGGGCGATGGTGGAGGGCAGAGAGATGGGACGATTGTGGAGATCAGAGAGGTGGGAGGTTGTGGAGATCAGAGAGATGGGGCGATGGTGGAGGGCAGAGAGATGGGACGGTTGTGGGTGTCGGAGAGATGGGCGATGGTGGAGGTCAGAGAGATGGGACGATTGTGGAGGTCAGAGAGGTGGGAGGTTGTGGGGATCAGAGAGATGGGGCGATGGTGGAGGCCAGAGAGATGGGACGATTGTGGAGATCAGAGAGGTGGGAGGTTGTGGAGATCAGAGAGAAGGGTCGATGGTGGAGGTCAGAGAGATGGGACGGTGGTGGAGTAAAAGAGACAAAGAGGTAAGAAAACGCATCGAAGATGGAATGAAAGAGGATGATACGTAAACAGAATGGGATGGAAAACAAGACAGCAAAGATACACAGAGGAGATAGATGGTAGCTTAATTAACGATGGATTAATTGGAAGTATAATTTTAGATGAATCTTGGAAATGTGTTTTCTTTCATGATTGACTTTGATTGTGCCGTGACTGAAGAACACATCTCACTGAAGAACGTTTCTCACTGAAGAACACTTCTCAGTAATGTGCCGTATGGTAAAACTTCCCGTCCTTATCTGTTGTCATTTTAATTCTGTTTGCGCAGACGTTTGTGCTGCCTTCGAGTCTCTTAGTGTACGGCTTCATGCCTCCTCTATGCAAAGAAGCTGTTGCAATGCAAAGCGGGTTGCTAGAGTCACATGCTTGTACTCTTAAGACAGCACTTTCTTAAGCAAATACACAAGGATAAGCATTTGCCATTCTCTGGAGCTAATCACAGATCGTGCTAAAATGTCACGACGGTAAAAGTGGCTCCCATTCTTTCGTCGTTGAAACATTCTTGGACAGTGGTAACTATATGTACCACCTGCTGATACATTAAGAAACTCTGCATTTTGCTAACAGTGACCTGCTTCTTATAATTTTCAGAATTACCTACTATTATTTATTTCAGCAACATTGTTTGTTATATTTGTCTTGGACATCCTGTTGTGTTGCGCAAATTTCAAGTCAGTAATTAATTACCATCAACACAACCAATTTTGTTGTGTTACATAAATATGCAGCTACGTGTTGCAACGTCTATGTTTCAGGGCTTTTGGGTATATAAAACCAAAATTTGCCATTGCAAAATCAGTTATGGGGTCACATTCATATCTCAGTCTTTGGTGTTACAGAACGCATCTCAGTAAAAATTTTAAAAACAAAATATATGTAACATTTAACGGTAAAAATATTCGGCGTTGATATTGTGTCAATAAATTGCAGTACCTTTCGGATGCTGCGTGTGTGTGTGTGTGTGTGTGTGTGATGATATGTTGAATGTACCGTTGATATGTTGGCATGAAGTGTATTATTTATTTGACGTTCAGGTAACCGTGCATTGCAATAAATTCTTATAATAAAACTAAATAGATGCACTAATTTCTCTAATTAATTTTTGGAATAAAATTCTACATGTTTCGGACAGTTCCTCTGTCCATCATCAAGAGTTTTTCACTGTACACACAGCAATGGTATATGTCATACAGGTTTGCTGACAGCTTGCGAGCGGGAACCTGATCCCGCTCGAACTAGTTCCGTCCTGATCCTGCTCGCTAGCTGTCAGCAAACCTGTGTGACATACACCGTTGCTGTGTGTACAGTGAAAAACTCCTGATGATGGACAGAGGAACTGTCCGAAACATGTAGTTTTATTCCAAAAATAAATTTGAGAAATTAGTGCATCTAGTTGGTTTTATTGTAAGAATGTATTATTTATGTTCCGTATTATTCTTCCGGAACTGGTGTGTGCGTCCTTGTTGTCAGGAGAAGGCTGGCTGAAACGTATAGCCACAAACTCTATAATACAACAAAATTAACTGTGTTGATTGCTTCGTAATGAAATGTTGGGGTTTCTAAGTGAGGCGCATTATATTTCATGCAAGACAGAAACGGCCTTTTCGGATAGTATTTTTATGTATTACTCTGATAAATCTTGGCCGATTCCGGTGGCCGCGCGGTCTAAAGCGTGGGTCTGCGGCCTCTCGCTTGCTTGGATTGTGGGTTTGAATCCCCCCGGGGGCATCGATGTCTGTCTCTTGTGAGTGTTGTGTGTTTTCAAGTGGAGATCTCTGCGTCGGGCTGACCCCTCGTCCAGATGGGTCCTACCGAGTGTGGTGTGTCTGCGTGTGATCGTGAAGCCTTGACAATAAGCCCTGGGTCGCTAAGGAAAAAATCGATTAAATCTTAGGCTTGAAGGCGTTAAATCATTTATAGTATAGTCAGATTTTCGAATTATGCTGTAATCGTGGCGGATTAATGATAACATCGGATACCGTGGGTCATTGATTCGTAATTTGCATTCTGCTGCTGCTGCTGGAGTTGGAGAGCTCTCACGGATCGAGTTCGCTCAAGCGGCATGTCTTCTGATTTGTCTTCCTGACAGTGCCAGATTACAGTCCCATCACGGCATGGATGCCGCTTATTCTGAAAGAAGCTTTTCTATTGTTTTCGACAGTTTCTCCAGGGAATGCCTAGATGTAACGTGAATTAGGTGACGGCCGCCTTTACCACGCCCATGTCCATTCATTAATCATCCTGCCAATCAATGTAATATTGATCGAGTTACTGCCAGCGTCTTTAGATAAACCGGAATGTAATAATCGTCTGCATGCTATAAGAAGACGACGTGTTAAGAAACGGTCCATTTGCCGTCCGAATACCGGGCGAAGGTAGCGCAGTAAGTGAAAGTGACCTCCCCGGACATTTCTTGATCGTTGTAAACTACAGTTAACACCTATTCCGCTGCGTTGGGTAGGTCTGCTGCCACTCGCTTGCTGGGATTGCGGGTTCGAATCGCGCTGTGGGCATGGATATGTTTATCTTTTGAGTGTTGTCTGTTTTATTATATTATAATATTTATTTACTGCAATTGGGTTGTCACCCGGTGACAGTGGTTATTTTACATGCATACAAAATATGAAATTGGTTACTAATAAATTTAAGTCGGGAGGGCTACATGAGAAGCATGTAGTTCTACTTGGAATCTTGGGAGCCATCTCAGCATTTGTCATGTAGAGGTCTCTACGACGGGCTGATTACTGTCCCAGAGTAATTTTACCGCTCGCGCGCGTGTGTGCATGCGTGTGCGTGAGTGTGCATGCTTGTCACTTGAGTGTGATCAAGTTCATCAGTAATCCTCTACACCTACAATTATTAGGTGAGTAGTAAAGGTCAGACTAAGAAAGAAAGAAAGAAAGAAAGAAAGAAAAAAGAATGAAAGAAAGAAAGAAAAGAAAGAAAGAAAGAAAAGAAAGAAAGAGAGAAAGAAAGAAAGAAAGAAAGACAGAGAGACAGAAAATATAAGTAACCATGACAACTCGAATACCATGTGACATTTTCTGATTAAGTCAGGTAAGATATAATTCGTTGTGGTATTTTGTGTTAATCATACCGCGAATATTTTTATCAACCACCGAATGCACTCAATAAAGTACAATAAAATACAATCCGTGAAGTGTAATTCTTGACAAATATCAAACTTCTACATGTTTCGGCTCCGAAGTGCCATCCTCAGGAAGTCTACCTCATAGCTGCCCGATCCGTATCCTTAATCTCACGTCTTATGTGACAGTTTTAATATTGTGACTTACCTTACTCATTAAGGTTCGGCAAGGAAATAATCTATCGACTGGTAAATATATGCCGACGTTTCGGGTTAGTTCGAGGTCTCTGTATTTTAAGATCTGAGCTAAATTTTCGGGTACTTCGGCCTTGAAGATGGAGGCAACAAGCTCATCCGAAATGTCTGTAACTGTGCCAAAGGAGACGGTGTTAGGCCGGTATCCCATACGATTTGAGTCTTGCAACTGTGATCAAATTTCGCACGATAAAGTTGGCAATGAGTCGTCGGTAAGCCAATTAATTATAGACTGCATTCAGAACGAGGCCATTTAACGTTTCGTTTCGCGCTGAGCGCATGTTTTATGCTCTTCTAGTTGGCTTTTACATGAATTAATTAACATTTAGCTCTGTAGTTATTGATATACATATTTAATTTTCATTTTTGCACTGTGTCATCTCGCAGTGCTATTTGCTTTCATGTTGTAATGGAAATTGAAATCCGCTCGGAATCAGTTCAGGCTTTGTGACGTTGCTGTTCAGCACGGTGGTCACAAAAGCCGTCTCTTGTGTCACGTGTTCAGCTTTTGGTATTTTGTTGAATTGTACTTCACGCACTGTAATATCATACGCACTGGTTCTGTGTTTATAAAGTGCTCTTGTGCAGACCCAAAATTTGTTTTTTTCCCCCCCCCCCCCTTCCCACCGTTCTTCCCTTACGTAATGTGTGGTTAAAGTTACACTGTACGAGGCTCCATATTGACCAGTTTCCTCAATTTCGCTCAATTTCGTCTCATATCCTGTGTGTACAGTGAAATTTGTCTGCTCAGTAATTGTCCTCTTCTTATTTCCAGGACCGTAAGCCAGCCCACATATCCTGGAGTAAGGTAAGCATGTATGGAGTCAGCAGACATTCTCCAGTATCGTGTTCTGAAGACTGTGTCAGATCTCGACTCGGAGCGCAGGTATCCTGACTGAAATTATTCGTGTTCGTCCTCGGACCCTCCAAACCAGTACTAGGAATGTGTACTGCAGTTCGGTTATGACCAGTCCCACATCCTTTGCAATCAGTCCACTATTCACTAGTTATCAGACCATTAGACACTATGTATAATTTGGATTAATGGCAGTGAAGTTAAATGAGTCAAATAAATAAAGAGATATATAGATAAATGATTAAATAAAATACATAAGTCTACAAGTCAAGTAAATAAATATATAAATGTATAAGTAACAATATAAATAAAGTAATGCAAAAAATGAATAAATGAGGGATATCCTTCCTCATACGACACGTTTTTCCCCTCAAATGCCCCCAGAAATCAGCCCGCGTCTTAGCATCGGACATAAGTAGGCTATTAAATCGCGAAAATACGTTGCTAATTATATACGGTGCGTTTTATCACTTGTAGCGTCTCACGAAGAAGGTTCTATAGCGTCATAATGGTGCCATCAAACAGTGAACTGCAACGCACTGTGCTTCTTGGCCTTGTGCAGGTTCAGCTCCGATTTTTCTTGACTTTTGGCACGAGATGAAAGAGATTATTCAGCTCCATGGCCGAGACGCAGCGTCGGTCTGGATGGTGGTGGCGAACAGAGACATTTTGTCGCCGCTAATCGAACCTTTGTTCAACGCTCGTGTCACCCACAGTATAGTCATTGTTACGCATGCGGTATAGATATTGTTGTCTTTGAAAGATTGGAAAGGAATTATACTTTCGTCTATAGTGGGGGAGTTACTTTCTCCTACACCGATGGTTTGCTACAGAACAATTTCAGTCATTGGAATTCATTACCAGTCATTACATTTGTACTCAGTGGCGTATGGGGGGGGGGTGTTGGGGGGTTCAACCCCCCCAAATTCCGAAGGTCCTCCAAAATCGTGTCAAACTCAACCCGATTGTGAAAACAGTTAAAAATTGCTGAATTTAGGACGCCGACACCCCAAGATGTTCGGAAAAAAGGCAGTAAAATTCTAAAACTACCGCCGGTTCGCAATTATTTTACATTAGCAATGACAAATAAATTGGTTGTAATCATAAATAGTCTTAAAGTACCAAAAATTAAGAAAATTTTACTACATGAAATGAAATTTCTTGTACCAAATTACAGCTGCCTCCAGAAACCCTGAGTAGGGGCTACCGCCCCTAGATCCCCGTTCTGTCTGTCCTCTTTCCACAACTAAATTTGTTAACCCCCCCCCCCCCGAAAAAATTCCTGGGTACGCCACTGTTCGTACTGGCATAATTTTTCCTGTTTCGGTTTATCGATTTTTTTGATATGGAATTAATCGTCTTCCCTCAGTACTTCAATCTTGACCGATTAAAGGGTGCTGGATACCGGCTTGTGATTTTCATGAGTTTCCTCAGTCTTTACAGTTCAAGATGACCTGAAAAACTTACTATTCTTTCTTCGCAGGAAGGAAAGTAGGCGGAGTGGAAAATACACCCAAGTTTTTAAAAAAAGTAACCGTCCAGTGACACTGTAAGAGCTGAGTCTGTATATGGTTTCGTATTCCATAAATTCATTTATATCGGTGGTAGTGGAAGGTCCTGCAGACGTAACCAACGAACATTCAAATGAACTTCTGGAGCCTATTTGAACGCTGTGAGAGGCCAGAGCTGTTGGTTTTGTGGCATCTCTCCCTATTTTTATTTACAGGGTTATTCTTAAGTCCCTCCGGGATTTCCGAACTCGACTGCGCAACAACCAAGACAGACACGGCAGAAAGGAGCATATCAATAGGTAGAGAATCTCTCCAAGTTTTTTTTGTACTAGGGGCCTTGGAGTACTTGCAGGTTCCACCGCTAGGGGGTAGTCGTGACGAAAAATGGCGTTCATAGTGAATAAGAAAGCGTTTTGTGTCTTGGAATTTACCAAAACTGAGTCAACTGTGACGGTGCAACGGAGGTTTCGGATCATGTACCACACAGAACCATCTACAGACAAAACGATTCGTGTATGGTACATGAAATTCTAGCAGAGTGGCTGCCTGTGCGCTGCGAAACGAACAGGCCCTCCGGGGCCATCGACTGAGACTGTCGAGCGTGTGCGAGAAACGTTTGTCAGGAGCCCTCAGAAGTCAACAACTCGCGCGAGACGGGAATTGCAGATGTCTCAGTCAAGTGTTTGGCGCATTCTGCGCAAACGTCTTCGCGAAAAGGATACCGGGTGCAGCTTTTGCAGGCGCTGAACCCCCAGAATCACAATCTTCGTTTACGCTTCTGCCTGGATTTCCAACAGCGGCTACGGGAAGATGGGTTTACTGAGAAGCTGGTTTTCAGTGATGAGGCGACGTTTCGTGTGTGTGGTAAGGTAAATCGTCACAACGTACGCATTCGGGGCACAGAAAATCCTCATGCAACGATTGAATACGTCCGCGATTCGCCTAAAGTGAATGTGTTCTGTGCCGTTTCCTCTTGCAAAGTCTACGGACCATTTTTCTTTGCGGAGCCAACTGTTACCGGTATTAACTACCTGGACATGCTGTAACTGTGGCTAATGCCACAATTACAGGAAGATATCGTGGACTTCATTTTTCAGCAAGACGGAGCCCTGCCACACTACCATTTGGACGTCCGTGCTCACCTCAATGCTAATCTTCCCGGTCGCTGGATTGGGCGCGCTTCTCACAATGACTCTTCTCTTCTTCCCTGGCCTCCACGGTGACCTGACCTAACCCCCTGCAATTTTTTCTTATGGGGTTACATCAAGGATCGTGTGTACGTGCCCCCTATGCCACGTGATTTACCACAGCTGCGACAAAGGATCGTGGAGGCAGTCGCTGCCATTGACCGCCAAATTTTGCAACGCGTGTCGCAGGAACTTGATTACAGGTTTGACATCTGCCGCGTCACCAAGGGTGCACATACCGAGCACCTGGAAGGTAGGACAGAAACTTGGAGAGTCTCTCTCTCTCTCTCTGTTGATATGCTCCTTTCTGCCGTGTCTGTCTTGGTTGTTGCGCAGTCGAGTTCGGAAATCCCGGAGGGACTTATGAATAACCCTGTATATTAAGACCTCTCTTATTTCGATGCAGTATTAAATACAATATTTCGACATTCTTCAGGGAAACATTCGATTTACCAAAACCGCGGGCTGTATTTACTCGTGTATGTGATTAACATTGGGACGCTAAGGACTTATATTTTGCAACGTTGCTTGAAAGGGCTTTCTCCTTGTTGGCAGTGCGACAAATGACGAATTTCTCAACCGCAACGTGAGACGGGCTGTTGACTTTATTAAATGATTTATGGGATTCTTATAATAAAACCAACCAAATGAACTAATTTCTCAAATTTATTTTTGGAATAAACTCTTCATGTTTCGGACAGTTCCTCTGTCCATCATTAGGAATTTTTCACTGTACACACAGCAATGGTATCTGTCATACAGGTTTGCTGACAGCTTGCGAGCGTCCTGATCCTGAAGGCAGCGCCGGTGCCCTAATTTGAATAGGTTTTTGACCTCAGGTGGCCTTGCGTCGTGATAAATTCTTGTATTAAAACCAACTAGATGCACTAATTTCTCAAATTTATTTTTGGAATAAAACTCAACATGTTTCGGACAGTTCCTCTGTCTGTCATCAGGAGTTTTTCACTTTACACACAGCAGTAGTATATGTGCTGACAGTCGCGAGCAGGATCAGGACGGAACTGTAGTTCCATCCTGATCCTGCTCGCAAGCTGTCAACAAACCTGTATGACATATACCATTGCTGTGTGGACAGTGAAAAACTCCTGATGGTGGACAGAGGAAGTGTCCGAAACATGTAGAGTTTTATTCCAAAAATAAATTTGAGAAATTATTGCATCTAGTCGGTTTTGTTATAAGAATTTATCACGATGCACGGTCACCTGAACGTCAGATTTATGGGATGTTTATTAGCCACTGAGAACACTCTGATGATCAGGAGTAGGCCAATATGTGCCACCTGCGTTAACGTTACAGAGCTCTGTATTTTTCGCGCAGTGTTTACTGCTGTCCTCGCTTTACTCACTATTCTCCTAACAGCATTCACCTGGTTCGTTCATGTAATGGAGACTCATTGTATTTACTGTGAAGTTGGAACTGATATTTACGTATATATACAGTGATATCAGCAGCCTACAAGATTCAGCAAAATTTTTTTAAATTGATTCTCTTAAGCTTGCTCTACATGTTTCGGGCGACAGTTTCGCCCATCTTCAGGAGCACTTTGACTGTATATACAGCTTTTTGGAACAATGTACTGCAATGATAAAATTATAATTAGTGGTACTGTGACCTGTGAACCTTAATCATAAAAAGATTTAGTTAAAATGTAAACGTTGTTCTTTAAGAAGGTTAAAACTATGTGGTCATATTGGCGTCATCATTAGAACATGGGTAAAAATTACAGTTTAAAAGTGGCTCTTTTTTTTTTAATATTTTGAAATATTTTGAACATAGATCCTCGGAAAATGCAATGTTATTATAGTAAAATTGTATTAGGAAAGTGAAGAACATAGTTAAGTTCTGTTCATACCCGACTCTGCTGTCTGCTGCCGACCGGTGACAGAGATTGGATGGAACTGGTTGGGGCAAGCTTAAAGAATCAATAAAACAAAATTTTGCTTCATCTTGTTGGTTGATGATATCATGGTACTAGTGACGCACGGTCACACAAACTTCAAGTTGATATTTACGTACTATTTCAGTCAGTTTCAGGATTCGAAGTCTTCAATAATTTTCCCATATTCAGGCACATGTGCTACTCTTGCGCGACCAGTTCCCGTTAAATAGCTCGTACTTTCGTATAAATTGGCAGGTGGCAGCGGAGCTAAGAGATTGATACTCCAGCAGCCGGAATTTTATTATTGCTGAAGGGATTAACATTATTTTCAACTGAACGACTTGGCAGTAAGGGCGATGTTTGAGGAACACATACTATAAAAATGTATTTATTATCTCGTCAGGAGTCGACCTTATGTGTGTGTACGTTGCAGGGACCATAAATGGTTAATGAAGCACTCTGAAAATGACGACCGTCGAAAATAGCCATACGCTTTGGAATGATGGGGCTGGTGGTTTGTGTGATAGTCACGCTGCCAACATATGCAGCGAGCAGTCAGGAAATATACGCATATTGTCGACAAATTTGACGCGTTTGCTGTTTTCTTTATCTCGGAAATCGTAAGGTTTATTGTTTATGAAATGCGTGCTTCATGCTTCTGCATTACTTTCTTTCGAAATGATTTAACTTCCGATAAATATCTATAACATTACGTTCCAGGTGCGCACGTATGGCCATGTAAAATATATCTTCATTTTCTTCCGATTTAAAAGGAAATTGGGAAAGGTTGGAGAGATTTTAGTAAAAATATTACAAGAGCACATTTAATTAAAATCTTCCCAGCGATGCACAATTATTTTCGCCTGGACTTGGCGGAGGTAATACGCGTAATTTTGGAACTTACAGTTGGCAACTCGACCGTCTTTGGTTACTAAAATGCCGCTAATGATGTGCCTGGCGTGTTTGTATGGACTCGCCTCCCATTATGCACTCATTTCATACATATAATGGATGATTTTTTTTTCACAGTGATGTACTGTGGAGAATTTTGTGTTTTATGTTTTGTTGACCAAATTTGTCAGTAGTAGCTACTGAGACAGTCGGTAATTTGGTTAGAATGTTGGCATGTAGCGAACACACACACACAAACAAAACACAAAACACACACACGCGCGCACGCGCACGCACACACAAACACACACACGAGCACGCGTATATACAAAAACACACACACGCAAAGATATACGCGCGCACGCGCACGCGTACACACAAAAACACACACGAGCACGCACATACACAAACGCACACACACATGAGCACGCACATACGCAAACACACACACACAAACACATACACACACACACAAACAAAACACAAAACACACACACTCGCGCACGTACGCAAACAACACCCCCCCCCCCCCCCCCCCCCCAAAGCCAAAGGCGAAACCATCATAGAAAATACCACGCTCGAACCATTAATTATTGGGCTGGCCAAAGTT
>Ga0131853_10024609_pt1 | contig 10860 bp, 3 predicted proteins | sample TergutLab28metaG_FD_92764 | JGI IMG/M metagenome (GOLD analysis project Ga0131853, IMG submission 92764) | Labiotermes labralis P1 segment gut microbial communities from Petit-Saut dam, French Guiana - Lab288 P1 (version 2) (version 2) | ecosystem: Host-associated > Arthropoda: Insects >... | reverse complement strand
CCGGGGGGGTGTGGCGGGGGCGTTTTTTGGTGGGGGCCCGGGTTTCTGGGGGGGGGGGGGGAGGGGCATGACGGTGCGATCCCATCATGTAATGAGGATGTAGCACTATAAACAATGAACTGTTGTGTTGCCCCTCTACCGTCTCAATTCTCATTGCATTATGCATGGGTGTGGCCTACACATACAGCCACAGCGGGGCGCCCTAGAAGCCACACTCACATTTTGTTCAGACTTTCATTTTATTTCTTCATGGAGTTATTATCTTGTGTTCCGTGATCTGATATTGTTCAACTGTGTCTGGAATATAAGAGGCCCCCCATTCCATTGGTGCATAGTTCAGGGCTGGTTTCTTGTTTCAAAGATAGATATAATGAATTCAATATGTCGTTCTTTTGGTACGCAGAATAATAGCTAGAAAGAATGTAAACAGTACATGGTCACTGCTTTGTTCTGCAACCGGTAGCCCCAATCAGTTATCTAAATTCGAAAAAACGATTTCCGCGAACAACTAAAAAAAGATAATAACAAAATAAGACCTTTCAGCTTTCTATCTGTAGACGGGTACAGCGACTCACAAATAACTTCCCATAGTTTGGTCAAGTGTGTGTGCGAAAGGCATCTGAGTACTTACTGAACAGCTGCTGAGATGTGACGCTAGTGTCGCCACTTACATTGCCTGATGCATAATCTTAATTCTTAGTGTCGCCACTAACATTGCTTGATGCATAATCTTAACTCATAGTGTCGCCACTTACATTGCCTAATGCATAATCTTAACTCTTAGTGTCGCCAATTACTTTGATTGCCTGATGCATAATTTTACCTCTTAGTGTCGCCACTTACATTGCCTAATGCATAATCTTAACTCTTAGTGTCGCCACTTACATTGATTGCCTGATGCATAATCTTACCTCTTAGTGTCGCCACTTACATTGCCTAATGCATAATCTTAACTCTTAGTGTCGCCACTTACATTGCCTAATGCATAATCTTAACTCTTAGTGTCGCCGCTTACGTTGCCTGAGGCATAATCTTAACTCTTAGTGTCGCCACTTACATTGCTGACACACTAACTTCGCGCTGCTGCTTCCCTTAACATGACCTAAGGCTATACCAGACTCTAATGCTGTCTGTCGCATTGCTTGAAGCATCATCGTTAACTGTCTTCTAAAATCTCTTAAGTCTCATTTTGGCTGGCTCGCAAAATTGCGAAAAGCGACTACCAGCTTCGCCGCGTCATGTCTGTACGTCCATCCGTCTGTCCGTCTGTCCGTCCACACTAAACAACTCGGCTCCCACTGGACGGATTTTCATGAAATTTTATATTTGATCATTTTTCGAAAATCTGTCGACAAAATTCAAATTTCATTAAAATCCGAAAAGAATGATGGATACTTTACAGGAAGACATCGGTACATTTATTGTAATATCTCGCTTAATTCTTGTTAGAATAATCAATGTGTCAGACAAACGTTGCATAGAAAATCGGATACACGTTTTGTGTCCAGTAGTGCTTCTTCGAAAATCTTGCCGTTTTATGAAATAATGAGCAAAAGTTTATTAGATCCAGGCAGGCCACAGATGGCGTTACGACCCATGCGCTATGCATGCTGGATATATAAGGCTACAAATACACACTCAGAATTGTAATGCTTATTGTTTTTCCACTGAACAATGGTTACATGAACGTGCCTCGGTGTTCGGTTATACGCACATTACATTTTCTGTATTGTTTTTGTTGACGTTGGGGTGTTTGGTTTAATCTGGCCAGACTCTCTACGTTTAAAGCGAGCAGTGTTCTGTTTTGTACTAATATTGGAAGGGGTTTCATCTCCCGAATAGCTAAAAAATGGCTTGTTAGGTTCAGAAGTAAGACGACGGTAGGTGGCCGTAACAAAACAGCTGTTCAATGCTAAATGCACAGAATTCCTCAGATTACGTGCGGAAAAGTTTTCCGGAATACAAGTTTTTTTTTTAAAATCGAACAGCCTTTCGATGCCTGTTCGAGAATCTTAGTGGTGGTTCTGCGATCGGACATGTTTATTGACGCCTTTTAATTACTGTTGTCAGGAATGTGTGTGGGAGAGAATAATTCTTCTTATTTTCGTGGTGGTGATTTAACTGCACACTGAGTATAAGACTATGTATTAAATTATAGGTAAATGTTTTTGTATGACCTTACCGATATGTATTTGGAAACCAAGTACACTTACGCACGTGCATATATATATATATATATATATATAATTTCAAAGGGACATAGACTGAGGGTGTACAAGAATAGTCTGCTGAGGAAATTTTCTGGATCCAAGAGGGAGAAGACAAGAGAGGACTGGAGAAAATCGCGTAAAGAAACCTTCACTATTTGAACTCATCACCAGATGCCAGGGAAATCAAAACAAGGGTGTATGACATGAGCGAATTAGCAATATTGGGTGCAGCAGAGGGCGCTGGCACATTTTGTATTTTAATAATACTGAATGCAGTGACACAAGTGAGGAAGTAATTGTACAAAAATATTCATAATTCTTCGCAATCAGTACGGACACACAAGTGTCCTGTAGCCATATGTATAAAATTTAACACCAACTCGCACAAAGCCCTTTTATTTGCTAATTAATTGCTCTGACGTGTTTCGGCCTTAACTGTTGGCCATCTGCAAGTGTTTTAACGTGTGCAGCCCCTGAAGATGACTAACAGCTAAAACAGAAACATGGCGGAACATTAATTAGCAAATAAAGAACGCTGTGCAACAATAAATTTAGTACATGTCATATAGTTGCACGGAAAATGTACACCGTTACAAGTGTCCTGTACGTTTAAATCATGTCTGTCTGTAGAACTGCACATGCAGTATGTTTTGTCGCTGGGAAGCAGGGCGGTGCCCTTCTGTAATATCGGCAGTGGCTGCAGGTCCTCAGTCGTTGCTGGACATGCAGCAGAAAATGATGACACAACTTAAACAGCCGTAGTTTTATTCAATAATCCGTAGCGCGCCCACCTGTTCTCAACGTCAATGCGGTTATATTAAAATTATGGAACAATAATCAGTGCAGATGTAAGAAAGTTGAGACTTAACATACAGCTAGCATTTCTGTAGATGTGCTGTGGAACATTTTTCCAGGTCGACTAATTTTTCGATTTGAAGACCATTTTGGCCTCCACGATCACCGGACCTGACTGCTCTTGATAGGCTACAGACTCGTGTTTTGCAGACAAGCGCAGTAAGGCACGAGGAACTGAAGACATCGGCTGGGGAAGATACTGCCGCTATTTCACAGAACGGCAACGTCTAACCCCATTTCCCGGGTGAAGAATTGCAACGCTTGTGAAGACGTCACCAAACAGACACTCTTTTGAAGACGTAGGGCATTCGTTTAACTGTGCTGAACTTTCAGACCTTAGTATTTTGGTACAGGTATAATTATGTAATCAATTTTGCCATTAATATATCCTTAAGATGAAATTTTTCAGCACTTTCTGCCGGTGTGTACCTACGGAATGTGGGCTCGAAAAAAGGAAGAAAGGAAACCTCTTAGAAGGCCCTCTCATAGATGGGGATAATATTAAAATTGGTCTTACGAGCACACAATGAGACATTGAAAACTGAAATATTGTGGCTGAGGATGTGGGTCAGTCATAGTCTCTTGTGTACAATATTCACACCCTGCAACAGCGGTGATAGCGTAGTTGGTAATTTTGTTGTGTCTCAAATACGATCCTGGAGATCCGGGGTTTGAATATCGGGAAGGGAAAGGGATTTTTCTTTTCTCCAAAATGCCCAGACCAGCTCAGGGACCCACCCTGTCTCTGCTTCGTAATAGGGCTCTTTCGTGGCGTAAAGCGGCCACTCATATTCATCAAGTGCTGAGTGTAACAGTGAGTGGATCTTCACTGCAACGTCTGAATATCTTCATCCCATGAACAGTGACACTTTCACTTTTGCCTCTTTACTTATGTAGGTCAGATACACCAGAGCGGCTCTTCTCCTTACACTGATTGACCCAAAGAAAAAGGCATCAGTAACTTTCGAAACGTCGGGAACTCCTTACCCATCGACACCGCTGCGAGAACCGCAAATCGTGCAAGATAACGAATCTTCGGTCTCCATAAAATGCAAGTAATTGCTAGACTGCCCGACGACCTGTTAATTTGGACGGAGGTTTTAGTTTCCATGGAGTGAGCTTATACCCACGTTCATGTACATAAATACACTAAGTGTATATGTGGGCATAAGAGAGCTTTTGTAAGTGTGTACTTGTGCATTTACATACATTTTCAGTGGATATACACACACACATTTCGTACTACATAAATCCAAAATTTGCTAGCGAAAAAGTCTCGGAGTACGAGGTCATTACAGATGCAAAATTGACACCCCTGTTTCTGTAAACCTCTTACTAAACTCACCACGTACATTACAAAATGTAATCACTCTAATACATATCTCTTATATAATGTGGAAGAGGGCAATTTTTTTCTCTCTTTTTTTCAGGAAAATTTCTGAACATTTCGTGATCTGTATAATTAGGTTTAAATTTTAATTAAAGTTAAGTAAATTAGATTGCCGCGAGGTTCTTAGTTTCCCAGGATTTGATGTGGTGGCAGCAGCAGCAACAGCAGCAGCAGCCGTGTGAATAACAGCTCCATCTGCCTCTAAGCCACGATAAAGAAACAGCAGCCAATTATCGAAATAAGCATATCTGACACTCTACAAGGAATTCGTAGCTGCTGCAAAGCTATAAACCGCTTCTTAAACGCAAGAAGTGAATGGGTTCTTATTTTATGACGATAATATAACCAGAAATTGATGCGTTTTATACGTGTCAGTCTTGTACAGAAATCTGTGCCTTTAAACTGAAGGTAATGTCATTTATCTTCTTTAAGATCAATACGGATGTCTGTGAGGAGACAGGAGTTGTGCTTACTTAATCAGATTGAAAAACATGAAAATGTCAGGCAAAGGTTTTGGTAGCAATTTACTTAACTTCGGGGGGGGGGGGGGGGGGCTTGATTTTAAACAGTAGAAGAGTAAAGATGAAAGCGTGACAGCCTTGTGTATTGCATTACCGACTGCCGGAGGGTGTTCATTATCATTCTTGATTCGTTTGTGGGAAGCTTCGTGTAGGTTAGGTTAGGTTAGGCGGAGACTGTAGTTGGTTATCACGAATGTTATGTGCTTTCCGTCACTATTGCAAGGCACGTGCAAGTGCATTAAGCAACGGCCACTTCCTTGCAGGTTTCTTCCAAGTAAAGAGTCAGGATTTCGACTTGCGGCTTTCGACTTTTGATATTTTATGCAAAGGAAGTGACGGTGTTTAATAAAGTGATATGAAATTCTGTGGAAGTCAATACGAATTTAGGAATCTATATTCGCCCAGTTTGTCGTATACTTCCTCCTCTTTCTTGAACCCTAAAGTTCAGATGGCCATTTTCGTACCTTGCATGTCTAAACCCCATTTAAAAGTATGGCAGCTCCCTCACAGCTGATTTAAAGAAACGCAACAAATTTGTGTATTAGATAAGTTTAACATTTTCATTCTTCGTCCTGTATTGTTGGGATCAACAGATGTGGCATTTTGGAGGCTCCAATACACGCTTAGCACTGAATCTGAGAAGGCTCCCACCCTTTATACCGCTTACACTTAACAATATGGTGTACTGATGCAGCACAGGGACAGTGAAACCTAACTACTTTTGAAATGTGGATCTCCCTTGCTCTGTAATTACTGCTTGTTTTGTCCAACTGCAATATTCTCCATATTTTTTATAATAAATTGATACATTAATAAATAATTAACAGATCTTTATCTTACTGTAGCTGTAGTCTGAATACTGTTTCTGCGAGCCACAGTCTGACGAAAACATTGGCTGTGTGTAGTTAAACAACACCACGTTATGGAGCCGTAGTGCGCACTAGAGGTAAAGCTCACGGATACTAAACCTCGGGACTAGATGTGGCTGCTGATCTTTATTGTTTCGGCCCGGAGTACGAACCGTAGACCCTTATTAAACTGGGGTTGGGTTGATCCCGGTTCCGGTTTGGAACGATTTGTAGTCTGCGTCGGGAATGTAGCCCTGATTTATCCTGTTGCATGTGTGGCGCCGCTAAACAATTCCCGTTAGGTACTGTACAGTGTGCAGCCGCTGATACTTCAGAATAATACGTGTATTTAAAGTATCGCCTTGTTCCATTCTCGATCTAAATTTCCAGAACTAAATTCGTGTCGATGTTTTCAGCGCAGGGTAATAGGAAGGTCAAGAGGAAATTAGCTGAGGTCTCCATAGAATAAAGCTCTATAATCAACAGTGCATATATAGTCCATCAAGCAAAGTTCATTATACAAATAATTAAAGAGTACTACCGTCGAGAAATACATTCAAGATCAGAATTATACAAACCGTCTTCAGAACTAGGTGCTAATAGTTTCATAGACTTTTCAGCTTATGAGAGCCGCGTAACTGTACTGTTTGCGGTTCTCTCAGTGGTACTGATGAAAGCTGTACTACGCTACGTACAAAGTGACCCTATACAAACTGGTACATACGAGCTGCCTGCCTTCACTTTCAGGGTAATCCAAACAATATTAGACCTATTCTAAACAGATCATGTTGTGCGGATGTGCTGTTGTGTTATTGTGCTCTTGTGCTGATGTGTTGTTGTTTTGTTGTGCTCTTATGCTGATGTGCTGTGCTGTTGTGATGTGCTGTTGTGTTGTTGTGCTCTTGTGTTGATGTGCTGTGCTGTTGTGTTGTTGTGCTCTTATGCTGATGTGCTGTTGTGTTGTGCTGTTGTGCTGATGTGCCGTTGTGTTGTTGTGCTGATGTGCTGTTGTGCTGATGTGCTGTTGTGCTGATATGCTGTTGTGTTGTGCTGTTGTGCCGATGTGTTGTGTTGTTGTGCTGTTGTGTCGTTATGTAGCAGTCTTTGTTCTTAAGTATATCAAAGGGTAGCAGCTCTGATCTGTAACGGAATGCACCTGTACCTGTGCTTCTGTCAGTGCGTACTGCAGTCTCGATCTTCATCGAGGAAAGCTGCAGTCATCTAGCAGCACTGCTTATTCTAGCACTGTGTCTTTGCAGAAGTGATCACGTCACTGTTGTCCAAACAGTCAGATGTGCGGCCATATCAGAATGCAAAGAGCGGATTGAATACGGAAGTTTTCTGTGGAAATTGAGGTACGAACTTACAAATGTTCACGTCGGCATTTCATAGGGCTTTACACTCGTACTGATACCTTACTAAAGTAAATCATTGTGCTGTGGCTTACAGCTTTGTGGTAGGTGTTATGTTACTGTGAAGGTGTGAGCAGAAGCTTTCTCCGAATTGTCTGTAAATTTCTACAAGTCTGTCCGTGTGGTGTCGTCGTATTGCGGTAGTCAGTAATATTTACAGTCGCCGTTGTGAGAATATTGCGAGTCGTTAATATTGTAAGTGGGATATTAATTGGACCATTGGACAGTTATCGTGAGGCACTACGTGAATGCCTTTCATGTTGGTACATTTTAGTGTCTTGTGATTGGGGGGGGGGGGACAGCACTAGTGACAAAATATCTGAATTTTTTATTTAGACGACTCGTGTGAAGATACGGTATAAACATGGCAGCGTATTGGGAGTGAGGGTGTCACTCCACGCGTTGTTACCTTCGGCACTAGATGACACTGAATAGACAGCTGTAAGCTGCGACTGCTTTATTGCCACTAACAGAGAGCCGTACAGTTTGACAGAAGGCGGTGCAGGACGAAGAGTTGGTCTGGGCGCTGTGACGAAGAGACAAATCTCTGCCCCTTGAGGAAACGGAACCACGGTCGCCTAGTATGTAGTCCAGTCACTGTACTAACTGAGCTACTTTGACTTCAATTTCATCCAAACTTTTTTTAACACAACCGAAAATAACTTCATTGCTGCTTCGCGAAATATTTTGCTATGAGGACAGTAATGTAAAAATTATCGAATTTTTAGTTCTGCAGTTTTTTAATGGTGGTTGACAAACACATCTGCTGGTAGGCTAATACAGGGTGTTCATTTTTATGACGCAACCCTAGCTTTACATCCCACGTTCATGTGCGAAAGAGTTTGTCGCAAGGTAGGCCAGAACATCAGTGACAGGAAAACCGGATGACGTTGGCAGCCGAAGAAGCAGACTTAATTTGGTTCAGTTTTGTGTTCTGAACAAGTAAGGTGACTTTTATTTGCTTCTAGTAAATAATTTTCGTTTCAGATTATTTTGTTACCAGATGATGTGTATTGAGTAGAACTGCTGCCGGTATTAAACCACGTGTTTTGCATTGACCCCACCTAGGGATTGCAAGACCTTGATGATGGTGGTGGGGCTTGTGTGGTCTAATGAGTCACGGAGCTATGCTGGCGGCAGCGTAGCTACTGGTAGCGCCTCCCATGCCAGATTAGTCCGTGACGAAGACCCCGACTAAGAAGCAAACCAATCGGTCCTCCAAGATTGCTGGGGTTTGGATGTAAGGCTGACAACCTGCTCCGGAAAAAAATATTGTTACGAAATCCAAAGAAGCAATGGCCGGACTGTCAGAAATACGACAACCTAAGAAACGATTTAAGGACCTGAGAATTGGTTCATGGAATGTTTTATCCCTATACAGATCAAAATCATTAAACTAAGATGGGAAGATGGTGTGATGAAAGATGCCAGGAAGTTGGGGGAGAGAAATTGGAGGAATGCTGCAAGGAATGGGGACAGCTGGCAGAAGCTTCTGAAGAAGGTCTTGGCCCAAAATGGGCTGTTGTGCCAATGATGATGATTGTTTTGCGTTGAATTATATTACCCGCAACTGTACTGTAGTTTAAAAGGTCGTGTTGCACTTCGACAGACCCAGGCTGTAGTTTTAAGACCTACTCTTTTAATCCTTCAGAACCATTAAACTCACTGCTAATGACTTTGCTTTTAATGCTTGTTTATTACGGTTTGTTCTGTTCGGATTACAGGCAATTTGGTTAAGCCACAAAACGTCCACCGCCCCCCCCCTCCCCTTCCGATAAGCGTACTTATCGTGTTGATTGATTGGAATGCCTTTCTGTGCATTAATTTAAGTGCTGAGTTACATCCTGCTGCAGCTGCTGCATAGTGCATAATTTTGTTTGACGAGGATACATGTTAGTGAAATGGCGTGGCTATCAGCTGCAATCCAAACTCGACACCAGGTGCCACATACGTTGTGGTGTGACATGAACGAGTTGACAGCCTGTCATTCCCCGCACCAATCAGTATCGATTATGCGGAACACTGAGAGTTCTAAATGAATACTGGCACTAGAGAAATACACAAGAGCTACACTCATAACAGAAACCCACTTGTCGCGGATCTGCGCTTGTTTTTAGGCTTGTCGACTTTGAAATGTAATAATGTTTTCAATTTTTAAGGTTTTATTTTCCCGGAAATATGAATGAAACACGCGTCCTTGAATTTCAGCGTTTGTTGGAAAATTGTGTGGAATTTGTTTTCGAGAATTTCAGAATTTATGGTCGGAAACTTAAGTTGTAAAACACTATGGATTTTGCAGAATTTCTGTAGAGAAAATTGACTGAGTTCTGATAGTTGAAGAATGAAAAACCCAACTAGATGTCACTTGTTATATTTACTTCACTTCTTAGATACTCAACATGTTTCGGGCATTAATATGTCCATCTTCAGGAGTTTGCGACTATGTTGTTGAACTACCACATTGGCTGTTTTGTTCTTGGATTACTGTGTGTTGAATCCGGCAGCCCAGATACCACCCCAGCCGAACCGTACCCTAACTCCAGTAACTATAACAAGTGACATCTAGTTGGTTTTTCATTCCTCAAATATCGCAATGATGCACCGTCCAATAAACATCAGATTGACTGATTTTTGTTGGTAATAAGAATAGGAAAATTGATTTAGAAGTCGGTTAAAAAGTGTGGATTACAGCAGGACCGTACATTGCATACTGCTGCAACTGCATACTGCTGCAACTCCTAAACCCACAAGACCTGTCTCCTGAGAATTTTATACAAGATTTTAACTCATATATATTCATTCATAATTAACAACGTTTTTATTGGCTTAAATACATAGTTTGGGGTCGAAAATGGCGTTACAAGTTAAGGAAATTGCGTTTACCCCTGAACAATTATTTGCGTAAAATGTTTGGCCCATAATAATTTACATGTGATTAGAATTGTAGACTAAAATTAGCTGTCAGTTGTAAGCAAAGGTGATTTGTTGCAATCTGCGTGCTGGGCGTGTGTACTGCGGGCGGCCCGGGGCGAAGTTTGCTGAACAGCATGTAGCAGTTTGCTACTCGAAAATCTGGAGCTCATTAATATACCAAGCTAGCTAATTCCTCTCTATATCGCCAGCTACCCCTCGCCCGTTCATTAACGATGATTAGTCTCGAGATAATGCCAATTACCTTGATGCTCTTCTGATCTAAGCTATTTCCTTAATCAAGCGTGTTTTCCCTCTCACTCTGCACTGACATCCATACATTCCATGCAAGGGACAGCCTGCTCTAGAAACACTGCAACATGGCGCAGATTCCACCGATTACCGAAGTCCTTTTTGTGTGATGGGAAAATCAGAAAAGGTTTTCAGGCCAACAGTGTATTATTAATATCATCATCGCTATCATCATATCACCATTATAATCATTATCCTATCCAACGCTGTACAGGCGATTTGCGACGTGAAGCTAAACATTTGTCTCGATTTAGTGCTAAGGTTACCGGAGGGAAAGAGCCACTGGGGAGACCTAGGCGTAGATGGTTGGATAATATTAGGATGGATCTCCAGGAGGTGGGATGTGGGTATATGGACTGGATTGGGCTGGCCCAGGATAGAGATAGGTGGCGGACGCTTGTG
>Ga0131853_10024608_pt1 | contig 10860 bp, 6 predicted proteins | sample TergutLab28metaG_FD_92764 | JGI IMG/M metagenome (GOLD analysis project Ga0131853, IMG submission 92764) | Labiotermes labralis P1 segment gut microbial communities from Petit-Saut dam, French Guiana - Lab288 P1 (version 2) (version 2) | ecosystem: Host-associated > Arthropoda: Insects >... | reverse complement strand
GGGGACCCGTTGCGCTGACCACGTGACACCCCTCTATCCGCAAAAGTTGGCACTAACTTCGCCGACCGGCGGCGGCCGCTCTGTCGGTATAGTTCGCGTGCGGAATAAGGCCACGGAGTTTTAGTTTTATATATATATACATACGCCACAGCGTAGTAGTCTTGGTGTATCTCAATGAGTTAAGTAAAAAAAGGTGACCGCCAGTTTTGTATAAGTGAAAAAATTTCCTGAAAACCACGACAGATATAAAAATTATAGCCTCCATTAATGTTGGAGAAATAGTGTGAGAAAATATTGGTCTTGAATGTGAGAATATTTGGGCCAAAGAGGGATGAGGTAAGAACTAAGTGGAGGATACTACATAAAGAGGAACTTAATGATCTGTACTGATCACCCAATATTCTGCAAGTGATAAAATCAAGAAGAATGAGATGGGCGGGGCATGTGGCACGTATGGGGGAGGGAAGAGGCGTGTACACGGTTTTGGTGAGGAAACCTGAGGGAAAGAGATCACTGAGGAGACCCAGGAGCAGATGGGAGGATAATATTAAAATGGATCTTCAGGAAGTGGGATGTGGGGTTATGGACTGGATCGAGCTGGTTCAGGATAGGGACAGTTGGCGGACACTTTTGAATGAGGTAATGAACCTTCGGATTCCATAAAATGCGGGGAATTTCTTGACTAGCTGCAAACCCGTTAGTTTCTCAAGAAGGACTCTGCACCATGGAGTAAGTAAGTAACTAAGTAAGTAATAAGCATGTGTCTGGAGACAAAGTAATTTGGCTGAAGCTCTTACAAACCTGGAAGGCGAGAAGTCCGAATTTCAGTCAAGACAACTATTCCATTTGAGGAATTACGTACTTCGTCCAGGAAAATGGAAGGTCAGTACGAAATTTTCGACCTCGATTGCTTCCTTTCAAGCCCTTTCTCAAACATTATTGACTAATTATCCTGTCATTCGACTGTAAGCAATCTGTCCTTCTAAAACATCGTCGTTAAATGAACCACAATAAAATATATGAAGATTCGTACTTTACAACTGGCTTACATTTGATGAACTTAGGCAACATCATCAGGAAAGGAAGCTGAGGGTGTTTGAGAACATGGTGTTGAGAATATTTGGACCTAGGAGGGACGAGGTAATGGGGGAATGGAGGAAATTGCATAACGAGGAGCTAAGTGATCTGTACTTCTCACCCAATATTGTGCGGGTTATAAAATCGAGAAGAATGAGATTGGCTGGGCATGTGGCGCGTATGGGTGAGGAAAGGGGGGGTGTATAGGGTCTTGGTGGGAAACGGGGGTGAAAGAGACCACTGGGGAGACCTAGGCGTAAATGGGTGGATAATATTAGGATGGATCTCCAGGATGTGGGATGTGGGTATATGGACTGGATTGGGCTGGCCCAGGATAGAGACAGGTGGCGGACGCTTGTAAGTGCGGTAAGAACCTTCGGGTTCCGTGAAATGCGGGGAATTTCTTGACTAGCAGCAAACCAGTTAGTTTCTCAAGAAGGACTCTGCACCATGGAGTAAGTAAGTAAGTAAGCAAGCAAGATCATCACCAACAAATTGCAATAGTTTTCTAATATTTTCTAGGGTGAACTTTATCTTTTACCTTCCCTTTACTGGTCTACGTAGAAGTTTCCCACTATACGAGCTTACTGATTCGTTAGGACCAATGCAACTTCGGAGTAAACAGACGGTGTTCTTCTCAGAACAAGTAAAATTCTAACCAATCGCAAGAAAATTATATTATTATACCGAATTATAATACTTTAAAGTATCAATTTTAATACAAAATTATAAAAATTAAAACAAGCTATTCATAATTTAATGTAGTAAAACCTGTTGTTGGGCAGTGGCCAAAAAAGCAGTCTGTAAGCCAAGAATATAACTTGGAAGGAAGTTGTGCTGACCACTGTTAATATGTACTGACTGTACGTTAACGTCAATATGAGGATTATAATGCTGTTTACTGTTAATTACGTCCTCAAAATCCTAAAAGTTCTGAAATAAGTTATAATTTAATATTTAAATTCCAAATCAGTTGTGCTTAAAACATCCAAGGAAAAGAAAAATTCTAAAGTTTTTTACCACGAAAATTATTGAAACAACTTTGGATACAGCGTCGTGATTTGTCAATACTGTCCACTATCTACTACACACAGCAGAAGTTTCTAACCCATGCTGAAGGTTTACTGTGGCCAGGACAGCACATGAAAGATGAGATTTTGTTCGCAGTTCTAAAATTTAGACTTGACTCTACCTCGCTATTATGCATATAAAATACATTCCATGTGACAGCATAAAAATATTTTAATTCATATTTAAACATATTTTTCAGTAACTTCCTAAAGTATGTGAGGGCCTATTTGACGCAACTTTGAACATTTTTCAAAGTTGTTCTGTTGCTTTGACTTCAAAATATGTCTATGTGCTCTGGTATTTCCATCTTTCGCACGGGTGGGGCAGCGGGATTACATATCTGCATATGTCGTGCTCTTCCAGTTACGTCAAAATTTAGGCTTACGTGGTCTGACCTATCTGACGTCATGACTCCTTTGATGGTTCTCATTTGTGGAGTGTTTCAGGCTTTATGTTTTGATTCTTGTGGTTGGGTTTCATTTTTCTGTAGCTCTGTTCCTGTTAACGCTTGTAGACGTGATCCGTTCTCAGACGCCTATCTTAACCAGTTACTGTTGTTACGGTGCCAAGTGAAAGAATAGCTTGATATAAGGGGGTGCGCCAGGTTAGGTGCTTCTTTAACTGAAGAAGGAAGCACAGCCGGCTTCCGAAACATCGTGTTTGTTTAAAATTTAGACAATTTTAAAGGTTAAAAAAAAGACTGTGTCAGAAGAACGAGTGTACTAATAATAACTTAATAGTAAAGGTAAATGTAAAGCAGTCCCGTTACAGGCCTGGAGTGGCCCAGAGGGTTCCAGGAAGTTAAGGTTCCCAGATTTCATGACAACGGCATAGGATGGTGGTAAGGTTGTCAGCCTTAAGCACCGACAGACTTTACCCCCAGCAATGTTCCTGGTACTTTTTTCTGTTAGAGGCTGAGTCAACCCCAGTGCCGTAGTGCGATCGAAGGGATTTTATGTCAATGAAAAATTCCAATGACACCAGCTGGGATCGAACCAGCGACCTTCCGATTTGTAGCACAGCACCTTAACCACTGTGCTACCGCGGTCCTCCAACTGTACTGTAATTTATCTCTCTTGCCTCATCACCCCTTATTTCTTGTGCCATAAAGACATTAAATTCAGATATTTCGAGTTAGAACAGACTATTCTTACGAGCTACGACTCTGCTAACTCTGACAAGGATAATTTTTAGAATGTTAAGCAAAAAAATATTTTGCAACTAACAGGGCCCAAAAACCACAAGACAAATAAGCAATAACGGCGCTTAAAGATTCTCATACACCTCAAGGAAAATTGTGACTTCGGTACCAAAATGGAATTAATATCAGTGATCTTTGAGAGACACCAACAGAACTCGTATACATTGAAGAAATTCTCAGAAACGGATACCAAAATGGAGAAAAAATTCATTCATTACATCTCTACTAAAATTCTTCTGTTTACAGCATTAATTCGTTCCTACCAAATTGGTGTTCAAAGAAAATTTAAAACGAAAATTAATTTCCCATTTCTTCCCACTTTAAAACTGAATTGGTTTCAGGTCTCAAAATTTTCCATCAAACAAACGAAGTTCACTTCAATCCAACACACAACGGTAGGAAAAACAGCAATAGGTGCTAGTTAATATATCGAAATAACATCTTAGACAGTAACCCCTACACATGAAATAGTTACAACATTAATGTTGCATGGTAAATACATAAACGTTATTCATCAATATTATTATAAACATGATAAGTAAGAATTCCTGTTGGTGTACCCGATACAAAATAACCTCCGTCCACACGCGCGAAATAAAATGATAAATTTAGAGAATAATAAGAGATGCTGCGATGCTGCTGCTTCTGCTCAGACGGCTTAGGTTAGCCGTGATATTCTGCGCATTCGAGAAAATTCCAGACTCGACATCAACCGAGAAGAGGCGCTGGGAACAACGATAGGTTTGGTAGAGAAAGGTGATAATTCTAGTATAAGCAAATATTGCCTCGAAAATTTAAAAGAGAACATGAGTTCTTGCATCAGGTACAACCGAAAACTCGTAAACCGATTTATCCTGTACCGATGGAGTGTTTTATTATATTGGACGTTGTCCAGTATGTGAGATATTCCAGTAATTGTTACTCATGTACAAATAATTATTTCTCTTCTTCGATTGAAAGGTTTTCAACAAACAAATAGCCTTCCTTTAGCCTGCTTCTTGTATTAAGATTCGGCTATTAGCGATGCTTGAGAGAAAGAATAGAACTAATATGGGGTGTCCCAACAAGAGTGCAAGATTTACTTGTGTAACAAAACGCGCCATTTATTCAAAAAGTAAATAACACGCTGTTCCTTAGTGTAGCGTTCCTTGACTACTAATCGCAAAAATGACAAATGACAGATGTTAAATTTTCAGTGCCGCCAACCTAACAGAACGACAATGGCGCGCACTTCAAATCTTGCGCTCTTGTTGGGACACCCTATATTAATATGTCAATATGATGACAACCAGCGACTTGACGAAACAGCAGAGTTTGTCTGATGTGCATTGGGCCGTACATCATCATGATAACTGAAGAAAAAATCCAACTAGATGCCACTTATTACTTTATTATGCTTACGTTATGCTCAACATGTTTCGGGCACCATTATGCCCATAATCAGGAGCTGTACCAGCCTTCGGTCTGGACACTCATCCATCCTGCCTGCACTGAACCTCCAACCAGCAGCAACTCGAGAAACAGACGGCCTATGTGGTAACCAACACTACTGTCGTGAGCTCCTGATGATGGGCATAATGGTGCCCGAAACTTGTTGAGCATAACGTAAGCATAATAAAGCAATAAGTGGCATCTAGTTGGATTTTAATCTTCAGCTAGCAGAGTTTATCTTTATACTGTCGTGTGTTTGTCACAGGAACCTCAGAACGGACAGTGTCTAGGAAAACAGTGTTAAACACTGATTGGTATTTGTATTTATACACAAGTTGTATACTAGTGTCACTTACAGTTTCCTTTCTAATCACTTATAGATAAAGACGGTCGGTGTGATTTTTCACATATAGCCTTCCATGTGAACAACTTCAAAATGAATTTCATTTTACATCCTTTAAATTATTAATTCGTGCGAACTCCTCTAATTACGAAATTATACAAAAAAAATGCAAGGTTAAACGGAATGTACAAATATAATATTAAACTTCCACAAATTCCCCACATCGCGATGCATTAAGAACCCTGTTCATATTTGGAACATCATTTCTTTGGAGTACTGACATTTTCCGCTGGATATCACGTGCAGTGGGAATCAGAACTCGGTGACATTCACTTAACGAAAGCACCTTAAATTCGACTCGGTGTCAATGTACCACATTCACACTCCGTTTACAAGAACAGCTGTTTCTCTCTCGTGGAAACTTCTTCCTTTATTGTTGTAAATTAACTTTCTCATGACACGTCCATGAAAATAGAAGAGCTTAATCTTTATATCATGTGTTCACTTTCGAACTGAGCTACAGACTTAACACACAAACACGCTGTAGATATTGACCGGATGTTTATTTAAGATACGTATACAAACGTTGTCACTGATTCAGGCTTCGAAAGCTTCAAACGTGAGGATGGATTATTTCAAGAGATTCCTTCAAGTTGTGATAATTTATTGATGTACATTGATATCATCGCGTGTTGGTAAAGTGAGTCAGTACAACAGCTAAATAACTCTGTGAGTCCATAATGCCTCGTGCAAATATTTGAAATCTGCACATCTCAAATACGTCGAAGGGCCACAGTGTAGGCAGATATTTTTATATGCACATATAGAAATCGATCGTATAAGTGAGTTTATGTTTATGTTTATGCCTATTCATGTGACAAGATTGACAAATGTTTTTCCACCTCTCTAACTGTTTCAGATCCTTGCGATATTCTGACAAGTTCCAAATACTGGACTGTAGGATGATTATGATACAACACTCAGTTTCATACTAATTGTTCCAATACTTGTTTGGCTAGACTAAATTAATTCATGAAAAGCCTCGTTGATCCCGGTGGCCACGCGGTCTAAGGTGTGGGTATTTGGCCGCTAGGTTGCTGGGATTGCGGGTTTGATTCCAGCCGAAGGCATCGACGTCTCTCTCTTGTGATTGTTTTATGTTATCAGGTAAAGGTCTCTTACAGGGGCCGATCCCTCTTCCAGAGGATTCCTACCGAATGTGTGCCGGTCACTGAGTACGATCAGGTGCGACAATAACTCTCAACTTTTGATCGGAGACATCACGATGTGCTAGAAACGTAATAAAATTCTAAATAATGTACGTCAGTACAACTGTTTTATTACACAAATTAGTTACATAGGTTACATGTTTCGACTATTAATCAGTCATTTTCGGGCCTATTTTAATCGATTTAGTCACACAATGCTAAGCACACATTGGGATCCCAGCGTGTTTACATCAACGGAATATATAAATATATAAATCTAGATCATTTGCTCTACACCTCTCTAAACTTACGACGAATTCGCTGAAAGAAGTCATGTTAAACAAGAAAGAAAAGCCTCACTCAGGATAACTCATTTCTCACGCGAAATCCGAATCTGGAACCTCCCATACACAATCTACAAATGCTAACCATAACAACTCTCTGATAATGATGTTTATGACGATAACATTATTTTGCAAATGAAACAAAAATAAAAATGTATTTTTGCTGCGTTATTGCTAAGAAAGAAAAATGGATATTTACGTTAGGTTATTACTGTCTGTTACATAAGCATGGCGCGTAATCAACTGCGTGGAAAATGTAACACATAGGGATATCCCAGGACTTGAGTTCAATAATTTCGAATTCAATTCCAGAGTTAATTCTGATTCATAAATACCTTATGTACAGTACTTGAGCCAGTTTTACAAAAGTTAAGGAGATATAAGCTTTTAAAATACATTAAAATTAGAAAGAAAAGAATTAAACTGTTTTTTTTTTACAGTCAGAGAACCGTGTACCATGATTTATTCTTATAATAAAAGCCAACGGGATGCACTAATTCTCAAATTTATTTTGATAAAGAACTCTACATGTTTCAGACAGATCTACTGTCCATCATCATGAGTCTCAACACTGTATACACAGCAATAGGTATTTGTTATACTAGTTATGTTGCCTGTCTGGTAGAGAGGTCAGGACCATCCTGATGATGGACAGTAGATCTGCCCGAAACATATAGAGTTCTTTATCAAAATAAATTTGAGAAACAGTGCATCTCGTTGGCTTTTATTATAAGAAATAAGCTACACTGTGCATTTATTGAGATCATCATGGTCATCATCATCATCATATATCTTTCATGGAGTTGGGCCACTTGTTGACCCGTTCCGGTCTCACGTATCCAGAAGTCTCTTCAAAGGTCTACCATGATTCCTTCCGCCAGCTGGTAAGTCGTATTTCTTTACCCTGGGTAATCTATTTCGAGACATTATATTTACATGTTTTATCCAGCTTCTCTTATTTATTGAGATTGATTGTTAAATGTACAGTTACAGATACACATTTCACTATTTATGCAAGTTGTGCAAAATGTCGTCTATCTACTTGGATAAGTTTTCTGACCTGTGTGACAAGCAAACTTGGAACCGCACGAACTGCACCGTTGTTGATGCGTCTTGCAGCTGCCAGAATTCCTGAAGTATTTACTCTCTTATGTTCATCTTGCATGCATAAACCATAGCTTTAGTGCAAATTTACACACGGTAATCAAACGGGTTCAGATCCGGTGGCTGTGGAGGCCAATTATGTGCACCGCTACGACCAATCTATTGGTCTGGGGAATTGCTAATTCAGACACTGCCTGGTGACCCGACTGAAAAGAAAGGGTGCTTTGTGCGCCGGTAGTAAATCTGATATCGTGTTTGCAGAGGAACATTCTCTGAGAGGGCTGGGAGTTCATGACGCAAAACATTTGCGTAAATATCACCCGCGTGACGTTGCGAAAAAAAAAATACGATCCAATGTGTTGGTCACCACAACACACGTGTATGGAAAAGGGATGTTGACAGTCGCTTTCGACAGATCCATGTGGATTATCAAGATCCCATAAATGGGAGTTTCTTGTTTTGTTGACTCCATCGCTGGTAAAATGGGCCTCTTCCGTATACAGAATGTTACGAATCCAACGGCAGGATTCCAACAGACTACCCATGTCCGCTGTTTCGTGATGCCAAATTCACTGGATATTTCAAGGATACAAAAGTTCTGTCCGTAACGTTCACCGGATTTTCTTGCGCGGTACATTGAGGAGGGCAGAAGTTCTTCGTGTAGTAGTGCGTGTACTTTTCTCTACAACGGCACCAATGTTTTTATCTTCCTCTAGATTTCGTTGCACTTACTTGAACTCCAGCACGGAGTTTTGCACTCTGAAAGGAGACCCTTTCTCGCCGGTACTGTTGACCACGAGTGAGCAGGTGTCAGTCGGAGATTCGCCGTCGAGGTTACCTTGCCGAAATTCGTCAAGGGCAGCAGTAGCGTCGCTGTTGCCAAAGACGCATACAGAATGTATATCGGCGTATTCTGCACGGTAAAACGGCACGTTAACATTAACTTCTCGCTGCACACTTATCACAGCACAAACTGAACTGCACTGTATCCTACCTGACTTACCAATGACGTTGTTACTATTACATCAGTACCACCAGCACTGCGCACATCCGCTGAATTTCAAATGTTCCCAGTAACCGCTGCGAACCGCACCTACGTGTACATGATGTTACTGACTCACAAATAGCTCTGGAAATCAATCCAGAAGTAATGACCCCAACTCGTGAGACACTCATGGGGCGACAATCAGGTCCGACACAGTCAGAAGAATATCCTCGGCATGACAAAAACCGCAATCATTTTGTCAGTAATTGATCTATTCTAAGGTTTATAAAAACTAATGTGTTTACTAGTAGGCAAGCTTGAAGCAGAATATTACAAACCTTATATTTTTATTCATCAATAAATTTAGTGGCAGAGAATATTTAAGCAAATTGAACTCCACCAACATATCAACAAATTTACTCTCCCTTTTATATTTTAAAGATTTTATCGGCAGTATTATTTAGTGGTATTCATAATGGATTACAAGTACATTATATGAAAGCATAATACAGCATGTTAACCTTTAATTGCTTAGGAACACGGTTGCAGCTTGCGAATTTGCATAGCTACAGATGACTGATGACAGTGAAATTATAATTGAAAATGTATCCAACAGTTTACACAATAAAAGATATACCCTGTATAAGTTGATATTTAAAGGAAGACGTTACTTGCTTTTACTCTTGGTACTGTAATCATATTCAGCGGTAGGCCACAACGGACATTTATTGCCACATAAAAAGCCAGTATTTGAGGTAAAACAATCATGCAATATCAAGGGACAGTTATTAGTGTTAAGTAGATCGAACATACAAATATTCATATTTGGAAGTTTTAGTAAATACAGGAAACTTACAATAAAAAGGTTATCATTTTAAACCGAATACAATGCTAATTGTAATAATTACCATCAGAAGTAGGCGGAGACAGAAATCTTTGTCGGGGGGGGAGGGGGGCATAAAACGAAGACGACGAAGAATCTGGGCGGAGAAAAGAAACAGGTAATTGCGAAATCAACCTACGAGCACTCTACGCACTTCCGAGAAAGTTCTTCGCGCTCTCTCTGCCACTCGGTTATTGTTATATAACACCATGAACAAGCTGTTAAGTAAAGATTTCCCCTCCTGCCTTCATTTATCCAAAAATAAACAGTAAACAGACAGCTATACGGGCGGCGAAACGAAACGAAACGCCTGTCCGCAATTCAGGATCTGCCAGTCATTCAACTTTGTATCTAGAAGATCTAGTTTGTCAGTGTTTGACTCCCCTTTCCTTCTACTAAATAATCTTTTATCCTAATTTGTCTTTCTATTATATTCCTATACCTTATGACCTTTGAGTGCGTTTTTCCTTTTTATTTGTATGAGCCCTGATTACACTCTGGACAAGAGAAGTACTGCTTCCGCATTGTATACCTGAAAAGGACAGCAGAACACTAAATCTGAGTCAGTAGCTGGTAGAATCCTTGTGCCAGTTACCCGGCCTCTTCAACGGTGCATAGAAGTGATACAAAGATAAGCAGGCTAGTGAAAATAATGGTGAATAATGGCGCAAAGTAAAAATATTCGGGTAGATGAGAAATTAAGGCGACAGAATACAGATTACTTCGCACAGTTTTCATATTTTATTTTTCGCAAAACACGGTGCTGTGACTAAACCTACAATCCAGTTCCTTCAGCGCAATAAGAAATATAACCAGAAACCGACTCTTCCGATCATAAACATAAATATGTTCCGGCTGAGTTGTTCGATATTGAAAGAGAAGTTCTGAAGTAGTTAACATATCCACAGATCACAGTTAAGGTATCTTTGTTTTCAACACACAATCATCCCTCACGTTTCGCGAGTTCATATTTCCCGTTTTCACAAATTTGCGGGACCGCCCCAAGATTAATATTTAAGAAATTCCCTGAATTTTCTAGAAATTTTTAGAATATTCTAGAAGCTTCGTGTAGAAGTATTTTCCAATTTTTATTTTCTTTATTTTGTGTTTAAATGGATAAAGGGTATTTAAGAATAGAAAGAAAAATTTAAGTCGTAGTTATAAATAAAACCACTAAAAATAATAAAAGGTCCTTTTTTGGTGGGGGGGGGGG
>Ga0131853_10024607_pt1 | contig 10861 bp, 8 predicted proteins | sample TergutLab28metaG_FD_92764 | JGI IMG/M metagenome (GOLD analysis project Ga0131853, IMG submission 92764) | Labiotermes labralis P1 segment gut microbial communities from Petit-Saut dam, French Guiana - Lab288 P1 (version 2) (version 2) | ecosystem: Host-associated > Arthropoda: Insects >... | reverse complement strand
TATAAAACAAAGTTTTTAAAATTTATTATAAAAATTTTTAAAATCCAACTAAAAAACTAAATAACGAGCTGTCAACACCAACCCCCCCCCCCCCCCAAACCAATGAAAAATTTTGGATTTAATAATTGTTTTCCAACAAGATTCAACTTATTCAGTTTATTACTTTTCTGTATGGAGCTCTACATGTTTCGGGTGTTGACACCCATCATCAGGAGCTGGTACAGCTGTACTTACAGCTTCTGGTTTTGATTAACCGGATCTACTACCATCCGCTCTCGTTGTTGAGTTGGAACTGATTTCCAACTCAACAACGAGAGCAGAGGGTAGTAGATTCAGTTAATCAATACCAGAAGCTGTAATTACAGCTGTACCAGCTCCTGATGATGAGTGTCAACACCCAAAACATGTAGAGCTGCCTACAGAAAAGTAATAAACTGAATAAGTCGCATCTTGTTGGAAAACAATTATTAAATTCGATTCTTGATACAAAATTCATAGAAAATTTATGGGTATGCACCTCAAGAGAATGCATTTCAGAATCTGAATCTATTTTCATCCTCTGGTGTGAAGGTGAGGATGAATGTACCTAGTTAGGTATCAGATGATGGTCATGTGGGTTTTATATTGTGTAGCGTAAATTTGCTTGTCATGACTTCTACAAAGAACATCTGAACGGACTGTTTGTACTACATGGTGTAAAAACTGGAAGGACCGTCATTTGAGCAAGCCTGCAATGAAAACTTGAAAACTGGTATAATTGAGGTCTCTTATAACAAGATATTGTCTGTCACTGGACTTAGCTGGTCCTAGTTTATCCAGCAGTTTGAAGTGACTTTTTGTTACTCGCAGTTATGTACCTCCCAACTTTTTGTATGATGAAGGGAAAAGATTTGGTTCCCAAAACATTATGTTCTTTTCAGAATGCTAGACAGTAGACAAAATCTAGGAACCGAGGAATTTTAAGTGTAATTTTTCATTGTCAGAAACCTTTAGAATTGACTCGGTTATTGTGCTTGGACACAGATGTGTATGTTGGTGGTGTGTAATGTGATTATTTATTTTCTACACATTGGCATGATGTACCTTCAGTGGATGACTCTTGGAGCCAGACCAAGAATTACTTCTTATGCAAGTGATTTACAGACACATGCATCCAGTGTAATATTGTCTATATATTATTATAATTGGTAGAATCTGAAAACTGATAAGAGATTTCTGTCTTCCAAGATGTGATGTAGTGTAGTTTTGTAAAAGCATGCTGGTTTTCAGGCAGATCTGCCCTGTTGATGGAGACGGCAAATTTGTCTGAAATTTCAGTATGTTTCTACCACTTGGCACTGTGTCTCATCCTCAAAGACAGCAGCAATGCTGACTGCAGTGTGAACCTCAAATCTTGCATTTCCTGATTGTCACAAGTGTAGAAGACAGTACGGGGTTTTTGGTTCTCACCACATTGATAAGATAATTTTTTTCTAAGATGTGATGCCATGTAATGTGGTAGGTAAGTACCATTGCCACAGAGGAACTTGCTACATCATCGTCCAAGCATACTCTTGATTGAATTAATGAATAAATACTTTAGCAAATCCATTATTGTTTACACTTTGGGATGTTGAAATTTGACTCTCTACTTCTGCTTCTCCACCCCAGAATACTGTTTAAATTACTATGAATTTGAACCTAATATATAGTGGGTTAATAGGTTGCATTTATAATTGTGGGAACTTGTTGTCCTGATTGCAGATAGGTCCTGAGTTTTGAGAGGTTTTCACAGTGGTGTAATTGAGGATTGTAGTCTTCTGGGATGTGACAGTGCATCATTGGGTCAAGGTCTGTGATTCATAGTGGTCCTTAAAGTGAATATAACGCCTTCCTTTGGAGTGTTGGGAACAACATATACAGTGACCCTGTGTCACATCCAAGAATACTATAATCTTTGATTTCTGTCATTGTTCTTATTTCTTCAAGGCAGATACTAGTATAGTAGCTTGATACCTACTTTTCCCCTACTTTTTCGAATTCATTGCCCATAACCTTTATGTCTCACCTAACATGGCAGAGCATTTTCATGTATGTCATTAGTGATTTTGACATCTTTGAAGCAATGATTTACCTTCCAGACCAGATTTTTAAAAACTGCACCCAAAAACCACAACTGTGTTTCCTCATTATTTCTTTATTTTGCCTTGGCAAAATGTTTACTGCTTTTTCAACTTACGTTTTTTTAAGCCTCTTCCATTATGCGAATTTATTTAGTGTCTATGTGAAGAAGAAATAAACTGGCAACCAGCAGGTGCACAGCAGAGATGGTGGTATTTGTGGTTAGTGTTGAAAGGTCTAAGAAGCTGGTGACTCAGTCTGTAATATTTTGGTATTCAGAAATTTTACATAGCAGAAGAAGTTATATGTCCTGGGGTCATCCACTATTTTTTTGTATATTTGACACATTTACTGAATACCAGAAGGGCCTATGGTAATTCCTGGTCTCCAAGAGTGTCGGGCATGTGCATATTACAAATGGTGACACAAATAGTGCCCTAATCATGGATCACAGTTCTGAAAGGTTATTGGTTTATACTTGCTCATTTTGAAAATACAGAATGCCAAATAATTTTTTAATGGAAGTCACATATTCAGTATTTTGATTTCTGCATTGAATTGAATCTTCTTTGTCTATGATTTATTCATTGCCAATAAGAGCCCTGTATTATAGGATGATTTGCTAAAAGGTTTAAATATTTATCAGTGTGTGAATAAACTAAAATTTGCCATTAATGGAATGTAAATAATTTGGCTTTAACAGCTGGAAAATTTATTATTAACAATATATCTATCACTTGTATGAAGTTGTCAGTGTGGCTGGAGAAATTCAAAGAATTGGAAGTTATTCTAGTTCAATTCCATGTTAGAAAGAGTGATACTGTCATAAATCTAGTGTTAGAGTCATAAACATGTACCTTCATGCAGGCCACCTGTATGTCTCTTTTGTCATCGTATCAGTAATGTTCATTGTAGTGTTTGTGTTGGTGCATGTGTGTTTGTATGTATGTGTGTATATATACACACACACATATATATATATATACTATAGCATAAGGTGGGATGAACAAATCCTGGGTGCCAGGTCATCTGGGCAACAAAATTTTATACAGTGGCACCTACCATTGGTGGGTCCCGAGTTTGTAACTTGCTCCATGTCACCCGTCTGGCACTTAGAATATTGTGGGGGCTTCTGGATTCTTGGAAATATTGATATCTCCGCTATGTAATGAACACAACGTGTTTAAATTGATTCAAAGTGCAAACACACACAATTTTTGTTTCCATAACATGACATTTTCTCAAAACAGAGTCTATTCAAATGCCCTGAGAAGCAGTTCGTGTGCTAATGGTATAGCATATTTTTACTTTGATCTGATGGAAAACCATAATTCTGATTTGGATGCCCATGCATGGCATCATAATATGTATTTAGTGTTCATATACTCCAAGGCAATGTCATGTTTCATTCCTAGAACCCTTGTTTGTGTTATTTAGTCCTCTGCTGTTGCCTAGCCTATTCCAATTAATGCCTCTTCATCTCTCATACGAATTGTTAAACATCTGTACCTCAGTAATATGTTATCATTGTTAGTACCTTAAACATCACAACTTTATATACAGGGTGATTCAAAAAGATGGACTCAATTGAACAGTAAACGGCGCCTCAACACACGCCAGACAGTTGGTTGCGGTATTGCAAGTTCTCTGCTCGCTCTACAGGTTGACGAAGACGAAACATACGCTGCACAGCAGTCACCGACTCAGTTTTAATGAACTCATGAACGCAAAAAATCTTGTGCTGCATAGTAGTAGCCATTTTGCTCTCAACTGACGCTGCTGCACGGCTGTGTGCTAGGCGAGCGCTCTAGCAGTTGTACTTGAAAATTTAGGACCTCCTCTTTCAAATGTTAATGTAGATCATTCACATACCATGTATAGTTCAGGAAATATAGATGTACGAAATTGAGTCCATCTTTTTTAATCACGCTGTATAATAAGTGAAGAACTCTTCAGTAGCAGTCATGTCTATAGGTCTGAATTAATAACAATATACATATATAATACTGTTGACTATATTGGTAATAAGAGAATATCAGTTTCAGAATTTAAGAGTGTTGAATTGTTATTGATGATTTGAGTTTAAAACATGTTTCTCTGTAATATAATTTTTCAAAATGTTTCACAGAACCACCACTGACATTATCTTGCCTCTAATGCTGGATGTTAATGTCCATGGTGGACTTAGCCTATAGTGTAACCAAAGCGCTTTTTAAAATGAAATCAAATGAAGAGCTGAGATTTGTGCCTGAAATTTCCGTGAGAATTCAATTCATGTTACCTTCAGCGTGGCTGTCTATGATGTCTGACCTTTTAGGGTTAATGGAAATAGTTGTGTGTTTCATTTTTGTGTTAGCCATTACTGAGACACATGTTAGCATGTACACATCCGTGAAGTATGTGATAATTAATTCTGAGATGTCACTTTCATATCTTTGTAATCACATATCTCTATACATGCAGAGCAGTTGTGTCTGTGATAAATGGTAAAATGTTCTGTGAGGCACAGTTTTTCTGTCTGTAATGGGACAATGTTAGCTGTCATACACTGAAATACATGCAGCATGAAGGCAAGAAGTCTCGATGGAGGAGCTGTGGTGTGAGTCATTTAACTCATACTCCTGTGATAAAGTGTACAAGCTCAAACAAACAAAAAAATGGTATTTTCAAAAGGTATATGTAGAAACTCTAATATATTTGTTAGCTAAATGGTATATTTTTATAATGCAGCTTTAAAATTCAGTTTTGATTTTGGTGCTTCCAATTACCATTTCAAGTATTTTCACTGTGTAGTGTTTCATCTTTTTTCAATCAGATGTATGTGTCCAATGTGAAGTAGGTATTATGGCACTGTATAGGCCATGTTTTTGCAGGAGGATCCAACTATTCATATAAGCTTTGACCAACAGCTTGTATTTGATGTAATTTCATAACCTTTGTTCCAACATCTGTTTTGTGCTTAAATAAGCAGACTTCTGCCTGTAATTGTCCAGTGTCACTTAGATCAGCGTTGTGCAATTTACATTCATGTACGAAGGTATATAACCCCGCTAGGACACTTATTTGTTGACAGAACAGTACATATGTATAAAAGACACTTTTTATATATTTGTAACTTATTTAATGTTATTTCAGTTAGTGAGATTACGTAGTGTTCAGTGATGGTGAACAGTAGAGTTGATATTTTAAAAAAACCATAAGATAAATAAAACTGAGCTGCAAACATATCTTTATTTATGTGTAAGTTTGGCTGCTTGAAGGTAGAGAGGGTACCATGGGGCTCAGTGCCCGGGTCTCTGAAGAGAGATACAAGTTTACAAATATACTGACAGTCATCATTGTTTGCTTGTTAAGTTACCATAGAGTGCCCAATAAAAGATTGATGCGAATCTTGATCGAACAGTTGTTCCTGTGCTATTGAATTTAGTTATGAAGATGAATAAGAGTTTGGATCAAAGTGCTGTTCTTATATCCCTTTCTACAACAGAAAATGTGTCCTTTGCTGCATGAACACATCTGTAACAAGCTGTGTAATACTTAAATCGTTGCAAATTAGCTTAATTTCGAAATTTTGAAGTCTGTATTTTTGTGATCTTTCCCAGTCTGACCATTCAGCTGTTTAAAGCTGGGGATTAAAGAAGAAGAAGGAAAGGTTCAGTTAGATACAACTTTAAGTTACACTGTGTGTATGTGGTGTCCATACAATATGTTTTGGCTAATTAATTGGACATCTTCTGGTCTGTTACAAGAGTCCTTGCCATAACAATCATTACCTTTGTGCATGTGCTTTTGAGACTGAGATGTCTGTTGTTTAAACATTAACAAAATTGCAGGTGATTATGGCAGTTCATTATGTAATTGACCTCAAGGTGACCACTAAATTTGCTTGTGCGTAGTCTGAAAATTGCATTTGTATGGTGCAGAACAAAGTTATGTCTAACTGAATCTTTCTTTCATATATCGTTTCTCAGCACTTCAGGATGCAGTTTATGAAAATTGAAGTTAGTTATGCTTATCGATATTTTACTTTGTAAGTAATTTTTATATCGTTCTGCAAAAAGCTTTTTTGGATTGTCCAGCAGTAAACAAGGTCCAGATACTGCAGAGTATGTTAATATATACACCACAATCCCACCCACAGGTTGTGAACATAGAGAGTATGAAAAACTTGTGTTTTGTTTTCATCTTAATGTATTTTAAGCATTTTAATTATTTCAACTGTCAGCTTTTAATGGTGTATGTTGTGTGAGATTTGCCAAATTAGTTATGACCCAGGAATCATATTGAGTTACAGTATTAGCTTCAATATGAAGGTAGTCTGAACCAAGAAACTGAATTGACATACATATGATTTGTGCATTTAAACAAACTATTGGTGTGTTACCTGCCTTGAAAAATGCGTTGTTTTTTTTTCTGTCTGGTGTATGAAACTAAGTGTATTGCTGTTAGTCTGGACTGAAGTTTAAAATTCATCAAAGTATTTAAAAATTTACTTATTGCTTCACAGAAAACACTGTCACTATAAAAAAGACCAATTTGTTGGTGAAGGTTTAAGTCCTTTGCTATGGGGTGCTCTGTCATGGGGTGTGTAGTTAGTTCATGGCATTTCAAAGGAGCATAGTTCATTCATCATCAGTCCAAGCATACTGTCTACTCTTCTGGGATTGCTTGATTTTGAAGATGAAGGCTCTGTGCTCCTTTAAAATATTGGGAACTGCGTGCCCAAGATCACAGCTTCACATACCAAAAGCTTGCCACTTCAGCAACACCGCTGCGGGAACTTCAAGTCTTGCACTCCGTTTATCTCCTTTAGGAACAAATAGCTGTGTATCATGTGAGAATCATAACAACAAATTTTAACTATGGGCAAGGTGTAGATTTCTTGTATATTAAAGGAAGTGGTACACATAATTACACTGTGCTTTAAAGGTTTAATTTTCCAGAAATTGAAAATCAGCCAAAAGCTCCTATTGATAATTCAATCAGACTGGTTGCCTTATGTTGGTAATAATCACCTTTGGTAGAAGTACCATTGGACTGCCATTAGTGTGTACCTGGTTTTGTCCATCATCTGGTGTTACAAAAATAATAAATAGTTTTCTGATAAACTGGGTTCCCATTCTAAGCCTGATAGGGACTGGCTCTTTCTATTGGATCCACCCTTTTACCTGAGGATCAAAGAACAGTTTCTGACTCACTTGTTTTGTTTGGAGCACTATGCGATGGACAGAGCCCAGAAATTTATTCTAAGTGTAATTTACCGTCATCAGAACCATTTGTAGTTGAATCAGAATACACACTTCTTAGTCAGGTTTTGTTTACCTTCGTGAAATTGTATCTGCTGTTTTTATTGTGCCTGGGAGTTACTGTGTTCTGATTGCTAGCTCAAGGTTCAGATTTGTCAATGTAGCATTCACAGTAATGTGAGTCTATCTTCAGTAGTGAGATACATATGTTTTTATATGAGATATACATTCTGGGATGATTTGTACTCCTCACCCAATACTGTGCAGGTGATAAAATTGAGAAGAATGAGATGGGCACGTATGGGTGAGGAGAGGGGGTGTATAGGGTCTTGGTGGGGAAACCGGAGAGAAAGAGACCAAAGGGGAGACCTAGGTGTAGATAGGTGGATAATATTAGGATGGAACTCCAGGAGGTGGGATGTGGGTATATGGACTGGATTGGGTTGGCTCAGGATAGGGACAGGTGGCGGATGCTTGTGAGTGCGGTAATGAACCTTTGGGTTCCGTGAAATGCGGGGAGTTTCTTGACTAGCTGCAAACCAGTTAGCTTCTCAAGAAGGACTCTGCACCATGGAGTAAGTAAGTATACATTCTGGGGAATGATGCAGTGGCACTGGGAAGCAGAAATAAGACCTGTTGTAATTCTAGCACTAGCAGTGTAAGACCTTGGTACTGGATTTGATGATGTCTGATATGTCTGATGTTTGCAGATTGAGAAATAAGCAAAGCAAGGTAAAACAGTCCCTTTACAGGTCTGGACAGGCCCTGCAGGTTGCAGGAGGTTGAGGCTGCCATATTTCATGGCATTCGTCACATGAAGGTAGTAAATTGTAAGCCTTATGCACCGGCCCCCTTTACCCCCAGGAAATATACCTGGTACTTATTTCTGTTAGGGGCTGAGTCGACCCCAGGGGCGCAGTGCGGCCAGAAGGATTACATCGAAATGTTCCAATGACGCCATTGGGAGTCAAACCCGTGACCTGGCTTGTAGCACAATGCATCAATCATGCTACCGCATGCTCCCCTCATGCTACAAGCAGAGTGTGAAATGTAACTTATGTTCATACCATTTCACAACTCAAAAACTGTGGAATGTGGAATGGACTTTATGGGAATTTACAATATGTTGATAAAGTTTTGTGAAACAGTTGTCAGGGAGTGATGCCTTCTAGTACAGGTTTCCACCCGGTTACACAGTTTTCACTTACCACGAATTTTATATGAATGCAGTATGACTTGATATTTTATTTTGGTTCTCTTTTGTGAAGGCTGAAGAAATTACTTTTGTCTGAAATGGAAGTAAAAATAGGCTGTTTAAATGGCTGGATGAGTAAATGTTAGGAAAGTGCAGATAGTGATATATTTTACAACAGTTCAAGGCAATAAAACGAAAAGAAAAAGAAAAAATCAGCAGAAATGTTGAGTTACAAAGCTAGTTTTTAAAACAGTTTCATGAAAGCTGGGGAAGAATATTTTGAACTATGCTCAAGATGTGTGTTGACACAGGCAGTATTGCCCATTGCTGGTGTGCTAGTTACAGCTCTAGAGTCACCGTGCACATGGGTAACAAATTAAATTCTTATTGAGAAGATTCAGCTGGGTTTAATGTTATGTCAGTATGAATGCTATTTATAATCTTAGAAAACAGAACTTGCATCCTCTTCATTGTTTCAGATTATGAAAGATGAAAGCAAAAATGAACTTTTTGGATGTACATGTCTGTGAATGGCCAAAGTATGTACCATATTATTTGTTGAAAGTTTCAGTGCTGTTTTGTTAAATGAGTTGTTTAACTTTTTGTGATGTTTTGATTTCTGCAGGAACCAAACTTCAGTTTGGCAATTAATATCATTATCAGTATACCCCTTAGTTTCAGGAGCCTGTATTTTTAGCACCCTGAATCAGACTTGCAGTTCTGGATTTTAGTTATGTGTGTTTGTTTTCCTTTTAAATAAATGGTGTCCTATGTAATACTAATACTTGTGTTTTTGTGCAAATGTTGTGTGAGCTGAAATTATGTTGAGCATTTATGTATTGTCAGTTTTTTTGTAGTAGTTAAGCTAGTGTATGTAAATGAGAAACAGTTGTGTTTAATGCACATGATACTAAATATATATATATATATATGAATATATATTTCAGTAGTAAATTGTTTTACAAATATTAACAAAATATATTTTTTTTGTTTGCCTTTCCACTTCTTAACAGATATGTATTGGAATACCCATAAAAAATGGAGAATTGTTTGGAAACACAAAAGAATGGTAACATTCAGATGAATCTCAGGAAAATAGCTGGTGGAAGTGTGATTTGTCTCATGATTGGATGCAGATTTGGTACATGTTTCAGGTTCTGGAACAAGATATGGTACATATTTCAGGTTCTGGAACAAGAAGTGAGTACTTGAACGTCTGAATAATTACTGACTACTCAAGTGAAATGCTGTACAATAGCACAATACAGATTCCTGTTACAAGAAGCCATGAAAAGACAAAAAAATAATTTCTGGTGATGCATGGTAATATTTGGTAATGTGTGGTAGTGTATGGTAATGTCTGGTAATATGTGGTAAGATGTGGCAGTGTAAGGGGTATGTCTGGTAATATGTGTTAAGATCTGATAGTTTATAGTAATGTCTGGTAATATTTGGTATGTGGTAGTGTATGGTAATATATGGTAAGATCTGATAGTGTATAGTAATGTCTGGTAATATTTGGTATGTGGTAGTGTATGGTAATATCTGGCAATATATGGTAAGATCTGATAGTGTATAGTAATGTCTGGTAATATTTGGTATGTGGTAGTGTATGGTAATGTCTGGTAATATATGGTAATATCTGGTAGTGTGTAGTAATATCGGGTAATATATGGTAAGACCTGATGGTGTTTGTGGTAATGCCTGGTAATAGATGGTAATATCTGGTAGTGTACAGTAATGTCCAGTAATATATGGTATGTTTGATAGCCTACAGTAATATCCCAAGAACTTCACTGGGATCCAAACCAATATGAGTTTTCATACATTTTGTGTCTTCCGGGCACGAATGTGTACCTTGTTATGTTGAGTTTTAAACCTCAGTTTCAAGTGGACATACCTTACGGAGGCATGATAGACACTTTGGTATGTTACACAGGGTTATTCTGTTGCTAGAGGCCCCAAACTATTTATAGACAATACTTTGGGGCCTCTAGTGACAGACTCACCCTGTGTAACTTATTCCTGTTGATATTCAGGGATAATCTGACAGTTCTCCATTTAAACATGTAAGTTCTTTACAGATTTTTTTTCCAGTAAAAATATATAATGAAAAAATTTAAATCACACTGTGTACTGTACAGGGGACTCAACAGTTCCCCCCCCCCCCCCCCCCCCCCCCCCCCCCCCCTCCCTCGCTCTCCACTGGCTAATACTAAAAAAACACCTCATGACTAAAATAAAAAAATAACCAAAAATGTAAATTTACAAAAACAGCAAATTATTGAATTAGTTGATAAAAATAATATGACAAAAATTG
>Ga0131853_10024606_pt1 | contig 10861 bp, 7 predicted proteins | sample TergutLab28metaG_FD_92764 | JGI IMG/M metagenome (GOLD analysis project Ga0131853, IMG submission 92764) | Labiotermes labralis P1 segment gut microbial communities from Petit-Saut dam, French Guiana - Lab288 P1 (version 2) (version 2) | ecosystem: Host-associated > Arthropoda: Insects >... | reverse complement strand
GCGGCGGAGGCGGCTCTTGCGGAGTACGCGCTGACGCTTGGGCAGAACAGGAGCCATCTGGAGCCGCTGTTCGCGCGGCTGTACACCCTGCCGGCGGACAACGGGCGTATGCGCATGACGACGGTGCATCTCAACGACGGGCGCGTAATGCAGTTTACGAAGGGCGCGCCGGAGCAGGTGCTGGCGTTGTGTACGCACATCCTCACAGACGGCGAAGAGTTCGAGCTTACCGACGAGGACGCAGAGAACCTTCTCACCCGAATACAGCTGATGGCCGGGCAGGGCAAGAGCGTTTTGGCCGCGGCGTTTAAGGAATATGCCTACGAGTTCCCCGAGGAGATCGAGGCCGCTCTCGAATCCGGCGCGGACGCGCTGGAGTGCGACATGACATTCATCGGCATTGCCGGCATGACCAACGCCGTGCGGCCGGAAGCCGCCGCCGCCATAGCCGCGTGCAAGGCCGCCGGCATAACGCCCGTGATGATCACCGGCGAACACAAGGACACCGCCGTGGCCATCGCCCGGCAGCTGGAACTTGTGTCGGACGCTAGCCAGGCCATGACAGGCGGCGAAATATCCGCCATAGACCGGCTTGAATACGAAGAGCGGCTGGAGTCCATCGGAGTATACGCGCGGGTTGCGCCGGGCGGCAAGGCCGGCATCGTCGGCGCGTGGCGACGTAAGGGTTATGTCTGCGCCGTAACGGGCATCGGCGTTCACGACGCGCCGAGCCTCCAATCAGCCGACATCGGCATCGGCCTGGGCGCAAACAGTGCCGACGCGGTGAACAACAACGCCGGTATCGTGCTGGCGGACACGGGCTTCGAGAACGTGGTCGCGGCGGTGGGCGAAGGCCGCAGGATCTACGACAACGTGCGCAGAACCGCGCTGTTCCTGCTTACGTCAAACCTTGCGCAGGTCTTGGCGGTGTTCCTGGCCACGGTGTTCGGCTTCGTGATACTACGCCCGGGGCATCTGCTGTGGATCTCGCTGGTTCCGGGGGCTGTCGTTGCGGCGGCTCTGGCTCTGGAACAGGCAGAGGCTGGCATCATGAACAGGCCGCCGCGTAACCCCGGCGAAAGTTTCTTTGCCGGCGGTGCGGGCACCGCAGTGCTGTGGCACGGCGTGGCGGGTGCGGTTCCGGCCTTTGCGGCATACATCGCGGGCTCATTCTTCGAACACGGCCTCGTCAGCTTCGATCGCAGTGTGACGGGCATCACCATGGCCTTCCTGACGTTTAGCGTCTATCAGTGCCTGCTGGCGCTTAACATAGGCGGCAAGCGCGGCAGCATGGCCGCCGTGCTGCAACACAACAAGCACCTTCGCACAGCGGTTGCGGCCTCTCTCATCCTTGCCCTGCTGCTGATATACGCTCCCGGTGTGAACGGCTTCGCGGGTTTCGTGCCGCTTATGCCGGCGGGGCTTGCGGTATCAATCGTTCTGGGCGCGTTAGTAGTTCCTGTTTCCTCGGTTTTAAGAACCCGTGTTTAATAGGTTCTAATCTTCAAAACATACATCTAAGGAGGCAAATCAATGAAGTGCTATTCGGCTAGTCAGATCAGAAACGTAGCGGTACTGGGACACAGCGGATGCGGTAAGACCTCTCTCGTAGAAGCATTTCTGCACGTTTCGGGCGTAACAAGCCGCCTGGGCAAGGTGGACGACGGCAACACCGTGAGCGACTACGACGCGGAAGAAGTACGCAGAAAGGTCTCCGTATCCGGCTCGATAATCCCTGTCGAGTGGAATGGCGGCAAGATAAACTTCATAGATACGCCGGGATACTTCGACTTTGCGGGGCAGGTGCGCGAAGCCCTTTCCGTGGCCGACATGCTGCTGATCGTTGTGTCGGCGAAGTCCGGCGTGGAGGTCGGCTCGGAGATCGCCTGGGATTACGCGGAGGAAATGGGTCTGCCGCGTTTGATATTCATTAACGGCATGGACGACGAACACGCGGATCTGGACAAGGTAGTGGAAGAGCTGAAGGAAAAGTTCGGCAAGAGCATCGCGCCGATGCAAATTCCCATCAAGGAAGGCGGCAAGTTCGTAGGCTACATAAACGTTGTTAAGAAGGCTGGCCGCAAGTTCGACGGAACAAAGACCAAGGAATGTGAGATCCCCGCGGAGCTTACGGACGAGCTGGAGACCATCCGCCTGATGGTTGAAGAAGCCGTGGCCGAAACGGACGACGCACTGATGGAAAAATTCTTCGCCGAAGAGCATTTCAGCGTGGACGAAGTATACACAGGCATACAGAACGGCCTTGCGGCGCACATGGTCACACCCGTGCTGTGCGGCTCGGCAACAACAAGCCTTGGCAGTGTCAGCGGACTGCTGGACGCTATCGTGAACTCGTCGCCGCCGACAGAGAAGCTTCGCAAGTCCACCAAGGCCACCGACACACGGACAGACGCGGAAGTTGACGTAGCTTGCTCCGAGAGCGACCCCCTCGCCCTCTTTGTATTCAAAACAATCTCCGACCCATACGTAGGCCGCCTCACCATCTTCAAGGTTATGTCCGGCATACTCAAGAAGGACGCACAGCTGTTTAACGTCAACAAGGAGACAGAGGAAAAGGCAAGCACCCTCTATGTCCTGCGCGGCAAGGAACAGATCGAAGTCAGCGAGCTTCGCGCGGGTGATATCGGCGCGCTTGCAAAGCTGCAAAACGCCGGAACATCCCACAGCCTCTGCGCCAAGAGCCGCCCCCTGCGCTTCGAGCCTGTGAAGTACCCCGCCGCCCTGCTCTCCATGGCGATGCTGCCCAAGAACAAGGGCGACGAGGACAAGATCGGCCAGGCCATGGGCAAGCTTATGGAAGAGGATCGCACTCTGAAATTCGCCGTAAACGCGGTGACGAAACAGTCCGTCGTAAGCGCGCTGGGCGACAATCAGCTGGACGTGCTGGTGAACAAGCTGCGCAACAGGCACAAGCTGGAGGTCAACCTGATCGTACCCACCATACAGTACCGCGAGATGATCAAGGGCAAGGTGAAGGTTCAAGGCCGCCACAAGAAGCAGTCCGGCGGGCGCGGCCAGTTCGGCGATGTCCACATGGAGTTCGAGCCTTCGGGCGACCTCACCAAGCCCTATGTATTCGAAGAGAAGATCTTCGGCGGCGCGGTGCCCAAAAACTTCTTCCCGGCTATCGAGAAGGGCATACAGGAATGTGTGCTGGCAGGCCCCTTGGCGGCCTACCCGGTTGTGGGCATCAAGGCAACCCTTGTGGACGGCTCCTATCACGATGTGGACTCCTCTGAAATGGCGTTCAAGCTTGCCGCGATAATCGCGTTCAAGGAAGCCTTCCTGAAGGCGAAGCCCACCATACTCGAGCCTATCGCGAAAATCGTAGTAACAGTGCCGGACGACTACACCGGCGACGTAATGGGCGACATGAACAAACGCCGCGGGCGCGTGCTGGGCATGGAAAAGGCCGGCCGCAAGACCAACATCTCCGCGGAAGCCCCAATGGCCGAGATGTTCAAGTACACCACAGACCTTCGCTCCATGACGCAAGGCCGCGGCTCCTTCACAATGGAATTCGACCGCTACGAGGAAGCCCCGGCCGAAGCGCAGACCAAGATAGTAGAATCGCGCAAGAAGGAACTGGAGAAAGAGAAGGAGTAAAGCAGTTCCACTTGACACTTGCTGAATCGGAGCCGGAACCGCAATGGTTCACTGCGGTTTCCGGCGAACGATGAAGCTTAGTGTCAAGCGGAACTGCTATAACCTCCCGCTCTTGCATAGTTTTCAAATTTTGGCACATCCTAGGCATACAAACTATGTCGGGATGTGCCGTTATGCTTTCTGTGCATCAGCAAATCATACATGAACCGGGGGCGGGCGGGAGCCGGCGCGGATATATATTTGCGGCGGTATTCCTGATGACGATAACGGCGTTGATGGTTGTCGTTAACATCATTGGTGCTTCGGCCGACTTCCACACTACGGTGGGCATGATGGGCGCGGTGCTGCCTGTGTTCGCGGCGTGGATCACAGCGGGGCTTCCCCAGCCGCTGTCGATGTTTACGTCCGGGCGGCTGTTCTCCAAGTACTTGGCGGACAACGCACTCTTCGCGGCGGTGGTGCTTCTTGGCACGGCCATAGCCGTTGTGCCGGCGGTCTACACGGATCTGAATTTGGCGCACCTTGCGGGCGCGTATGCCGGGCTGTTGCTGCTGGGCGTGAGCTATCTCTCGCTGGGGCTGTGTCTGCGCCTTGCGGTTAGCAACACGCCTGTTTTGGGCGTTGTAAGCTTCGTGCTGTACGGATGCCTGTACATCACGGTGTTTGAGGCGCGGTTCCACAGCTTTGTGAAGGGTTTGCCTAGCCTTGGCGGCGTGGTGTTCTTTGTGTCCTTTTCCGTGTTCTTCGCGGCGGCGGCACTTATTACTATGCAGGAGCGGCGGCAAGCCGGCAAGATGCCGCGGCTGATCCTAACGGCCTTGGCGGCGGTGCTGATGAATGTCGGCGCGGCAAGGGTTCCGCTGTACGCGGATCTCACGCGCGGGCAGATATTCACGCTTTCCGCGGCAACGGCCGATGTGCTGGACGCTCTGGAAACGCCGGTGCATATCTATGCGAACTTCCCGCCGGGTTACGCCGGCAGATACTTCGACATTTCCCGGGAATTATTGCTGGCCTACGGCCGCCACCCCAATGTACATGTGAGCTTCGCGCCGTCGCGCCGCCTTCGCGAATTCGGCACGCCGGAGGCCGGCAGCATCGTGGTTATCGGCGGCGGCGCGGGTCTGCACGGCCACGGCGAATCGTCCAAGGTGATTCCGCCGGAGAGGCTCTTCGCCGCCGGCTTCGACGAGGACGAACTTCGGATCTACGTCTCCGCCATAAATCTGGAGGCCGAGGTCACGAACGCGGTGCTGTACTGCGTCTCCTGCGGGAATCCTCGGCTGGCGCACGTGGCCGGCGGCGGGTCGGGCTTGCCGCAGAGCTTTGCCGAAGCCTTGGTGTCGGCCAACTACATGGTGGACAGCCTGGATCTGCGCGGCGGCGAGATCGCCCCCGACGTATCGGTGGTGCTGATAACCGCGCCCGCGCCCGAATGGGGAGAGGCCGAGGCCGCCGAACTTGCCGGCTTTCTCGACGCTGGCGGCGGTCTTGTTGTGGCTGTGGACGATGTGGAGGGCAGATCCGCACAGCTTGCCGCAAAACTGCACGGCCTTGGCATAGAGCAGGGCGGGCGGCTAGTGGCCGAAACGCGGGACTACCTTCACACGTCACACAACATCCTTGCCGACGCACGCCCCGTCAGCAGGCACGGCAGTACACGCCGCGTGCTTGTGCCGAATTCGCGGGCGGTGTTCCTGCGCGAAGAAGCCGACGGCCGCGCCAACGTGCAGAGCCTCATCACCACCAGCCCCTATGCCTTCGAGCGTCCGCACCCCTGGGAGGACGGCCGCGCCGAACACGGAACCTTCGCTCTGGGCGCACGCATAGAAACAACGCGGGGCAACCCGGACGCGGGCAGGGTCGTGGTGCTGGGCGGCTCCGGCATTCTGGACGCGGCGGCCAACGAGCTGTCCGGCGGGGAGAACTACCGCTTCCTCATCGAGGCCATCGACTGGACGCAGGGCATCGAACACGCCTTCGGCATCCCCCCCACGCAGCTGCACACCCCGGCACTGACCATGACCTTCGCGCAGTCCGCAATCGCCGTAATCTTCCCCGGCCTGCTCCTGCCCGGCATCCTCCTAAGCTTCTCCCTAGGGCGTGTTTGAAAACCCCATTTCGGCGCATTTTCGGCAAATTTTCCGCCGTGCGTCGTCAGCTTTTTCCTACGCTGACGCTCCGGATGCTAGACGTGTGCCACCGGCACACAGCATCCTAGCGAACCACAAGGGTTCGCGTCGTCGTCGCTTCCTAGGGCGTGTTTGAAAACACGCCCTAGCCCGGCAAAAAATTATGCTCGAAAATTCACCGAAAGCGGGTTTTCAAACACGCCCTAGCCGGCCGGCGATGATGTTACATTTATTGTAATAATTTAGTTGTATTTTCTGCGCAATTGAATTATAATGATGTAGAGCAGTTAAGAACCTGTGTTCAATAATTCAATGCCACCTTGGCACAGCTTGACGCCGTTGTGACCTTGCAGCGGCTCCTAGCGGATCGCACGGGCTGGTCGTTCGACTATCGTCGAACTGCTCGCCTATGCAACCAAGATACGCGTCGTCGCCGCTGCAAGGTCACAACAACGCCAATCTGCACCAGGCAGGTGCTTTCGTAGAAAGCACCTATAAGGCGGCATTGAATTATTGAATACAGGTTCTAAGTTCCGGCAACGCAAGGATGTCGCTTACTATAGTACTTCTGAGATAGTATGAGAGGTGTGATAAGCATGATTGTTTACCCGGCAATTGACATCAAGGGAGGCAAGTGCGTAAGGCTTAAACAGGGTAATTTCGGCGAGATAACGGTCTTTAGCGACGACCCCGCCCTTGTGGCGAAGGAGTGGCAGGCCGGCGGCGCGTCCTACATCCATGTGGTGGATCTGGACGGCGCGCGAAGGGGCGCGAACTACAACAACTCCGTTATCGAAAAGATCCTGGCTTCTGTGAGCATCCCCGTGCAAACAGGCGGCGGCATACGCGAAATGAAGGATATCGAGGAAAAGCTGGCCATGGGCGTGGCCAGAGTTGTGCTGGGAACCATGGCCGCGACAGACCCCGAGCTTGTGAAGCAGGCCGTGTACAAGTATGGGGATCGCATAGTGGTGAGCATCGACGTCCAGGGCAACAGAGCGGCCACCCACGGGCGCGAGGCAATCTCCGGCAAGGATCCTCTCGAGCTGTGCAGGGAGATGAAGTCCATCGGTATCACCACCATTACATACACCGATATCCAGAAGGACGGCATGATGCGCGGCCCGAATTTTGATGCTACGCGTGAAGTTGTGGCCATCGGCGGCCTGGACGTTATCGCGGCCGGCGGGGTATCCTCCCTTTCCGATATCCGGGAGATGAAGCGCACCGGAGCCGGCGGGGTAATCATCGGCAAGGCGATCTACAACGGCGCGATAACCATAAAAGACGCCGTCAACGTGGCGGAGAAAGAGAACTAAGTGGACGATCTTAACAATAAGTTCGTAGAAGATAACTTCGACATGGAACGAGCCAAGAAGGCGGCGTTGGAGCGAAAGACCGCTTCGTTTTGGAAGCGGAACTCGAAGCTGCTGAGCCTTGTTTCCACGGTCAGCCTTGTTGTGCTGTTCGTACTGGCCTACTTGGCATACTCCTCCATCACGTACATGATCCAACACTATACATTCCTGAGGTGATAGTTTGTTTAGTTTCAAAATAGTTACAGACAGTGCGTCAGACCTTTCCAATTCCTTCTTGCAGGAGCAAAACATCGGCGTTGTGCCGTTCTATGTTACGGTGGACGGCGATAACTATCTGAAAGACCAGATCGAGATCACAAGCCGTGAGTTCTACAAGATTCAGCGCGAACGCAAACAGTTCTTCAAGACCTCCCTTCCGTCGGTGCAGGACTATATCGACGAATTTTCAAAATACGCCGACGCGTCGGACATTCTGTGCTTCTGCATCAGCTCCAAGCTGTCCGGCTCTTCGCAGAGCGCGGAGAACGCCGCCAAGGCAATCATGGAGGAGCATCCCGGGCGCAGGGTGATCGTCATAGACTCTCTCAACGCCTCCCTGGGTTACGGCCTCAAGATCCTCGAGGCCATAAAATGCCGCGACGACGGCAAGTCTCTGGACGAAACCGTCAAGGCTGTATCGGCGCACAGGGCCGTTACGGCTCTGATGGTGGACACTCTGGACTATCTGCGGATGGGCGGGCGTATCGGCAAGGCTTCGGCTCTGGCCGGCGGCCTGCTCAACATCAAGCCGATCATCAAGGTTGTTGACGGCTCGCTTTCGCCGCACTCCAAGGCCAGGGGGCGCGTGAAGGGGCTGGCAGCTCTGCTCGACATACTCGACGAAGGCATCGGCGGCGACCCGGCCGCGTACACCATCGGCGTAATGCACGCAGACTGCCCGGAGGACGCCGAGACCTTCCGCGACCAGATCGAGCAAAAGTACGGCATACCCGGCAAGGTGCGCCTTGCGGACGTAGGCCTTGTCATCGGCGTACACGTGGGGCCGGCGGTTATCGCCATCAGCTTCGTGAGGAACAATCCTGAGATATATAGCTGATCCGGTTGAAAACCGTCCCATCAGGCGCAGGATTTTTCGCGTAGGGCTAGGAAACGACAACGACGCGTGCCCATTAGGCACGCTAGACGGAGTTGACAACGCCATACGCGAAAAAGACAAGCCTGATGGGATGGTTTTCAACCGGAACAGCTATAGCTCTCGACACACAAAAATAATCAGCACGGCCATGCGGCGGGCTGATTATTTTTGTGTTTGCGCGAAAGGAGTTTTGCGTTAGTGTGACATTTGGCGGAGTTTTGCCACCACTTCGTCTATGTGGGCGGTCAGGGAAACGCCGGACACGCCAGAGACGGTGATGTTGCATTTGTCGGACGGGATCAGGATCTTGTGGGCGTGGCTTTGCGACACGGCTTCCGACATCTTGGGGCTGACCTCGCCGTACATGGAGTTCGCGAAGGCAATACCGATCACGCCGACGATGCAGTCCGCACGTGCGGCGTTGTAGACCACGGCGTTCTCGCCCGTTGCGCCTACGTCCGCCCCGGCCTTGATCATTGCCGCCGTTGCTATCGCGTTGGTTCCCACGGCTGTGATGCCCACGCCGCCAAGGTTCGCCCGCACCTTCTCGATTATCGCGCGGCCTATGCCGCCGCCCATGCCGTCGATCACCAAAATGTTCACAAGATCACTCCGCTAACTTACTACCAGGTTGACGACTCTGTTCGCACCGGCGTTTGTAAAGTTGCCGTTTAAGTCGAGCAGGCTAATATCAAAGGGTATGGGATGCACGCCGGGCATCAGCGGCCCATGCGTAGTATCCACGAAGAACACAATTGTTCCCGTATTGCCTTGAACGTGAAGACTGCTGCCCGTAATGAACACACCGGGCGGGAAATTGGTACCCGCGGAACCCGATATATTGTGATGACCCTGTGCCGCGTTCTGCACGTTAAACGTAAACGAGACACCATGAGCCGCGCCGGAGTGAATGGTTGTAGTCTGGGTTCCGCCGGAAATTGTCGGAGTGGCCGCACCTGTCACGGTGAGGGTCACTTGCCGGTTCAGCGTCACGGCCTGCGCCCCGGAGCCTATGGTGAACGCAAGATGGACTGTGTGCTGGCCGACGGGTGTGTTTCCGTTGGAGCCAAGCACGATGGCGCCGGAGTTATTGTTTACGATAAAGGTGTTTGACGACGCAAGCGAAACACCCTGCGGAATCGGGTTCACCAAGGTCACGCTGTGAGACCCGCCGGGTATGTTCTGCGTTGAAATCATGTACTGTACGTTGGCGGCCGTCCCTTGCGTTAGGCTGTTGCTCGGGGTGCCAATGTTTAACACAAAGTTCTGCCCCGCCTGCCCGCCTATCGTAAGGATTACGTTGCGGTTAACCGTCACAGCCTGCGGCCCCGTTCCCAGCGTAAACGACAGGTGGATGGGGTGCGCTCCGGCGGGCGTGGTGCCGTTTGAGTTCAGCATAATCGCGCCGCTGTTGTTGGTGATGCTGAAGGTATTTGACGAAAGCGAAACACCCTGCGGGATCGGAGCCGTCAGCGTTACGCTGTAGTTTCCGTTGGGCAGGCCTTGCGTGGTGACAGAATACTGCACCGAACCGGACGAACCTTGCGCCAAGTTGCCGCCTTGCTGCCCGACAGTCAGCGCAAAGTTCTGGTTAAGCTGCGGCTGCGATATAACGAGGGTCAAGTCTTGGTCTATCCACCCGCGGGCCGCGCCCAGGTTCACGCTTACGGTTATACGAAACGTACCGGTCTGCGTTGTGTTGTTTCCGTGGAGCCTGACGGTGCCTGTGTTGCCGTTGATGATAAGGTCGGAGCTTTGCAGGGTTATGCCATTGGGAACGTTGCCGCGCAGGGCTACGGGATAGGTGCCGTTGGGCATGTTCTGTGTAAGCATCTGGAAATCGACAAAGCCCGGCACCCCCGCGATTTTCTGGCCTGTCTGGCTGGATATTGTGATGGACGGGTTCTGCTGTTGCGGCGGAGGTGCTATGGGCATAACAGGCGGCGTAACGGGTACGTTGCCTGTCGTAATGATAACCGTCCGCGTGTGTTCGTTCCAGTTAACACCCGCCCCGGTCGATTCAGCCACCGCCCTAAGCGGTATCATGAACCTTCCGCCAAGCAGCTGCGGCGGAACTTCGGGGAAGTTCTGTATGCCGTTCACGGTGAAGAACGGGTCGCCCCTTCGCACGGCCACGACCATTCCGGAGCGCACAAGGGTTGAAGTTTCAGTATGCGGGTTCCAGTCCCCGACAAAACCCATCTGCTCGAAAACGCCGCGCATGGGAACGAGTGTGCGGCCTTCTATGATGATAGGCTGCGCGTCGGGGAAGTTTACGAATGTGCCGTTGACAGTAACCCTGATCTGCTGGGCATTAACAACCTCCGCAGCAAACAATAACGCCGACAAAAGAACCAACGCGCACACACCGGCAGAAACAAAACGCTTAAACATGCCAAGCTTCAAAAGAATCCCTCCTAAATAGTCATACTAGTATATCCTCTTTTGTATGCGTTAGACCTCTTAGGGCGTGTTTGAAAACCCGCTTCCGGCGGATTTTCGAGTGATTTTTTCGCTAGACTAGGAAGTGGCAAACGCCGCGAACCCGCAGTGGTTCGCAAGTTTGACACTGACGACGTATGGCGGAAAAAGCACCGAAAATACGCCGGAATGGGGTTTTCAAACACGCCCTAGAGCCTGTTTAATAT
>Ga0131853_10024604_pt1 | contig 10862 bp, 6 predicted proteins | sample TergutLab28metaG_FD_92764 | JGI IMG/M metagenome (GOLD analysis project Ga0131853, IMG submission 92764) | Labiotermes labralis P1 segment gut microbial communities from Petit-Saut dam, French Guiana - Lab288 P1 (version 2) (version 2) | ecosystem: Host-associated > Arthropoda: Insects >... | reverse complement strand
TCTACAAATGCTCAAATTTAGCACTGGCAGGCACTCTTGGTACATTCCTACGAAACAATTCCCAGACATCATTTGTCACTTCCTAAAACCATGGACATAGTTCATTCCGGAAGAAATGTAACCACTGCAGCGTATATAATTTATTTACCGAAAAAAATAAGAGTTCATTCAAGTTTAATGAAATGTTAAATTTTCGACTAATGTACCTATACCAAAGTAACAATTTCACTGCACGGCGCCTTAAAAACGAGTTGTAAGTGGGAATGAGATATTACTTACACCTACACTTTGAGCAGAAAGGTCTGTAATAAAAATAACGTAATACATAAAGAACGCCGAGCCAGCAAAGCATAACGTCTTTTTCTGAGGGAATTAGTCTGTCTGAGTAAAATATTTAATATTCCTTGAGAGTTCGAGGCGAGGGAAAAGAGGGTGCAATAATCCTTACATTTTACTACAGTTCTTCGTTAACATTCAGTATAGGTCCCTATTATTCCAAAGCGGATTACTAAAGCTAATCATCATTCCCTATAAGTACTTCGTCTGTGACATTTTTATGCTAAAATGTTGACCCCGAAAAGAAAGACAAGTCGTGACCGTTGCAAATGGCAACATCAGTTCAAGCAAAGAAATCGATTCGTCCTTGACATCACTACTCTAGTCCTAGCAGCATGTCGCATTTCATCTCCGTAAAGAAGTGAGTACATATCCTGCTTGCTTCTCGAGCAAGTTGGCTAAAGTGTCAACCCGCACCCACTTAGGAGTGCCAGTTTCGGTTCTATGCCGAAAATCCGACTATCCTGAAAATTTCTGCGGCTCTTCTTAACACTCTCATTCAAAGGTATGGACAGGATCTTAAACTAGGCCATGATAATTTCCTTCCTCATTATTTCAAATTTAAAAATCCACTATCGTCCAAAATTCGACGCTATTTTGTTCCGAACTACTCAGAGATGTATCACATACCACATAATATCAGGAAGTCATCTCGCTTTTGTCGACAATCACACCACCGTTCCAACATTAAGCGATTCCACAAATTTGTCATAAGCTCTGTCATTCCGACCATATGTTTCGCTTCCAGAAATAATACCAAAATTTAGGAAAAAGGTTTACAGTTCAGTATAAGTAATATGTATTTTACGTTCCCCTTTTCATGAAAATAGTTATATGAACAGGCAATAACTATTAAATACGTGGGAATACATTACACATGTTCGAGTAAATATTATTTTCGTAGAATTCGTGGCACGCGAAGAACAAATATGTTAAATTTAGTGAGTGCAAGATTAGTGAGAACAAGTAATGTATTATACTTTGTAGCAAGGCTGGATTAACAAGAGGTGTACAGGTACTCAACAAAACGTTCAATCCAACTGAGGGGTGGAATTACACCCAGTTTCCTCTGTAGTTCATCCCGTAGCACAGTCAATGGGCGAAGCATAAAGTCCTCGCTGGGACAGTGCTTTTAAATATGCCACGACAGCCTTCCCCCCAGATTCTTATTTCCATACCATTCACGGCAATTTTCCTATTACTATCCACTGTATGAGTTGCGTATTTGAAAGACCCACACATTTGGCTTTATTTGTACAAAGAGGTGTGCCTAAGGAACAGTTAGCCATGAAATACACACGCACTGACTGTTCAGCTGAGCACAGCAAAGGTCCCAGCTGGAAACTAATCTCATACTCAGAGCATTGCCCTTTATGTGAGTGAGAAGGCGAATTATCCAAATTCTTGTCACGTTCATTATGTATAAAAACAAGGGTGTTTACTTACAAGACCAGAAACTTTGTCGTTGGAATTTATGTGATATTATATTCCAGTGTATTCAGATATGAGATCTACGGCAGCGGGTAATTAACATGAATTCCACATATTCATTAACCCTACAAGAACTGTTTATGCACGATAATGGACAGAATGAAGCAACCTGAAAACGTTGTTTTAAGGGCTAATTGAATTTACCGATGAAGATGGGTGAATTAGCAAAACTATTACTTACATTTTGGAGATGTCCAGGTCGACTGTCTTCCGAAACCGCGGTTAGTCTACAGTTCTTTATCTAACTAAACTTTAAAATCCAGCTCGTAGATACAGTCAACATGGTGTGCTTCCTTTACAAAGACCACATGGATAATGATATTTATTTTCAGAATAATTCAAAAAACAAATAAATGTTGGCAAGACAACAAGAATTTTAATTTAACATTCATAGGTCCGTGCATCGCTAATATATTCGCAGAGTACAACCAACAAGATGCAACATTTCTCAGTTTATGTATTTCTGTAAGACGCTCTACAAGTTTCCGATGGTTTTCCCGTCCATCATCAGGAGCTCAAAACTGCACATACAACGTCAGGTACTTGTCATACCAATACTGCTACCTGCCATTTTAATTTAACATTCATAGGTCCGTGCATCGCTAATATATTCGCAGAGTACAACCAATAAGACGCAGCGTTTCACAATTTATTTATTTCTGTAAGACGCTCCACATAATTCAGACGGGTTTTCCGTCCATAGTCAGGAGCCCAAAACTGCAAATACAACGTCAGGTATTGGTCTGACAAATACCTGACGCTGCATGTGCAGTTTTGAGCTCCTGATGATGGTAAGAAAACCCATCTGAAACATGTAGAGCGTCTTAAAGAAATAAATAAATTGAGAAACGTTGCATTTTGTTGGTTGTACTCTGCGAAGAATTTAAATGTTAAAGCAGCTGGTGCAGATCTACACTGTTGCTTCTCGCCTTCAAGGGGGTAAGACAAGTTACATTTGTATGCTAAACACTTCTGACGTTAATATTATGTGAAAAGAATAATAAACTTGCACACGCTCAGGCCCGAAGTCTTACGTCTTTGTTGAGTCCAATGATGTCCATCAAAATGAGTGTAGCACAGGGGTACAGCGACACTTTGAAAACATCTGTATTTCTACATATTTCACAGCAATTTATAAAACGTTTTAATCGAAGTCAACTGTATCTCTGCCCTGTATTCTCAACTGAGTCTGTCAAGCTTTTTCTCTGCCAAACTGCTGCCGTCTCCATTCGTTTCCGGTTCCTTCAGATTTGCAACAGCGGCCATTCCGCTACCCAGACGTACCGCCCTCTTTCGTAATAAAAGTAGGCTTTTTACAGGTTTTATGTCAAGGAGATAATGCTAAAGCACCAGAACCGGAGAAATGTGTAGAAGCAACTCCACCCCCCCTCCCCCCCAAAAAGTTCCTGTCCACAACACGACGGCATTCAGAGGGAGTATAAATATAGATCTACTCATTCTTAACCTCGACACTAGATAGTGGTGCGTGGTCAGCTGCACAATTGGGCCGCCTTGCCCTTACTGAAAGAGCCCATTGTACTGTACCAGTTAAGCATGAGACTTGGTCAGCCACAGAGCTGGTCTTGATGCTTTGGAGAAGAAAAAAACTCTTGGCCCTACCGGGATGAAAGCATACATTATTTCGGTTACTCAGTTTATTATAAACAACAGTAATCATTCAAATTAAATTCTCGAAGGTATTGGACCTTACTATAGCTACGTTCGTGTCTTCACGGATCAGACACGTCAATGCCTATAACGGCCTCAAAATATTCCCTTCAACATAAATGAGCTATGTTTCTCTGCATCCTCTAGACGTGTAATTTTACCGTTTAACATCGACCGTCTTCATTATTACATCGATAGTAACTGTACACACACACACACACACGTATGTATATATATGGTTTACTCACTTCTATAAGACTTACGATCTTTAGGCAGCAAATCAATATTTCCCCTAACTACCCTTCGGACTGTAATATCGCCCTGCAGTATATGCTGTCCAATTTTTTCGGCATGAAAATGTGAATGAGGACAATAAACCAATAACACAATCAATTCCACAAAGCAAAATCCTTCTTAGGAAGTTGTTAAGTGGCCAGCTGGTAAAGAAAATTGTCTTTGATCGATCCTGAAACCGTGTACACCAATTAACGCGCTCACAGGATCTTACATTTGAATATTCTGAGTCAGGCTACAATCCAGAAAGAAACAAGATTCTTTAGTTATTTAAGACTCACTGTCATTTTATCACCCAATTTACGTTTAGTTCCCAGAAGTTTTCAATCCACATGAACTTTTCCAACTAAAATTGTTACCACTTCTCATCTACCACATGCATGATACATACACGGTACATTTCACAATGCTGGAATTTAACACCCTAATAATGTTCGTAGAGAAACAACAGGCGGCAATCTACCAGTCGATCCTTGAAACAAAGAGCCACAACTTTAGACTTGCGCACTAGATCACATCAACGCAATTTGTCACTAAAATCTGGGCTCAGGAGTTCCTATGCTGACTGCCATATTGGAACCGGCACTTCGTGTTACAAAATGCAAGCAAGCACATGAATTCCCGAGGAACTCCCCTTCTTTGTACCCCAGGCTCCCTGCACGTGTTCAGAAGCGTGCTAGTGGTAACCACACAGACATATGCGCGCGCGCGTGAACGATCAAATTACACCGAAAAGACTTCTTGATGAACCAAAACACTAACAAACTTCAAGCAGCGTGGTGACTGCATATGATTCTTCTTCGCACTGAAGCGCCCTTGGTAACTGCATTATAGACATACGACTTTACATATTAGTAATCATTAAAACTGTACTGAGCAACAGCGCTGGGATAGGGCTCATGCCTGTTACCTCGGAAAATTAGGTTCGATCCCAGGTCATTCCTTTCAGAATTTATGATGGGCAGATTGGCCTTAAGGTAAAATTTTTTTCTCTCTCTGAGTACTTCTGTTTCTCCTGTTAACATCTTCCCACTAATGCTCCATACCCATTCACTCATCACTTACCGACACTACCTTTTCTCAGCAACCGACAACCCCGTTAGACAGTGCACTCTAAGGAATAATCACATTCCTATGCTCTTATATATATCCGAACGTTGGACATTAAAGGAATATATAATTAGGTCGATAAAGAAGGCGGAAACGATTTTCCCTGAAGTAGCTGTCAGATGCAGGAACACAAATCATACACGCAACAAAAATATGAATAGAACAAAACACAAACTAAGAAATAGGCTCTGAAACATGTGGATAGAATGCTCTATCAGTGCAAACCTAAGAGTAGAAGATTACAGAGATATCGGCCCTGAAAAGAATAAGTTTGTATCGCAGCAGACGGAACATCCTAATAATTGAAATAGTAAAAGTTTCTGTGATCCAGTATTGGTGTTACTAGTATATCTCTTATTTATTATTAACCGAACTCTTAACCCGTAATCGTGAAAATGCAAAGGTTGCTATGTAGTAGATGGGCTTTAGATTGGAATAGAGTAAAACTTCGATTGTATAAGTCAGGAGTCGCTATCGAAGCAATGACGGATTCGAGCATAGACAGAAAAGAGAACAGGTGTTTAAAAATGACACATTGCATAATACAAATAAAATTATTTATTATATTACATACTACATACATCAGGGAACCGCGGTAGCACAGTGGTTAAGGTACTATGCTACAAATCGGAAGGTCGCTGGTTCGATTCCAGATGGTGTCATTGGAATTTTTCATTGACATAATCCTTCCGATCGCACTATGGCCTTGGGGTCGACTCAGCCTCTAACATAAATGAGTACCAGTAGTATAGCCCTGTGGGCACCTCGGGCCTGTAATGGGACTGATTTACCTATTTACATATATCTAGTTACAAACGAACATTAAAAAATAGATAAAAATCGAAACAATATGCACTCTTAAATGCACAATACACACCACGTGACAAGAAAAGCATTCTCTTTTCCTCCTATGGCTCGTCACCATAACGGAAGGATAATCAAAGATTTAAAGCAAGTTATATACATGGTATTTCTCCGTTTAAGCAAGAAGGTAATTTTGCTGTTTTGCTAAGCATCGGCTATGAAGTGTGTATATTCACTTCTTACAAATATGCCCACAATGTGCTTTACAATTTGAATATTTTGTACAACTAATCCTTATTAGAAAGACGTGTCCGCTCCGAGAAGGCAGTTTCATGTTTAATAAATATAATTCAAATTGCTGAGAAAAAACGAGAAAAATACTGCTGTTGCAATATTTGATCTTCCTGGAGAGACTACAAACCATTACCACCAGTTGTAATGAATTAATATAATTAAAAATATATACTTCAGTAAAAAGACTGAAAGTACAAACTGTTCAAAGATTTTTGTATATTACACCATTAAGAAACCATCATGTATAATAAGTAGCAAAATATAATATCTCATAAAAGAGAGATTATAAAGAAATATTTTTATAACTTTTATATTAGGTATTAAAAATTAAGGCCACGTCTGTCTGTCCGTCCGTCCGTCTATCCTTAACGTATTTCAGCTACGAGGACAGTAGCAGCGCGATAGTTCGAGATAATTTAGTTAACAGCCAACGACCCATAGTTAAAGCTGTTTTTATGTTGGGTATGGAATTCGCGTGAGGTAGATATATTTGTGTCCACGTGTCTTTTAGGCATTACTGTACAGCCTTACAGCCGATTACAGTCTATATTCTTGTGTATTCATATGTTATTTAAGTATGTACTTTAACGCAACCTACCAATAAATATTAAGGCAAGAGAAAATATATTTCCATTTTCACAATCAGTTTAGTCCGAGTTGTCGGTAGTTAGAGGTAATCTCGAACCTGTTGACCTTGAAGTATCGAGATTCCAACGTGTTCGACAAATTTAGTCCCAGACTCAGACACTAGGTGCTACGTTAAAAATCGTCTGTCAAAATTTATTTTTGGTGCTATCCATCAGTTACAATCGCTACGTTACAAAATGCCAAAACTAAATTCGCTTTATTCTGCAACGGCCCTCCGAAAAGTTGAAAAGGCTGCTTACATTAAAAGATACAAGGCAAACCTATTAATTGTGCAACAGAAGTGACAGAAATTGTGTGTAATTCCCACTGTCTCAAGCTGAAACCTATCATAACGTTTCGCTGAATAGATCTGTCTCCGCCTTCAGGTACAAAGGAGAGCTGGTGCATAATACCGAACAAATTGGTTATGTGTATCACGAAACACCATGGGCAGAATCATTTATGTTGAATATAGGGGTCAACTTTCAAGAATGTAATGGCAACAGCATAACACACACAATGTATAATGGCACGTGTGTGTGCATGTATGTATGTATGTATGTATGTATGTATATATGTATGTATGTATGTATGTATGTGCAAGCCTGTATGTATTTTTGTGTGTATGTGTATGTGCAGTTTTCCATGAACTTGTGAAATACCAATGAAAGAAGGCAAGATGTTAGTTTCTGTAATTTTTTGAACTTAATTTTTCTCTAGTTGTTCAGCGACTAAAGACGAAACTTTCCTCCAGGTTACATAAAAGTACCTGATGACAGAGTTCACTGTCACTGAATTGGTGAAATTAAAAATGAGGCTATGTAGGTAGTCACTGGAAGAGTAAGAACAAGGTTATTTGTTTAGAAAATTCCATTCCATCCATTCGCATGAAATAATAATAATAATAATAATAAATGAATATAATCACAACTAGATAATTTTAGAATAATGTTTTTGGCACATTTATTTTCAGGTGACATTTATATTCCTGTATATCAAGCACTGTCCCATGTTAGAGGAATAATGGAGATGAATAGCTATATTCCAGAATTTATTGTGATCAAGAAACGTGGACAATCGACTTGTTTTGTGGCTTTAAAAAGTCTAAGAAGTCACATTTAATGTGCGTTGTCATCACAAATGTTGCAACATTTCACAAGCACTGAACTTTACACAACCTTACCGAGGTCATCTGAAAACTCGCGAGATAAATTTTCGCTGTTAGTGAGACATGGCGAAGCCAAGTGTCAGTAAATCACCAGAAATCATATTGAAGTTTCATAATACGTATTCGACTAATTACGTTAGTACGTTCGAAAAGCTTCCACGCGCGCGCGTGCGCGTGTGTGTGTGTGTGCGCGTGTGCGTGTGAAAATGATGGTCGAAGATCAAACTCCATTACACTACACACCTTACAAATTATAGGTGAATACTTTAGACAAATGAAATATAGCGGCTATGATGGACTGAAAAAGTAGCTAGAAATGCGAGAGACGAGAAAGATACAAATATTTTTTGTACTTAAAATCTTTGAAACCAATAATTTAAAAGGCTTAGAAAAATAAGTTTGGATGATATTACGATGGGTTTATGGAAATATTTAATGAGGACAGGCGGTACTAGCGGAAGATTGTGTTATATAGCAGCCTTTTGCATGAGGAAGACTTATCTTTTCTACTACAATGGCTTTACCCAAGTAACATACATCATTCTTGTATTAAGTCTATATTTTGACTGGAAGTGATATATTACAGTGATATGCCACACGCATAAAATTTGGCAACGTACTTCAAATGTTCGAAGACTTTTCCTCAGCGCCCTACTGCGCTGCTATTTAAAACCCGTCATTCATTACATAACTGCCACTGCTTTCATCGTAGCAAATTACCCACGATAATCATTAATAACAGATATAACCAGCCAACTAGGTATAACAGTTTTTCCTGGCAAACAAGGAACTACGATATCACTCGCCCGTTCATGACATTGCAATAAATCTAAGCAAAATACCTGCATATATCTCTACACAATGTTTCCGCTAAATAAGAGTATAACCAAACCACGGTGTTAGCGAAACTTTACGAGAAACATACTCCGTTATAACAAATTAAGTCTCTCTCTTCGCTTTTCCCCTTCCTCCCTCCGTCTCTTGTCACCGCTTTCTTTCATCTTTCTTCTTTGTTATGCATCAGAACGTTTCTCCTTTTTCCCGCCCAAACAATAGGAACGGATTCTTTATGTCTTTCCTCCGAAATAAGTGTAGCAGGGAAATCTTAGTTAAGGCATATAGGTATAAAAAGAACTGAAACTCTCCTTTGAAGTCAGATAACATTTTACGTTCACAAGAGACCAGAGAAACTCGAGCATGGGATACATTAAGGTAGGACTAAATATACTACCATGCTTCAAATGGGCTATTGAACCTACAACAGTGGGCTTTCAGCAGAACTCTACATGAAGAAGACCTTATTTACCAAGAATTTATTGTTCTAAATTGACTGAATAATTAATCATTATGTTCCAACTTTTGAGTTTGAATTTTTTTTTTTGGAACTGAAATGATAATTATAGGGCAATAAGAAAATATTTTATATCCAAGCAAATCATTGCTTTACAGCTGGGTTCCTTGTTAAAATAACCACTTTTTGATCAACCACCTCATTAAAATTTTTGTTTAAGACCACACAAATTCACATAATGTCTACTGAAGATACATACATAAATATAAAGCATATTTTTATACGGTGCTTTAGAACGAAAAAATGGAAGCATGGCGGTGTGTCCCGTCTATAAATTACATTTTCAACTCTTCGAGGGTTGAGGAAATATTCCTTATTGTGCGTTCACATTGAACTTGGACGGGGTAATTTTATTTAAAGCAGCATTGTAAATGTAATGACTACATTACATTAATTTTACACAGTTTCAATATTTGTATATGTATTTGAAAAAAAGGGAGTAAAACCAGAGAAATTAGTACCATCTTGTCGCTTTCCACCCGTCAATGACATCATCTAAACTACAAGGCTAATCCAAATAAATTGTGCTACCAAGAACGTATATTAACTTTTGTAAAATTTTTGAGACCATCTCCAGGGAGGGAGTAAAGGTACTTAATAAAGAATAATTTTGAGACCAACGATATGGTCTCATTAAAACCTCAGGTTGGATAAATTGCATAATTTTTACCTGGGAGTAAACTGAAGTCATTCATTTTGTTATTTAATGACGCTCTAGATGATAGCTGAATGAATGAAAGTAAGAAACATTAGCAACATAATACTGACAGAGAAAACCGACGTACTCGGAGAAAAGCCTTCGCAGCCGACTGTATCCACTACAAATCCCACAGCGATTGGCAGGTTTTTGAACTGGCCCTCCGCGGTTAAACACTGAATACTAACCGCCCGAGCCACGACATGGAATGAATTCAGTTTCCTTGAATAAAGACATAAAAACATGCCAATTCTTAGACTTTTCACGAAAAATATTAATTCACAGAAACCTTCTTCAAAGATAGCTTTAAGAATTTGTAAATTTGTAAATTTCGCGTTTTTATAACACAAGCCATTTCCTATAGGTCAATAAATTTAATATATTGTAAGATAATAACAATAACAATTAAGTGTACATCATTTATAATTTGCCAAATTCTTGTATTTTAAGGATATTTTCCGATGTGCACAGAGGCTGGAAAAGGCAAAGTGGGTTGTGTGAAATCCATTAAAACCTTTACTTACACTCTGGACAATACCATTAATCAGAGTGCAAATGTTGTACTGTTGGTATAGTTGGTTTGCTTATTTAGATTTTTATACAGAACATTCTGTCCCATGAAATATTGATTCAATTAATTAATGAAATAACTTTCTGTTCGGCAAACTTTTCATTTCTGTGTTACGAATATACAGAACTGGACAGAAGACGTATCTCGGCTGGCCGACATTAAGCCGTCTTCAATTCTGACCCATAATAATATTCTTCATGAGAAATAACTTTGAAATATTTGTGATGTTATGATGATTATATGAACCGAAACACGCATTTTTTTTTCGTCGTTACACCGTGCATGTTGTTGAGTTACTCAATTATTATACCAACTACTGCACATATATAAAATTTATAAAATTTAAACATTAAAACATTAAAACGCTCCGACATGTTTCGGTCCTAGGACCATCATCAGGGAGCCATATCGTCCTTGCTAAAGTCACACTATAAAAAGTCACATTAATTTC
>Ga0131853_10024603_pt1 | contig 10862 bp, 10 predicted proteins | sample TergutLab28metaG_FD_92764 | JGI IMG/M metagenome (GOLD analysis project Ga0131853, IMG submission 92764) | Labiotermes labralis P1 segment gut microbial communities from Petit-Saut dam, French Guiana - Lab288 P1 (version 2) (version 2) | ecosystem: Host-associated > Arthropoda: Insects >... | reverse complement strand
CTTGAAATACCCCTCCCGAGAGAGGTAGAGGGTGACCGCATAGTCCGGCGTCTCGTCTTCTTCCACAAACTCCGTGACTTCGTCCGCATAGACAATGTCAGTTCTCCGCTCACCGCCATGCTGCTTCATGACTTGCTTCAGCTCATCCGTAATAATCCGCAGCACCCGCGCCCGGCGTTCTAAGATGTCTTCCAAATCTTCGATATCTTTCAGCAGACTTTCGATCTCTTGGGTACGCTTTAAGATATACTCCCGGTTAATATTCCGCAGACGAATTTCCGCCACATAGTCCGCTTGAATCTCATCAATCCCAAAGCCGATCATGAGGTTCGGAATAACCTCCGCCTCAAGCTCCGTCTCACGGATGATGGCAATTGCCCGGTCAATGTCGAGGAGGATTTTCTCTAGTCCACGCAAGAGGTGAAGCTTATCTTTCTTCTTGGAAAGCTCAAAAAACACCCGCCGGCGTACAGATTCCGTCCGCCAGGAGACCCATTCATCCAAAATCTCCCGCACACCCATCACACGGGGCATCCCGGACACTAGGATGTTGAAATTACAGGAAAAGGTATCTCGCAAGGGGGTCAAACGGAAGAGCTTTTGCATGAGCTTTTCCGGGTCTATGCCGCGCTTTAGGTCAATGGTAAGCTTGAGGCCGGATAGGTCGGTCTCATCTCGCATGTCCGAAATTTCACGCACACGCCCGTTTTTGATGTGATCCGCCACCTTGTCCATGATCGCCTCAATAGAGGTGGAGTAGGGGATCTCATAAATCTCTATCATATTCTCAGACTTCAAATACCGCCACCGCGCCTGAAGCTTAAAGCCGCCGCGGCCGGTCTCATAGATGGTACGCAGTTCGTCCGCATTGTAAATCAGTTCACCGCCGGTGGGGAAGTCGGGCGCTGTCAAGGTACTCATCAGATCATGCTGTGGATCTTGTATGTAATAAATTGCCGTCTGGCAGACTTCAGAGAGATTAAACCCACAGATCATACTCGCCATACCAACGGCAATCCCTTGGTTGGCGCTGACCAGCACATTGGGAAAGCTAGTGGGCAAAAGGGTAGGCTCTTTGGTAGAGGAATCATAGTTATCCACAAAGTCAACCGTGTCCTTGTCGATATCCCGGAAAATCTCAGAGCAGATCCCGTCAAGCTTCGCCTCCGTATAACGAGATGCCGCATAGGCCATGTCACGGGAATAGGTTTTACCAAAGTTACCCTTGGAATCCACAAAAGGCGCAAGCAACGCACCATTGCCGCGGGTAAGGCGCACCATGGTCTCATAGATTGCACTGTCACCATGGGGGTTTAGCCGCATGGTCTGACCCACAATGTTAGCCGACTTCTGCCGCTTGCCGGTGAGCAGTCCCATCTTATACATGGTATAAAGCAGCTTCCGATGGGAGGGTTTAAACCCGTCAATCTCCGGGATCGCACGGGAGACGATAACACTCATGGCATAGGGCATGTAGTTGACTTCCAAGGTGTCAACAATCGGCTGCTCTAAGACTTCCGCACGCAAGCCGACAACCTTTGAATCGTCTACTTTTTTCTTGTTTTTATCTTTATCTGGTGTTTTTTTCGATGGCATGTTTACATACTCTCCTACGAAATATCAGCTAATTCGAGATATTTATGTCCATTTGCGGCAATATGATCTTTTCGTCCGGCAAGGTTGTCACCCAAGAGCAAATCAAACACCTCTGCCGTCTGCTGCGCCTCTGTTGGGGTAACCTTGATGAGCCGCCGTGTCTCCGGGTTCATGGTAGTGAGCCACATCATATCAGGATCGTTTTCACCCAAGCCCTTTGAGCGGTTGATGGTATGGCTTGCACCCTTTAACCCCGCCACAATCTGGTTTTTCTCTTGATCGGAATAGGCGAAATAAGTTTTCCCCTTACTCTCAATTTCATACAGAGGCGATTCCGCAATGTACACATAGCCCTCTTCAATCAAAGTCGGCACAAGGCGATAGAGCATAGCCAGAATCAATGTACGAATCTGGAAGCCGTCTACGTCGGCATCGGTACAGATGATGACCTTATTCCAGCGCAAGCTTTCCATTGAGAAGTTCGAGAGGTCTTTGCTGTGCTTATTCTGCACCTCCACACCACAACCCAACACACGGAGCAAGTCAGTGATGATATCGCTCTTGAAAATCTTGTCATAATCAGCCTTGAGACAGTTTAGAATCTTACCCCGTACCGGCATAATCCCTTGAAAATCCGCGTCACGGCTGAGTTTACAAGCCCCCATCGCAGAATCACCCTCCACAATGTAGAGTTCCCGCAAGTCCACATCTTTCGTGCGGCAGTCCACAAACTTCTGCACACGGCTTGTGATATCCAAACTGCCGGAGAGCTTTTTCTTGATATTCAGCCGCGCCTTCTCCGCAGTCTCACGACTACGCTTGTTGACCAAAATTTGCTCCACAATGCGATCCGCTTCCGCTTTGTGCTCAATGAAGTAGACCTCAAGCTCAGTGCGCAGAAAATCCGTCATGGCTTCTTGGATGAACTTATTGTTAATCGCCTTTTTCGTCTGGTTTTCATAAGAAGTTTGGGTAGAAAAACAGTTGGAGATAAAGATCAGACAGTCTTGAATGTCCACAAAGCTGATCTTGCTTTCATTCTTCTGATACTTGCCCTCTTTCTTGAGGTAAGCATCCGCCGCAGAGACAAAGGCGCTCCGAAGCGCTTTATCCGGCGCACCGCCATGTGCCAGATGGGAGGAGTTGTGGTAATATTCAATCGCCTGTACTCGATTGGAAAAACACCAAGAGGCGGAAAGCTTCACTTTGTACTCATCCTTATCCGCCCGATCCCGCCCGCGGCGTTCTGTCTGACAGAAAATCGGCTGGGTGAGGGGATCACTGCCCGCTAGTTCAGATACATAGTCGATGATCCCATTTTCATACACAAAAGTCGTGGTTTCAAACTGACCGTTTACTTGATTGCGAAATTCAAAGCTAATCCCAGCGTTTACAACAGCTTGCTTTTTCAGTGTATCAAGGAAAAACTCCACCGGGATTGCGATATCCGTAAACACCTGCAAATCCGGCTTCCAGCGGATGATAGACCCTGTACGTTTGCCTTTATACGGTTCAGACTGAAGCCCGCCCACATTCTCGCCATGCTCGAAATGGAGGGTGTATTTTTTCCCGTCCCGATAAACGGTCACATCCATGTATTCCGAAGCATACTGGGTCGCACAAGAGCCAAGGCCGTTTAGGCCGAGGGAAAACTCATAGTTCTCGCCCTCGTTATTCAGATATTTACCGCCGGCATAGAGCTCACAAAACACAAGCTCCCAGTTATAGCAGCCCTCAGCAGCGTTAAAGTCCACCGGGCAACCCCGCCCGAAGTCTTCAATTTCAATTGATCCGTCCTCAAAGTGCGTAATAACGATACGCTTCCCGTACCCCTCCCGGGCCTCGTCAATGGAGTTGGACAAAATTTCAAAGACCGCGTGTTGACAGCCCTCAAGTCCGTCCGAACCAAAGATAACCCCCGGACGCTTTCTAACGCGGTCAGCTCCCTTGAGGGCGCTGATCGACTCATTACCATATCCATTTTGTTGTATCTTATCTGCCATTCTTGCTCTCCGTCCTATATCTTGTGCATTATTCGCAAATTAATCCAAATATAGTATACCCTAGAGCGCGCAAGAAATCAAGGAGGAAAGCGCGGACAAATCGAACTGTTTTCATGCTTTATACGGAACAATACAACAAAATGTGTCGTCTACACTATCAGGCAACTCTAAACTTAAGCAAAAGAAAGGATTAAAAATGAAAAAATTGTTGACGACTGTACTGATAGCTGTGCTATTCATTCTTACACTAGTGGGATGTAGCGAGCAAACAGATAACCCTACCCCCGAAGCAACGCCGCCTGTGGTGGACGCGACACCAGAGCCATCGGAACAAGCAGGAGCGCCAATCCATGTGGAGCAATCGCCTATCGCAGAACATAGTGTCTTAGGATTTGTTGTAGCGATGTCAGAAGATAGCATTATCGTGGAGTATATTACTTCACAAGAAATCTCGTCTGATGAAACGGCTGTAGTTGCTACTGAATATCAAGAAACAATCCGACTGATGGATGACACCATATTTGAATTGTGGGAGCATGATGGGCAACAAATTACGCGGCAGCTTGAGGTGTCTAAACATGAGCTTTTAATAGATGACAGTGTGGACGCTTATGGTTTTTTTGAACACGGCGAATTTTTTGCTGAAAGAATTGTTATTTTAAGAAATGTATAGGCAAAAAAAATAAGCATTTGTGGCAGTCTTGAAACAGGGAGTGGGCAAATAGTTGATTACATGTAGGGGCGAACTGTGTTCGCCCGCAGTGGTCACTATTATGCCGGGCGAATACAGTTCGCCCCTACATGGCTACGCCAACGCATTTGTTCACTGCCATTAAAACATAAAGACTTGATTCTTCCCTAAACATTCGGTATAATACCATTGACTAAAGTACAAAAGTCTCACGCAAATTTATACATAAAATAAAAAGAGGCCTGGGAAATCCTAGGTCTCGTCGAATGTAAGGAGAACAATCAGATGAACAAAAACATCAAGAAACCACGCCATATGGCCGTATATGAAGCGATTGTCACCGTGCAAACAGTAGAGGAATGCGTCACCCTGTTTGACGATCTGCTCAGTGTCGCAGAGTTACGCGCAATGGAACAGCGTTATCAAGTCGCGCAAATGCTGGACGAGGGCATGGTCTATAGCGGCATTTTGGAAAAAACAGGTGCAAGCAGCGCCACAATCAGCCGGGTAAACCGGGCACTGCAAAACTACGGCGAGGGATACCGCCTCGCATTCAAGCGCATGAAGGAGCAAGGTAAGTGAGTGCCTACACCTCTCTTGCAGCCTACTATGACGAGCTAACCAAAGACGTAGACTACAAAGCCCTTGCAGACCTCTATGAATCGCTGATTACGGTTGATGGCAAAAAGCCAGAGATCGTCCTAGACCTCGCCTGCGGCACAGGTCGCCTAACGCGTATCCTGGCAAACAAGGGCTACCAAATGATAGGCGTAGATGCATCAGAGGAAATGCTCGTAAAAGCAGGGGAGACGAAAAGTGATGTGCTCTATCTCCACCAATCCCTCACAGAGCTTGACCTTTACGGAACGGTAGACGCCGCCATTTGTTCCCTTGACGGACTAAACTACCTGTCACCGCCGGAGCTTGACCTAGCCCTCCGGCGGATCTTTCTGTTTTGTAACCCCGGCGCAGTCTTCGCCTTTGACTTAAACACAGCAGAAAAACTGGCAGCACAAGACGGCGAATTCTTCTGCGACGAACGCCAAGACCTCCTCTGCATCTGGCGCGCAAGCTTTGATGAGAGCGAACGCGCCTGTTACTACGAATTTGATCTCTTCACGCAAACAGAACGCAATCTATGGAAACGCGAAAGCGAAACTCATGTGGAATATGCGTATACAAAAGCGGAAATCCAGGCAAAACTAGAAGAAACCGGCTTTGTAGATATCCGCTTCATAGACGGCAAGGAAGAAGGCCGCATTTTCATCACCGCAACACGCCCTTCGTAGGGGCGACTTGTAGTCGCCCGCTTGTAACAATTTTGCACCGCACTGATTTTCGTAGGGGATGCGCCCCTGCGCATCCCCTGTTCCAAACCTACGTCGAAACCGAAAGGACAGGACGCGCAGGGGCGCGTCCCCTACGCTTACCAGCCAGCGAATCAAGATACCACGGACAACCCCGGAGGAAAAGCAAAATGGACAAACTAATACGCGCCATTTCAGAGGACGGCCTAATCAAACTATCAGTCGTCAGCTTAAAAGACACAGTCGAACGCGCACGTCAAATTCACCGCACACTGCCGGTCGCAACGGCAGCACTCGGCCGTTCTCTTGCGGCCGCAAGCATGATGGGTGCGACGCTAAAAGGGAAGAACGAAAGCCTCACCCTCCGCATAAACGGCGGCGGGCCAATTGGGAGCATTATTGTCGTTTCTGATTCAGACGGTAAGGTCCGCGGCTATGTCCAAAACCCAAACCTTGATCTCCCAAAACGTCCCGATGGTAAACTGGCAGTAGGCGATGCCGTCGGCACAAACGGGCTCATCTCCGTTACAAAAGACCTTGGCTTTGGTGACCCATATGTAGGAAGCGCGAATCTGGTCAGCGGCGAAATCGCCGAAGATGTGGCGGCTTACTACGTGGAAAGCGAACAGGTGGGCGCAGCCGTCGCCCTTGGGGTTTTGGTTGACCGTGACCAATCCGTCCTCGCCGCCGGCGGCTATATTATAGAGCTTCTGCCGGGCGCATCGGAAGAAACACTCGCGGCCTTAGAACAAAACATCACACAAACAGGCGCTGTGACGGATACCTTAAAAGACCATCCGCCGGAAGCCTTGGTCGAGAAAGTACTACAAGGATTTAACCCCCGCATCCTAGAAGAACACCCAGTCGAATACCGCTGTTACTGCACCCGCGACCGGGTCATAGACGCACTACGCAGCGCCGGGGAAGAGGCACTGCGTGAGATGGCAGAATCGAGCGAAGATACTAGCGTCACCTGCCAATTCTGTGACCAAATACACCGCTTTACACCAGAGGAAATCGGGGAGATCATAGGATGAACACAGACCTATTAGCCAATCTCGATCGAATACACACAACAGAACTGGGCGTTGAGCGAATCAAGAGAAATCTAGGCCTAACTGATGTAGATGTTGTTGTCTGGTGTAAAGATAAAATCAAGAATGCAGACAATATCATGAAGCGTGGCAAAAATTGGTATGTGCATGTAGATAAGGCCATCATAACAGTCAATGCTTCCAGCTTCACAATCATAACCGCCCATAAAGCAAAGGACACCAAGTATGTTTAAACTACTCAAAACCGAACAAACCGCCCGTCGCGGCGAGTTTACAACCGCACACGGAACTGTCCAAACCCCGGTCTTTATGAATGTCGCCACCCAAGGCGCAATCAAGGGTGCTGTGAATGCGGAAGACTTAGAACAAATCGGCTGTCAGATTGCACTTGCCAACACCTATCACCTGCATCTACGTCCGGGGGACACCCTTGTGCGTGATTTAGGTGGTTTACATAAGTTCATGACTTGGGATGCACCCATCCTGACAGATTCTGGCGGATTCCAAATCTTCTCCCTATCTGGTTTACGTAAGATCACAGAAGAGGGTGTCAAGTTTCAGTCCCACATCGACGGACGGAAGATATTTATTTCCCCGGAAATTAGTATGCAGATCCAAGCCAACTTAGGCTCTGACATCATCATGGCCTTTGACGAATGCATTGAAATCCCATCCACACATGCCTATGTGGAGCAAAGCTGCGCGCGCACATACCGCTGGCTTGTCCGCTGTCAGGAAGAGCTGGCGCGACTGAAAGAAACAGGGGAGATGGTCACCCCATCCGCTGTCCTCTTTGGTATCAACCAAGGCGCAACCTACCCGGACTTGCGCATAAAACATATGCAGCAAATCGCTGCCCTCGACCTGCCCGGCTACGCCATCGGCGGACTGGCAGTGGGGGAAAGTCATGAAGAGATGTACAAAACCATAGAGGTAGTCGAACCTCATATGCCCCGAGAGAAGCCCCGTTATCTCATGGGTGTTGGCACGCCGGAAAACCTAATCGAAGCCGTTGCCCGCGGCATTGACTTCTTCGACTGCGTCATGCCCGCCCGAAACGGCCGTCACGGACATGTCTTTACATGGGATGGTGTACGCAATCTCCTCAACGAGAAATACAGCCGAGACGAAGCCCCCATTGACGAAACCTGCACCTGTCCAACTTGCCGCCGCTACTCCAGAGCGTACATACGCCACCTATTCAAAGCCGGCGAAATGCTCGCCATGCGTCTGGCGGTGATGCATAATCTGTATTTCTACAACAATCTGATGGCGGAGATGCGGCAGGCGATAGACGAGGACAGGTTTGCGGCGTTTCGCGGGGCATATGTGGGGAGGTTGTCGAGACGGATATGATTTATATTCGGTGCAGAGACCTTTGTAGGGGCGATTATCAATCGCCCGTGGTTTCAGCGTTGTCGGTAGTAAGGGCGTAAAGGGCGCGGGCGATTGATAATCGCCCCTACAAAGGGCATTCAACATCACACAGTATAAGCATTACTACACACAATACCAAACAAAACAGCAGCCTGTTGACCTCCCGTCAACAAGCTGCTGTTCTTTTCTTTCCAATCCTACCCAAACAAATTTTGCAAAATACTCACACCAGACACAATTGTACCAATTGTGCTCCCAATATTCGCTAAGAAAAAAATAGCAAGCACCTTGAGGAAGCGGTTTTTATACCAACGTTTCGGCGAAAGAATATCTTCCGGCACTCTCTGTAGGTCTCCTACTGCCGGCTTTTTGATTGAGGCCTCAACCAAACCAGCAAATAAGCCGGAGGTTAATACAAAGGGGACAAGTGTGGTAACCGGGGCTGCCATAAAGGCCGTTAAAATACTAAGGGGATGTGCAAGTGCGATTAAGGCAAAGAGGGCTGATAACCCGCCATTCCAAAGCCACCAGACTGTCAGACTGTGTACACCCGTATCAAAGCCCTGCCTGAAGCTAAGCGCAAACAAGACAATAAAAGCCAGAGGAATAATCAAAGCAAGATACTTTTTCCGTGACTTCCTATGGGGCACAGTGCTAATCTTCTCCATATCCTGCTCTTTATTGATCTCTTCAATCACGCCCGGTACATGGGCGCCGCCCAAAACGGCAAGCACTTTTTGACCCGGCGCATTCTTGATCTTATTCGCCAGATATTGGTCTCGCTCCGAGATCAGCACTTGACCAATGATGGGAAATTCTTCATGGACTTCACCCAAGACAGATGCCAGCATATCTTGATCCAAAAGCGCCAAAATATCTTCCTCTGTCAGCTCCCCGTCACCGTCTTCTTCATCGCCTAAGATCAGAGCAAAAAGTAACTTCATTTTCTCTCTAAACTTAAGTAACCTCCAAAGACGCAGAAAGGTAACTTGAATACTCCGATCCGCCAACACAAGTTCAGCGCCGATCTCTTTTGCACTCTCAATCCCTTGGAGCATCTCACCGCCGACTTTGGTGTTCAGCTTCTTCGCCATCCGCTTTTGATAGGCGGAGATAGCAAGCTGGGCGATCATAAAACCCACTTTCTTTTGGCGGATCACTTGTACCACATTCGTCCGCTCCCAAGCTTTGGGGTCTTGTATCGTCTTATATCGCGCCTCGTCAAGCTCAATACACACACTATCCGGCCGCTCGGCCGCTATCGTCTCTTTTACAAGTTGGACACTCGTTTCAGAGATATGCGCCGTGGCGACCAGGATGATTTCTTTCTCTCCATATTGGAGTTTCGTTACATTTTCAGACATGAACTTCTCCCTTAATTTCAATAGAAAAACTATACACCGCAAAGCGTGAAAAGTCAATCATAGGGCATACTATTTGCATACTTGTAGGGGCGAACTGTGTTCGCCCGCAGACGAAAGGAAGCTTGCCCCATGAAAAAACGCCTACCACGCAAGAAAGATCAGATCGAACCCCTATTCCAAACCCTATCCATCGCAGATGTGGAAAAGATCAGCCCGAAATCCGGCACATCCATCCCAAGTGAGCAGGCAGTCATAGACGCAAAGAACTGGGTAGATGAGAACCAAAAGTGAGATAACATGCAGAAAAGGCCACGCCGAGGATGTCAGCAAGTGGCCTTTTCGCTTTGTAGGTAGAATGAGAAACTATGATGCTTGGGCTTTTTCTTCTTGCTCCTCAGCGGCCTTGCCCTTAGTCGCAACCGCCCACTTGGCAACACGAATGCGCACCCGGTCTTCACTTGTCTCAAAGGTGATAAAATCTTCTTGTACACGAACAATTTTACCCACGATGCCGCCAATTGTCGTGACTTCATCACCCACTGCAAGTGAATCGCGTAGGTCTTGTACCGCTTGTTTCTTCTTTTTTTCCCGTCTTGACTGCATAAATAGAATCAGCGCAAAGGGAATAAACAACATTGGTAACATTAACATATCCATAAAAATAGAATCCTCCTATAAATAACATCTATTGCTTATTATATCCTGTCCCAGCAGGAAATGCAACAGCTTTTTCTCACACAGCCTATATCTTACGCCACGCAGCCCATCGTTTAGCAATCACTTCCATCCCATGCCGAATGCCCCACATGATGGGATAAGTGGCAATCACAAAGACCGCAAGCAACAATCCTGCCTCCAATGTGAGGGGGGAGATAGAGAAAATATCCCGCAGGGGAGGCAAGATAAAGGAAAATACCACGCCGACTGCAACACCGCCAAACAATAACCGCCGCAAGAGATTAAAGGGCTGACACACTTTAAAGACCATTAAGATACCCACTGCACTCAGCACAACCAAACTCATCGTGCTCATCTCATGATCGGACAAACCAAATACGGTGGAGTAAATAATCACACCGATCACCAAAATCACATTCGTAAGCGCCGCCGGGAGGGCACGGAAAATCACATTACGCAAAAACTTGCCCTCAATCCGCTTAAAGTTGGGCTCAAGGGCCAAGATAAACGCCGGAAGCCCAATCGTAAGCCCGCCCACAAGGCTCATCTGGTTTGGCTGAATCGGAATTGGGAGTGCCGCCAAAAGCGTAAACACCGCCAAGAACAAGGAGAAGATATTCCGCACCAAAAACAGGCTGGCAGAACGCTCAATGTTGTTGATAACGCGCCGCCCCTCATCCACAACAGAGGGCATCGCGCCGAAGTTTGAGTTGAGCAATACAAGCTGTGATACCCGGCACGCCACATCCGCACCGGATGCCATGGCGATGGAACAGTCCGCATCTTTTAAG
>Ga0131853_10024602_pt1 | contig 10862 bp, 9 predicted proteins | sample TergutLab28metaG_FD_92764 | JGI IMG/M metagenome (GOLD analysis project Ga0131853, IMG submission 92764) | Labiotermes labralis P1 segment gut microbial communities from Petit-Saut dam, French Guiana - Lab288 P1 (version 2) (version 2) | ecosystem: Host-associated > Arthropoda: Insects >... | reverse complement strand
CTCACAAAAAATAACATAAGATGGGTCGAAGCTACAGAGATGGATGCCCTGAGGAGATCCTCTAGAATATCAAGAAAAGAAAGAATTAGAAATGTAACTATAAGACAACAAATTGGATTAGAGAAACCAATTATAAAAGAAATTGAACAGAACCAACTTACATGGTACGGCCGTGTTCAAAGAATGGCAGAAGGAAGATTACCCAAAATAGCATTATGGCGAAACAAAAGAGAGCACGAGGATGACCGAAGAAAAACTGGATGGAAGGCATAAGGAAGGCCATGAACGAAAGAAACCTAAATGAAGGCCAGTGGGAAGATAGGAAACAGTAGAGTCTAGATGTCGGACAACGTAGAACAACATTTTGAAACCGACATACATACAAAGGATATATACGTGGTTTGTCTCAAAAGTAAGTGTACTGATTTTCCTATGTACGAATTATTAAATAAGCACCTCATTGATGTATATCGGCGTGTTGGTAGTGATCTTGGCTGCATGTCCATACTTGTTTCAACTGGATTGGTTGAGTGCTGTTTGTGTATGGTCGTGTTTTATAACCTCGTTACGTTTGCGATGCAGGAAAATATCGAACAACGGTACGCTATCAAATTTTGTGCGAAACTCAACAAATCTGCCACAGAGGCATTTGCTTCTTTAACCGAAGCTTATGGAGATGCCGCTCTATAGAGAACTATGGTTTTTAAGTGGCACAGAGCTTTCAAAGAGGGCCGAGAAAATGTTGAAGACGACCCTCGTTCTGGAAGACCATTCTCGTCAACAGATGATCAAAATGTGGAAATGGTGCGAGCTGTCATTGCGAAAGACCGCCGAATGAGCGTCAGGATGATTGCAGGACAGACAGTTAATCACGCCTTCCACAAAAATGTCTTGGAATGACTTCGAAAAGGGGTCCAGCGAGTCCGAACGGACATTGCAGACGACTGGGTGCTGCACCACGATGACGCGCCAGCTCACACTGCGCTTTCAATTCGAGAATTTGTGGCGAAGAAAAACATTCCCGTACTTCCACATCCTGCCTACAGCCCAGATCTAGCTCCATGCGATTTCTACCTCTTCTCTAAGTTGAAATTGAAGTTGAAGGCTCATCATTTCGGGACGATTGAAAACATAACCGATGAGCTACACACATTTACAGAAAATGACTTCAGGTACTGCTATGATCAGTGGAAAAAACGTTGGAACCACTGTGTAACTTCCCAAGGGTCATACTTTGAAGGAGATAACTTGTAATTTCAGGTGAGTCCAATAGACATTTAAATAAAAAATCAGTACAGTTACTTTTCAGACAAACCACGTATGTGCATTTGTTGGTGTGTTACTTAAACTACAAAATGCACGGTGCAACGATAAAGATACAACGACAGAGACATATATTTATATTTTTAATGGTACCTTCAGCACTTCCTGTAATTGTTTTTAAATGATCTTCCTGAAGATGGTCTTAGAGGCCGAAACCAGTCGGTTGGCAATAAAATACTATTGCTTGATCTTCAACTTCTGTCTGCTTTCATGATCGCAGGACCTGCAAGCATCAGTTACCCACTGGAGCCTACCGCCATGTTCATTTGCTAACCTTCTTGCTGATCAGGGAAATCCACATGGGCGTAGCCGATAGGATTTGTCAGACACGCCACGTGCCCTCATTCCATGCGTTTCCTGTACCTGCTGTTACGTTAAGTTCCGAGGCCCTGGCTGCAGTCTTCCTATCCCCTGGCCCTCATGAAAATGTTTCTTCTAGACAAGGGCTGCCGAACTCATGGCACGCTGCAGTCACTGCTTTCCAAATTTCTTTACATCTTTCACCCGACCCGCGTCTGTACATTGTGAAGAATATTTATATATACACATATCTGACTGTATATGAATTGCCGTTGCTAGCAAATAACAGTGCGAGTGGAACATTTATGCACAAATCGGGAGCGGTGCGAAGTGTTGACTGGATATTTATCATTGGGGGCGCCGGTCTGGCGGTGACTGTGCGAGTACGTGACATTGGACAGAACGTTTTACAGTATTCCTTACAAACAGGAAGCAGTAGCAGCCCAGTTACTGCCAAACTTCCTTCCTTATCGCATTCCTGGAGGAGGCCTTTATTAGAAATATAATGTAATAATTACATTATGAATTAATTACAATATAAATTAATAAAAATAATGCAATAATAATAATAATAATAATAATAATAACAACAATGGAATGCTCCGAGACTTTATTTTGCTCTTCAAAATTCCCGTGTGCATGCGAAAGAATTTCTTCGAAATTTGTTGAAAGTTAGGGCACGCGCCCTCAAAATGTTCGCCGGCCCTGTTCTAGAATATTTGTGGTATCGTGTCTGTCTGGCTGCCGCACGGCCATTTCTGTCTCTCCGTTCCTGAAACTTACCCTCTGTCACAGTCGCACCGAACGCTGCAGACTCACCGTGACGTTCGTTCTCATGAGCCAACACCTAAGGCTGTTAAACACTTTATTATCCAACTAATGCACAATATATAATATGTAGATACAATTAAAATTACAAAATATTTAAAAGTGCTCGAACATGTTTCGGATCACAGAGGATCCATCATCAGGAAGCCTCACACAGTGCTTGGCCAAAAATTACAAGAATGATTCTGTTGTGTCCGTTGACATGGACAAGGTCGGTGTAATGGCAGCATATTGTGACCCGTTGTGCGTGTGTGTAGTTCACTGCATATGAAGGCACACCGACCTTGTCCATGTCAACGGACACGATAGAATCATTCTTCTAATTATTAGCCAAGCACTGTACAAGGCTCCCTGATGATGGATCCTCTGTGATCCCGAAACATGTTGAAGCACTTTTACATATTTTATAATTTTAATTGTATCTACATATTATATATTGTGCATTAGTTGGATAATAAAGTGTTTAATTATCATTGATGAACGGTGCAAATATGAAGACCTAAGGCTGTGTTCCATGCTAAAGACTGCCCTCGTGCTGCAGTGATTCTAATCACGGGCGCTCTAAGGGGAATCGCCCTTCGCCAGGGATATGACAACATGAAGTGACTCGCCCGGGATATGACAAAAAGAAGTGACTTCGAATCATTAGCGCGTTTCCCAAATTGCGAAGAGCGACTATTAGCTTTGTCGTGTCTGGCCTTCCGCATGAAACAGTTCCCCCCCCCCCCCTTCCCTGGACGGATTTTCATGAAATTTGACATTTTTCCTAAATATGTTGAGAAAATTCAGGTGTGATTGCAATCTAACAAGGAGAACGGGTACTTTACACTACGACCTGCATACACTTGTGATTATACCTAGCTGAATTCTTCTCAGACTTAGGAATGTTTCGGACGAACATTTTACGGAAAATCAAAGCATGAATTGTAGTCTTCGTAACTTTTATCCGAAAATCGTGCCGTGTGTGAGATAATGTGGAAAAATATGGTAGAGCCAGCGCTGTGCATGCCGGTTACGTAGCCTAAGGGAAGAATACATCTGCGCTCATGATATGTAATTTTATTGCTTTTCCACTGCAATAATGGTTACGCGAACGTGCTGCAATGTTACGTTATACGTAATTGACTGAATCGGTTGACCGCTGTGGATTACCTCTGAGCTGCAGATCGCTTGAGAGGTTCAGGTGTTGTCTTCTTGCAGTTCTGTTGTTTTGAACACCAGATGTTAGACAGGTCGTTGGTCCAGGAACCAAGTGAGACTAGGAGTAATGTAGCAATGTGAGAACCCTAGTTGGTAGTAATTTAAGGATTTATCTGAATTTTGAATCGTCCGTGCCCGAAGCTGAAGAACACGAGTGGCGCCGTCTGGCGATACCGACCGACTCTTCTTTGTCTGAGAAAGGAAACATGTAGTTTGGGAAAGACTAGGTTTGTTTGTTGTGTCACTTTCATTGTTGGAACATTCTGACGATGGACGAATGTAGGGATTAAGCTTATCCGCTTGTGCATGAAGTGGCTAGACGAAGGAAATATATTCATAACTGAGTACGTGTGGCAGTTTTGGGCTTCACTGTTGTTACACACATGGAATGTGTACGTGTGTTCGTTTGTGTGTGTATGTGTATGTATGTATGTAACGTATGTATGTATTTATATATGTGTGTGTGTATGTATGTGTGTATGTATGTATGCATATATGTATGTGTGTATGTATTATGCATGGAACGTATGTATGTATTTATATATGTGTGTGTATGTATGTATGTATATATTATGTATGGAACGTATGTATGTATTTATATATGTGTGTGTATGTATGTATTTATATATATATATATATGTGTGTGTGTGTATGTATGTATATATGTTTGTGTGTTTGTATGTGTATGTATGTATGTGTGTGTATGTATATATGCATGTGTGTATGTATGTATTATGTATGGAACGTATGTATGTATTTATATATGTGTGTATGTATGTATGTGTGTGTGTGTGTGTTTGTGTGTATTTGTGTCTGTATGTACTGGCGCGCCCAAATCCCGGGCGTCGTATCTCCCGGATGACTAAATTTTGTTCGGTGGCGCCTAACATGTGGGTCCACACTACTCAACTTGCATCATGTCACCTGTTTGGCCCTCAGAATTTTGTGGTAGCTCCTCGGTTTTGGAAAGTTTATGCGCCACTGTATGTGTATATCGCCGAGAAAGTCCTGGGTTCATTTGTTAACGGTTCATGTAGTGTCAGTAACTGTTGTTGATTTTAACCGCAATTGAAATGGCTGCACAGTTTTCCTTACAAGGTCTTTAATTCAGAACTGAATTAAATTGGTTCGGGGTACAAACGGACGGACGGACGTACAGCAGTGTTAATGGGTGCGCGGCAGGCATGTGAACATGTGTGTTTTGTGTGTGTGTGTGTCCTTCCGAACTCGTTGGTCAGCTGTTAACAAAATGCACGATGCGCGGTGCAACCTGGGCCAGATAAATTAATCAGTTTAACTGAAGGTCAGTGAGTGCCAAAATTCAAACATCCACCCACACAAATATACTATTTGTATACCCTTACACGCGGGGGAGGGAGCTCAGTTATTTGGGAGGTAATAAAATCGGTGGTTGTAAAAAATTTGTTCTGAATGGTTACCGAGATAGAGCTGTGTTTGAATCTTCAGACCCATCTCCGTTAGATTTTTGTTTGCGAGATTGGATTAAGAGTAAAGTGTACAAAAGAAAGGTGAATACACTAGATCAGTGATTCCCAACCTGGGGTACGTTTAACCCCAGGGGTCCCAACCAGGACATCGAGGGGTACGCGGAAAAAATAGAATAATGGCGAAAAAAGGCACATACATACATACACACACACACACACACACACATACACACGCGTACATACATACACACATACATACATTGGATCATGAGGTAGAGCCGAAGGATTGGACACACCTGGCAGACTCAGTTAAAATTAACGAGCAAAAGGAAGGATACGAACACACAATTCAAATATTCACAGATGGAAGCAAGAACGAACACGGTGTAGGTTCGGGAACCGCCATATACATACTGAACAAATTAACACACCAAATAAAACACAAACTCCACGACAGATGCTCAAATAATCAAGCAGAACAAATGGCAATAGTAAAAGCACTACAGGCAATAGAGACAGTAAAAATAAACAAAAACATTCCAAGAGCAACATTAATACACACAGACAGCAGGATAACCCTGGACTCCCTCAAAAACAAGAAAAATCATAACCATCTCATAGAAGAAATAAGAAAGACCGTCACACTGGAGTAAGAAAACTGGAACATAGAATACACATGGATAAAGGCACCCGCAGGACACTAAGGAAACGAGCTTGCAGACAAACTCGCTAAGGGGGAAACTAGAAACAGTGACATATGCTACAATGAATTCCCAAAAAGTGAAATAGAGCACCAAAAAAGAGAGAAAAGCATGGAAAAGTGGCAACAACAGTGGGACCACACTACTAAAGGACTTGCAACCAAAGATTTTTTTCCCGATCATTAAGGACAGGCTGAAAACGAAAATCAACCTAACACCCAACTTCACGGCAATGGCAACAGTACACGGAAAGACAAGATCATACCTACATCGCTTCAAGATTATAGAATCCCCGAAATGCCCCTGCGCCAACGGAAACCAAACAGTGGATCGTCTGCTGTACCAATGCAGCAAACTACACAGTGAAAGAGAAACACTAATAGGACATATCTCAAAAGAAGACAACTGGCCGGTAAAAAAAAAAGTGTTAGTGACCAAATATCTAAAACAGTTTACCAATTTTACAAACTCCATTGACTACGAAAAAATGTAAAGGAAAATCAATGCATAAACAGTAAACAAATCCGCAAAAATGTAAATATTGTATATATATATATCATAAAGCATGTATTACAGGATGTAATGGAGCATGCTGTAAATAAATAAAAAAAAATTCATACATACAAACATAGATACATACATACATACACACACACATTACATGCATGCATGCATGCATGCATACATACATACATACATACATACAGACATACACACACACTTACATCCATGGATCATCTCCTATTCCATTGCGAGAAGACCAGCACGCAGCGAGAGGTCCTAAAACACAAAATAAGTCAACAACGAAACTGGACGGAAATTAAACAAGAACTTATATCCAAACATAAGAAAGTGTTTTGTGAATTTATAGAATCAATACACACACATACATACATACTTACATACATACACACATACATACACATACATACATACTTACATACATACATACACACACACACACACACATACATACTTGTATACATACATACACACACACACACACACACACACACATACATACTTGTATACATACATACACACACACACACACACATACATACTTGTATACATACATACATACACACATACATACTTACATACATACATACACACACACTTATTTACATTATTGGGCTATTTATTTACAGTTACAACATATAAATTTTAAATAACAGCAACTATGTTAATTACAGACTTTTGTTGGTCTGAAGGGTACTATTTATGGAAATAAGCTGCCAGGGGGTACGTAAGTGAAAAAATGTTGGGAATCACCTCGCTAGACGAACTGCTCGCTCGCATTTTGGATGCCGCTCCATGCATTAAGAAACGTGAAGATCAACTCAGACGAACAACACGCTAATTTTGCACACGAGACTCAATTGCACTGTAGTTTGCGGTGGGATTTTGGAACGTTTGTTTTGAACCAACAAATTTGTCTTAAAATTTCGTGAACCGTGCACTTTTGTATATTCTTCTTTTATTAACCAACAAAATGCACAATGTTTGATATCAACACTTTTCTCCGTTTTACGCATCGAAACATGTAGGAGTAGTGTAATAAGGAGAAGAGAGTAGGAGCGGTTAGGTTGAGATCAACATGGCCGCCAGCCGCAACGTTGACATCATTAAGAAATAAATTTAAAATAAATTTGAAATAAATTTAAAAGTCTGCGGCAGTCCAAAACCCCGGGTTAATATCCTGTACGCAACGGAGTGGGCGGGGGCGGGAAACCCTACTTTTAAATGTATTTCTTCAGCTTGTCAACGTTGCGGCTGGCGGCCACGTTGATCTCAACCTAACCCCTCATACTGAAGAGTGTTAACACCAAAGATTGTGCACTTGTTGGTTAATAAAAAGAGTTAACAATTTTTTTTTCATTTTTGTGTAATAAATTTGCAACTTAAACATTGAATGAAAGTTAAGTAAAGCACTCGTACAAGCAAGCAATTCCTCTTGCTTTATTACTATTTACAATACTGTTGTATTTGTATAATCAAACAGCTCTATCTCGGTAACCAATCAGAATTAGTAACGTTCATATGATTGTTTTTTTCCTCACAATGACCGATAATGTCACCTCCAAAAGTACCGTATATTCTCGAATCTAATCCGCACCAGTTTTTTGCCGATTTCTGAATCAAAAAAAAAAAAAGTTAGTTCGCGGTTCTAATCCACACCTTTCCTTCAACCGCCGTCAGAAATCGAACGGTGGGTGTCGGCTGCATGGAAAGCCATCCCGGAGAGCATTATCGTCAGATCTTTCAAGAAGTGTTGCATAAGCAATGCTTTGGACGGATCCGAAGGTGACATTCTAAGGGAGGACGATGGTGAAGTTAAAGATGGATAGTGACTGGGTGACGGATAACGAATCAGTTATGAGGGATGACGGCGAGTCTGATGAATAATAAATTATAAATACTATATAATATATAATATTATAAATAATAAATTATTGTATTGTATTTTTCTGAAGGCACGGGCAGCGGCTGTATCATTTTTCCTAAATCCAGCTCACGACCGCGAATCTAATCCGCACGCGATTCTAATCCGCATCTGATTTTTTTTTAGCCCTCTGAAACTGTGAAAAGGGTGCGGATTATATTCGAGAATATACGGCATTGACCTTTCCTCCTGAGTCACCCTGTATGTTTCATCGTATGTGTTAAATTTGTGCAGTATTGAATTTAGTGCAGTAAACAGTTATGTTAACTTTGTTGTGATAACATAGCGGACGCGTTGCTGCTGTATTGATTCATCTTCCTTGCGCTGTTGTAAATTAACAGTAGAAGACAGAAATTATTCAAAAGACAATTTTTTTTTGGTATACGCCCTGTTCCACAAGTAGGCAATGTGATCGAGATATTGTAACGTCTGTTTGTTTGTAGTAACCGTCTGTCAGTTTTCAAGCCAAGGTCGGTCAGCCATGTGCACTGCTTTGTTCCAAACAGACGCCTGTTTACAAAGTAGACTGAAGGTAAGCACTCTGCTTTAGAGTGGGTCTGTCCGCTGACGTGACGAGACGGCGAGGAATTTACGACGGAGGGTTAAATAGATGGGAGTTGTTAAATTGTTTGTGTTTTCATGTTCAAAAGAAACGGGTTTTAATTGTGTGTATGGGGCGGAAAGTGGATTTTGTAAATGTTATCTTAAAATCCGTAATGAAATAGCTGCTTGCTTTGTGTGCTGATTTCACGCGCTGAAGAGAAAGGGATGCTTGGCTGCAGCTGTACAATTCGTTTGTATTCTGTGATGTTGCTCGTAAACAAATCGTGATGAAGCTGTTTTTACTTCCGCCCTGATGTTCTGACGATATTAATTGGTAGCGTGCAGTTTTAAGAGCCGGGATAGCTCAGTCGGTATAGCGACTTGCTACGGGCTGGACGGTCCGGGATCGAATCCAGATGGGGGGCGAGATTTTCCGCACGTGTCCTGACCGGCTGTGAGGCCCACCCAGCCTCCTACACAATGGGTACCGGATCATTCCCGGGGGTAAAGCGGCCGGGGCGTGGCGTTGACCACCCACCTCATCTAGCGCCGAGGTTAAAGAAAGAGGAGAGCTGTACCCCTACTCCCCCTCTGGGTATTCGTGGCCTGTTATGGGGTGAACTTTACCATTACAGTTTAGAGAGGGGTTCTGCCTCACCGTGGTCTGGTGTCACGAAAGATACGTTTATAAAGGATTGATGGCTGGAGTTATTCCGTCCACAGTACTTTCAGTATCCCGTAATTTTTGGCTATGATATGGCTAATAATGCAGTTGGCGGCCCTCCTTGATGCAGTACGCAGAATCTAGAGAGGCGAAAATGTAATTCCATTCACGTCTGTAAGAAAAGTACAGTCTGCCGTTCGCCGCTTTTCATGAAACTCTCGACCGCTGAACGGCTTTTCGTGATGATCTTTATATCGGATTTCAGAGGACAATCGGACAGTAAATGTGTTAAGTACGCACAGAAATTCATTTACGCCCCTAATTGAAGTGTAGTTTTCACTACGCCGATTTTCACGAGATTCTTATAATAAAACCAACAGGTTTGCTGACAGCTGTCAGCAAACCTGTATGTATTGCTGTGTGTACAGTGAAGAACTCCTGATGATGGACAGAGGAACTGTCCGAAACATGTAGAGTTTTATTCTCAAAATAAATTTGAGAAATTAGTGCATCTAGTTGGTTTTGTTGTAAGAATTTATCACGATGCACGGTCACCTGATCGTCAGTTTACCACGATGCACGGTCACCTGAACGTCAATATATCATGATACACGGTCACCTGAACGTCAATTTCACAAGATTCACCATCAGTTTTTTTTTTGCCACTTTTACCGAATGTAAGCACGTTGACCGTCAACAGGACCGTTGTTGGAACTTACTGCCACTGACTCAGTACTTGCCGTGTCCCTCTCCCCTCACATGGCTCTGATTGGCCAGATTACCTCGTCTTCCACGTAACCTACTTTGCCATTCTTCCCAACCACATCAACGTGCACGTGAACCAGAATGCCACCCTGAAGATGGGGGCAGTAGATTCCTTCGAAACTCGGAAAACTCGTCTACTACCTGGGGCAGGAGTCCAGGAGACGCCACCAACCGATCCACAACCGCTGTGAGAGCTCGAAAACGTTCGTTAACAGACATACCAAAGTTGTAAGCAGTAATTGACGACCCATGGAGCGCGGGTGTCCTGGAGGCTTCGCGTGGCTGTAGTGTGTGGCACATTGTGGGATGGGATTGAGCAGGCGTTGACGCGTGCGTTTGAGTGATGCAGTAGGCATGTGAAGAATTTGGGTGCGGAAACCAGAAGGGAATAGACCGCTGAGAAGACCTATGTGCGGAGGATATTATTAAAATGGATCTAAAAAGGAAATAGGATGCGATGACATGGAATGGATTCCTGTGTGTCAGTAAGGACAAGTGGTGACTTTTGTGAACATGGTAATGAATATCGCCAGGTTTCATAAATTGTGCGGAACCCGGGGGGGGGGGGGGTTGCCTCGTTCACGAAGAAAGGGTATTATAGGTGGGGGGGTTTTTTAAAGGGCTGTTTTTTTTTTGTGCTTTTT
>Ga0131853_10024601_pt1 | contig 10862 bp, 12 predicted proteins | sample TergutLab28metaG_FD_92764 | JGI IMG/M metagenome (GOLD analysis project Ga0131853, IMG submission 92764) | Labiotermes labralis P1 segment gut microbial communities from Petit-Saut dam, French Guiana - Lab288 P1 (version 2) (version 2) | ecosystem: Host-associated > Arthropoda: Insects >... | reverse complement strand
CATGGCCCAGAACCCTTGGTATAAAAGTACTTCTACGTTAGAACGTATTGCAGGGTCTTGCCGGCGTATAGGTTTTACTAGTGCTAATAATTTCAAAATTTTTGTCCTCCTTATATACGAAGGTGCAAAAAGAAATTCACTTTTCGCATCCACTGCGTATAGCGCTTACTCGTGAAACATTGGTGTGGAAAGGTACCGCTCCCCTGTGTCTGGCAGAACAACAACTATATTTTTGCCTTCGTTGCCTGGCCGCCTGGCTACTTGCATTGCCGCCCAAACTGCTGCACCAGAAGATATGCCGACTAAAAGCCCTTCCGTTCTTGCCAAGTCTCTACCGGTGGTGTATGCATCTTCGTTTTTAACTTGGATAATTTCGTTGTAAATTTTTGTATCAAGAATAGCTGGCACAAAACCTGCGCCAATGCCTTGTATCCCGTGAGGGCTGGGTTCACCACCAGAGAGTACCGGTGAGCTTTCTGGTTCTACTGCTATAATATGCACGTCCGGTTTTTTTGACCTTAAATATTTTCCCACGCCTGTTATTGTGCCGCCTGTGCCAACTCCGGCTATAAAAATATCTACCATACCGGCGGTGTCGTTCCAAATTTCTGGGCCTGTTGTTTTTATGTGTATTGCCGGGTTTGCAGGGTTGGAAAATTGGCCAGGCATAAAGGCGTTTGGGGTATTGGCAACTAGCTCTTCCGCTTTTGCAATTGCACCTTTCATTCCTTTTGCGCCTTCTGTTAAAACAAGCTCTGCGCCGTAGGCTTTTAATAGGTTGCGCCGCTCTATGCTCATTGTCTCGGGCATTGTGAAAATGACTTTGTAGCCTTTTGCGGCAGCTATTGCGGCTAGGCCTATGCCGGTGTTGCCGCTTGTTGGTTCAATAATGATGCTGTCTTTATTTAGAAGGCCTTTTGCTTCTGCGTCGTTAATCATGGATAGGGCGATGCGGTCTTTTACGCTGCCCGCTAAATTGAAGCTTTCTATCTTTCCTATGATATTTGCGTTTATGTTGTGTTTGGCTGTGATGCGTGAAAGTTGAAGCAATGGTGTGCCACATACTAGTTCTGTGGCATTTTGATGGATTTTTGCCATTTTAATCTCCTTGCTGCCTGTTAAGGGCTTTTACTAAAATTCGTCCAATTTCTTGGCAACTGCTCCCGCTTGGCCGGATATTTCATAGAACAGAGCCTCTACTTTTTCGCCAAGCCCAACTTGGTATAAGTTTGCGCCAAATGTTGCCGCGTCTGATAGAATTGGCTGTAAATCTACCTTTTGGCCAAATTGTAAGCCATTTAGCACTTTAAGAGATTCCGGCATTAATGGGTCTGGGCTTAGTTCTATTCTTGCACCAGCATCGTCTAGCCCCATGCGGTAGCGTAGCCACAGTGCTACAAATAGCGGGACCGCTTCCAAGTCTGAGGTAGGAATGTTCTTCTCTTGCCTTGCCTGCATTGCTACGCCAAACCGTACCGGGATTTTTTGTGATGTATCACATGCGATTCTTTCCGGTGTGTCTGGGATATATGGGTTGGGAAAGCGTTCTGTTAAAACCTCGTGCAGGAAATCTTTTGGGTCTATAATGCCGGGGTGGGCTACTGTTGGCAGAGCTTCTTTGGCGGCTATGTTTAATAATTTTACTAGCCGTTTGTCCTTCATGCAGGCGGCAATTGTTGGGTGTTTTAATAGCGGCCCTGCCACACCAAGTATTGTGTGTAGCGGGTTTAGGCAGGCACAAACTTTCATTTGGTCCATTTTGCGTACGGTTTCTTTATCCGTCATGTATACGCCGCTTTTTTCAAGGGGTGGGCGGCCGTTTGGGAAGTTATCTTCTATTATAAGGTACTGCGGGGCTTCTGCATTTACAAATGGCGCAACAAAAGTGTTTTTTCGTGTTTGGTGGATTTGAGTGGCTTCATAACCGTCTGCGGCTAGGAGTTTTGCCACGTTTTCTGATGGGCGAGGGGTTATTTTGTCTATCATTGTCCATGGGTATGCCATGGTTTTTACATATTCTACGAAGCTGGCGGGGACATGCCCGTTTTTTTGCCATGCTTCTGCAATGGTTACAACGGCTTTTTCTACCATTGTTCCATTTTCTGCAAAGTTGTCTAGGCTTACAAGGGCAATTGAGGGGCAGTTTTGTTGGTAGCGGCTAAACAGACCTGCTGTAACTTGCTCTAAGGTGGTGACGGCATTGTTTGGTGTAGTGCAAATTTTTGCGGGGTCTATCTTATAGCCATTTTCTGTAATGGTAAAGCTTATCATTTGCAGGCTTGGTTTTGCAATAACTTTTTGCAGATTGGGAAGGTTGTTGCAGAACGCTTCTGTTATGCTTGCAATTATACGTTTTTCCACATTGCCGTTGGCGTGTAAGGTTACTGCAAGTGTTAAGTTGTCGTGTGGTGTAAATGATTGTGGGATTATTTCTTCGTCGAAAGCTTCGTATGCTATTATGCCTGTGTTTGTGTGGCCTGCGTCTAGTAGGTTTTGTTGTATGCCACCTATCATTATGCGGAAGATGTTGCCTGCGCCCATGTGTAGCCAAGTAGGGTCTTGGTGAGTGCGGGTTATGGTGGTTGGGATGTTGAAGTTTGGTAGGGTGTAGGTTGACGGGAATGAGCTGATAGATTGTAAATTTAGTTTCATAGGTTATAACACTCCTTTAATTTCGCTATTAAAGCACGAGACTATATATTACTTACTGCCACGCTCCAGCGCTTCCCACAATCCTTGCAAATATGTTGCTCCAAGAGCACGGTCGTACAGGCCATAGCCTGGGCGGCCTTTTTTTGTTGTCTCGTCCCAAATCATACGGCCATGGTCTGGGCGTATGCAGCCTGTAAAGCCTATGTCGTGGAAAGCTTTCATAATATCGTAAATATTTAGTGAGCCCATAGAGCTTAAATGTGCAGATTCATAAAAATCCGTTTCATTTTCAAATTTCAAGTTGCGTACGTGCGCAAAATGAATACGCCCTTCTCCGCCAAATTCCCGTATCATAGCCGGGATGTTTGCGCCTTTGCGTGCACCAAGAGAGCCAGTGCAAAGTGACAAGCCATTGTGCTTGCTTGGGTTCAAATCCAAAAAGCGGCGGATATTTTCATGGCTTATTATTAATTTAGGTAGGCCAAAAATAGGCTGCGGCGGGTCGTCTGGGTGGACGCCCATGTAAATATCTAATTTTTCTGCATGGGGGATTATTGCGTCTAGGAAATACTTCATGTTGGCGTAAAATGTGTCTGTTGTCATGCCTTCATAGGCTTTTAGGGTAGCGTTAATTGTTTTCATACGCTCTGGTTCCCAGCCTGGCATTTCGTAGGTGTCTGCATCTTTTGCATATTGTGCGGCAAGGGCTTCCGGGGTTATGTTTGCCATAAATTTTGCGTCATATTGCATGGTGTTAGAGCCGTCTGGCAATTCGTAGTACAAGCGGCTACGGGCCCAGTCCAGCACAGGCATCATATTGTAGCAAATGCATTTTATGCCGTACTTTGCAAGGCGTTCCATAGTTGTGATGTAGTTTTCTATTTTTTCATCACGGCCGGGTGCGCCTAATTTTATATCTTCGTGAATATTCACGCTTTCGATAACTTCTACTTCCAGCCCTGCGGCGGAAATTTCCTCTTTCATTGCCTTTATGCGTTCTTCCGGCCAGGCCACCCCTGCTGGCATATCTAGAAGGCTGGTTACTACGCCCCACATGCCGGGGATTTGCTTAATTTCACGTAAGGTGATAGGGTCTTGGCCTGCGCCAAACCAACGAAATGTCATTCTCATTTGGGATGCTCCTTTTTATTTTCATTATACCGTGAATATGTATTAAAGCGCAAAAGAAATTTCTTGACGAGCGGCGGATTTCTTGTAAGAATGGGAAGACCGTAGCAGACTTGAAAAATCAACTGGTCGGATTTTCCGACCAGTTGATTTTTAAAACGCTAGGAAATTGCTCCGCCGCTTTCTTAAGCCTGTGTTCATAGGCGGCTATTAACTAACTTGGAGGATTTTATGATGGATAAATCTGTACCATACAAAGATATTGTTATGGTAATGGACAGCAACAAAATTTTGTTAACACCTGCTCCAACTTTACCTGAAGGGTTTAGCTTCAGATTTTTTTCTGGGGAAGAAGATATCCCCCACTGGTGCAGAATAGAAACCGCAGTAGATGAATTTGACACAGAAGAAGATGCGCGTACACATTTTGCGGAAGAATTCTTACCACATATAAACGAATTAAAAACGCGCTGCATTTTTATTTTAAACAGAGAAAGCCAACCCATTGCAACGGCAATGTGCTGGCTCAGTAATTCCGAAATACCCGGCCGTTTACACTGGGTGGCCGTATGCCCGGAATATCAAGGTCTTGGTCTTGGTAAAGCCGTTACCCAAAAAGCTGTAAATATATGTGCAGAGCTTCATCATGGGAACAAAATGTGGCTTAGCACCCAAACTTGGAGCTACCGCGCTGTAATGATGTATCATAAGCTAGGCTTTAACATGTTAAAAAGCGAAGTAGAACTTGGCGGTAAGTATTCATATATAAAAGACTTTGACAGCGCAATAGAAGTTTTAGCCGGTTTACTACAGCCGTCGGAAGTGTTACAGCTAAAAAACACTGCGGTGTAAGAACCTGTGTTTCAGCCTATGAACACAGGTTCTAAGTCCGACAATTAGGAGGCGATACAATTGGATGTTTACACACAATATAGCACTGACAAAGATATAAATAAAATAATTGACACAATAAATGAAATGCAAAAAGGTGTGTTTTCCGCATGCCATGGCAGGTATCATGCGATGTTTGTTGTAGATATGATGGAGCATATCCTACAATCGTTATCATATGATTTGCGGACTGTTGAACTTGGCAAAATTGCGGCACTAATGCACGACATAGGCAATATAGCCGGAAGGTGGAATCACGCCCGCAAAAGCGCTGCGCTGGCGGCAGTGTTTTTAGACGGCTCACAACTGCCACCAAATGAAAAGGATATGGTTGTTCAGGCAATCGAAGACCATTCTGTCGGTAAGCAAATATCAAGCGCAGTAGGAGCAGCCTTGCTTATTGCAGACAAGGTTGACATTTCAAAAAGAAGGGTTTTACCTTTTGAAAAAATTGACGACTGGCATAAAAACCTTCTGGAGATTGAAGATGTTTGTGTGCAAGTTTCCGGCAAGTCGATACTAATTAGTTACACCACAACGGAAGCCTTTTCTAAAGAGTTATTAATAAGTGATTATGCAAAGGGCTTTAAATTACCTAAAAAAGCTGCCGAGTATCTGGGCTGCACCTGCAGGTTTCAGTTTAACGGCAAAGATGAATAAATGGAGGGTTAATATGCCAAAATCAGAATTCCAATTTTCCGACTTTCTGCTGGAAGTCCCGGATAGCAGCAAGGATTTTGTGCTTACTATTCACAAAATGATGGAAGATGCTAGCTACAAAATAAAACTGGAACTGAAGGCCAACGGGTTTCTCGTTTCCTATTCAGAGCCAAAAACAAAAAAGAGCATTTTAAATTTTGTGTTCCGCAAAAATGGTATGTACATTCGTATTTATGGCAACAATTGCAATGCTTATGCAGACCTTTTGCACCGCCTGCCGGAGAATATTGTAACGCAAATAGATAAATCTGGCGATTGTAGCCGATTGCTTGACCCGCAAAAATGCAATTCCAGGTGCGCACTAGGGTATGATTTTTCTATTGGAGGCAAACGCTACCAAAAATGCCGTCTTGTTTGTTTTTTCCTTTTTGTAGATGCGGAGAGTATTCCGTATTTGCTAGAATTGGTTGAAAAGGAAATGCAAGAACGGGCTTAATAGCAACTCCCCCCTTGTTTGTGTGCACACAAACAGGGGGGAGTTAGTATACCTATTACATACTCCAACGTTTTAACGTTGTAAAAAACTTTGTCATTTCTCTTTTCGCCGTTTCAGCGTCTGGGTAGCCGTCGGGCAGTTTTTCGCTTTTTATTCTCCATGGTAGGCTACTATCAATCATTTCCTCCATTGTTTCATCAGGTTTTCCAAAAGCACCGTCTACCCAGCAAAATTTGCAGTAATCATTGCATATAGAGCCATCTGCATTTGTGCCGTAAAAACTATCCTTGCTGTCTGTTGGAAAATAACTTCCGCAGCTCTGGCATAAAAATTCGTTCATTCGTATCACCTCCCGAATCTAATCAACTAGAGTATATAACATTCTACAAGCAATTAATACCAACTTGGCATCGAAGATTGGGCAACCTGTGGTTGCATCAATCACCTTGATGTTTATTATATCGCAAAAAAATATCTTTCTTTGCAGATTATGTGCACTTCTGCAAAGAAAGATATCTGTGTAATTGTAATTACTATCCTAAACAATCTTTAATAACATCGGCTAATTCATTTGCCAATTTATTTATCTTGTTGTAATCCCGCCCTTCAAGCATTACCCGCACTAACGGTTCTGTACCGGATGTGCGCACCAAAATCCTCTCGTCTTCTATAAGCTCGGATTCAATTTTTGCTTGGGCTTTTTTTATTGTTTCGTTAGTTTTGAATTCTGCCATTTTGGCTTTTTGTATTTTCACATTAATTAAAACTTGTGGGAAAATTTCTACCATACTTGCTAGTTCCGCCATGGATTTTTTACTGCGGTGTAAAACAGATAACAACTGCACCCCAGCAAGTATACCATCACCGGTTGTATTGAACTGACGGAAAATTAAATGACCGGATTGTTCGCCTCCAAGGGTAAGGTCGTCTTCCAGCATTTTTTCTAGCACATAGCGGTCCCCAACTGCTGTGCGGTGCAATGTTATGCCTTTGTTGCGGCAGAAAACTTCTAGCCCTTGGTTGCTCATTACAGTAGCTACAATTGTGTTTTTTGCAAGTTGCTGACGCTCGTTAAGGTCGTGGCCACAGATGGCCATAATAAGGTCTCCATCAATTGTGTTGCCATTTTCGTCTATGGCCAACATTCTGTCGCCGTCGCCGTCAAAAGCAATACCAATGTCTGCATTGTGGGATACCACAAATTTCGCAAGGCTTTCCATATGAGTAGAGCCGCAGTTTTCGTTTATATTGCAGCCGTTTGGGTGGTTGTGCAGCGTGTGCACCTCTGCACCTAATTTTTCAAAAATTATTGGTGCAATAATACTTGTTGCACCGTTTGCACAGTCCAGCGCAACCTTTATTCCTTCCAAGCGCAGGCTTGGTACGGTGGATATTACAAATGAAGCATAGTCTTCCAGTGCACGGGGGCATTTTTTTATGATGCCAACTTCGCAACCTGTCGGGTTTGGTAGCTCTGCTTTTGTGTGAATTATTTCTTCTATCTCTTCTTCAAGTTGGTCTGGTAGTTTTAGGCCTTTGTGGTTGAAAAACTTGATTCCGTTGTCTTCCATTGGGTTGTGAGATGCGGAAATCATAACCCCTGCGTCAAATTTATATTTTTTTATCAGATATGCAACTGCCGGGGTTGGAATAACTCCGCATTGGTAAACTTCTGCCCCAATAGAGCAAAGACCTGCTGCAAGCGCTGCCTCCAACATATCGCCAGAGCGCCGTCCATCTTTTGCCACAAGCACCTTTGGTGCACCTGTTATGTTTTTTGTTAGTACATATGCACCTGCCCTACCTAGCTCGTATACCGCTAATGGTGCCATATCTCCTGTGTTTGCAACACCGCGTACGCCGTCTGTTCCGAATAGTTTTTTCATGTTAAGCCTCCTAGCATAAGATTATTATATCATATTCCATATTAAAAACCATGTTCTTCATTAGATATGTTTTGCATATTATTGTAGTGATAATTTTTTTTGGAGGCAAATATGGCATACACACGTTTATTTATGACCCTTGTGTCTGAAGCAAAGGGCTATGAATTCAAAGGAAGGCCACCCGGAGGCCGTTGTATTGTTGAAAGCCGCAACAACGCAGCAAAACTTTCCTTATGGGTGCAGGATTTGAGGCCTGAAATGAGCTACGATATTTACATGGTTTTTGCACAAGAGCGGCAACACATTGGCCTTAGTATGGGCAAGATTAATGTCGACGAAAGAGGGAAGGGCGAATTTAGGCGAGAAATTACATCGGCGGAGCTACATAATTTCAACTTGGCGGAAGTTGTAACTGTTGCGGTTACGACAACAGATGCATCTGGAATTGTTAGCCCTTTATGCGGGTATAAAGGTGCACAAGTATCTTGGCGGCATAGTTTTCGCGTTTGGGAGAAGGAGGAGGTTAACGTTGAACCACCCCCTAAAGTAGAGGACACTTCGCCTGTGGTGTTGGAGCAGCCGCCTGTTATGGAGGTAGCCGCAGAAGTACCAGCCGCCATTGAAGAGCCACTGCCTGCTACAGAGACACCCCCCGTTCATGACAGGCCTAATCATACATTTGTAGAGCCTATTTCAAACGTAGCCCGCAGCAACCCGCCAAGAGCCACAAAACCACAAGTTGCACCTGTGCCGCACGATATTACAACATCATATCCACAGCGCACAGATATTATTCAATTATTGGAAACGATTTTTAGCGAAAACACACCATTCGAGCCACATGTAAAACACGCACGAGAAATAAAGTGGGTGCGATGCACAAACCCTGCACAAATTCCGCTGCCAAATAGCCGCCCTCATTTAATGAGCGAGCCATTTATGCTAAATGCATGGGCAGACCATGAGCATTTTATACTTGGCATTACTACAGGTGGCGAGCCAATGCAGTATATAATAGGCATGGCAGGTACATATTCATCGGAAAGTGACGTTATGGCAAAGAATTTAGGTTTCTCGTTATTTAGTAGCCATAAAAAAGAGCACCCGCACACCGGGGATGATGGCTACTGGCTGATGTTTGTAGATATTTAGGCATTTGTGATATAATTTAGGCATCTTGGGTAGCCCCTAGATGCCTAAATTTATATATATGGAGTTGTACCTATGCGTGCGAGAAAAAAGAAGTGGGCCCCGGCAGAGCTTGCCAATAACCCGCGTATCCTACGGGATTTAGGACAATATAACGGCAGTATAAAAAATTATTTTGGTAATAACAACCCGGTGTATTTGGAAATTGGGTGCGGAAAAGGACGGTTTATAACAGAAACTGCACTACGCAACCCAAATATTAATTTTGTGGCAATAGAGCGGGAGCCTGCAATATTAGCCGCTGCCGCAAGGCGTGCAGAAGAGTGTTTACAAGGGCATGCGGGCTCTCTTGTTTTTGTTCTTGCAGATGTGGACAACCTGTTGGATTATTTTAAGCCTGGCGATATTGCACGGCTATATATTAATTTTTGCGACCCTTGGCCGGGCAAAAAAAAATGGGCTAAGCGCCGCTTAACCCACGATAATTACTTGGCAAAGTATGAGGAGTTGAAAATTCCGGAGTTGTTTTTTAAAACCGATAATCAGATACTGTTTGAAAGCTCGTTGGAAAGTTTGAGCCGGAAACATTGGGTGTTGCAAAATGTTTCCCTAGACCTGCATAAGTCTAAAATGGAAGATAATATTATGACGGAGTATGAAGAGAAGTTTTCCCCTTTTGGGCCGATTTATAGGTTGGAGGCGCAGCCTCCTAGCACTATGCATACAATATAGCAAAAAGGAGTGAAGCCCTATGCTATACAATCGCAGGCGGCTCCAAAATCGTATTTTACAAATGTTTTACCGCCCAAAAATTACGAGCAATAAATTCTTATCTGCTAATGCCCTATCTTTCCTAGACGAGTTAGAAAATAAGCTGGAAGAAAGCATAGCTCCGTTACTGTCTGATTTATTCTAGCCTTGCCATTTCCAATGCCGCTATTACAGCCTGTTGCAAAATGCCTGTGGTAACAGGATAATCTGTAGCTGGGTAAATATATGCAGACTGATACCGCAGTATTTCGTCTGCCAAGTCATACATGCGTGGTTCGAACAGCGGGAAAAATACACGCTGTATTTCCGCCATGTCTGACATGTAAATGGAAACTATGTCTGTTTCGTTTACGGTAACTCTTACTTCCACAGGTTTATTGTTTAAAATTATTGTGGATGCATATGTACCTGGTTCAAAGATATGGTAGGCCCCGGGCATATCCTGCTCACGGTTGCTGTTGCGGCCAGGGAGCAAAAATACTAAGGCCAATATAACCAACAATAACCCCAAAAGAACAATTGCACCAACCTTTACTAAATCCTTCATTCGTAAAACAAAAAACTTTGTTCCACCCATTAATGTACTTCCTTTCGCACTATTTACTGATATGTTTATGATGGGCAGTAGAGTTTTAGACCAAAAAAGGCCGCATAAATATAGCGAACTTATCGCTGATATTTATACGGCCTTTTTTTGTGAATGCATTAATAACTATCTAAAAAACTATACTCAACATCGTCCAGCTTATACCCAATGACAGTGTCTAAGTTTACGGAATGTATGCTTTGAAAAATACTCTTTTCCACATCTTTGTTACCTCGTTTCAATTCTTTTAGCAATGCCTTAACTTCCTGCCGTTTAGACACACCGCCGCTTGCATCAAATACATTGCAACTTTCCGACAGTGGGCAGGCACATTGGATAAATTGCAAATTATTGTACCTGGCCCACGCAATTATCATATCTTCGTGTACGCAATACATAGGGCGGATTAACTCCATCCCGTCAAAGTTTTTGCTTTTTACTTTTGGCATCATGGTTTGAACTTGCGCACCAAACAGCAAGCCCATAAGGGTTGTTTCCACTACGTCGTTAAAATGGTGGCCAAGAGCTATTTTGTTGCACCCAAGTTTTTGCGCATACGAGTACAAAAAGCCCCGGCGCATTCTTGCACAAAGGTAACATGGGGAGCGGTCTGTTTCCGTTACAACGTCAAAAATATTCGATT
>Ga0131853_10024598_pt1 | contig 10863 bp, 10 predicted proteins | sample TergutLab28metaG_FD_92764 | JGI IMG/M metagenome (GOLD analysis project Ga0131853, IMG submission 92764) | Labiotermes labralis P1 segment gut microbial communities from Petit-Saut dam, French Guiana - Lab288 P1 (version 2) (version 2) | ecosystem: Host-associated > Arthropoda: Insects >... | reverse complement strand
GGCTACAGATGACAATATGGCGCATGCGCATTGCATGTTGGATACCGAAGGCTACACACACTCAGGAAACGTAATACTTATTTCTTTCCCACTGCAACAACGATTGCAGGAATTCGCCTTAATGTTACGTTGTACGTACATTGGTTGTCTTGTTTATCTGTTAGTATAAAAAAAATTATTACATTTACATTATTTCTGCGAAACTAAGTACGGGTTCTGTCAACGTTATACTCGTTTTAATGCAACCTCAAATTTCGCATCTTCTCCATGTTGGCGTATAACTTACAAACAGCATTTCACACAGTGCTAAGGTCCAATGACTGATTATAGCGAAAGCCGAACAAAGTATTTTCATTGTCGTCATGTTATTTTATGTTAGAAAAGTTGCATACGTTTCAGAGATCTGTCACGGGCTGGACGTCCGAAGAATTTTAATTCGATTCCCGTTACAGGCAAGAGATTTGTCTCTCCTTCTATGTGTCCAGACCGGCCCTGGGATCCACCCAGCCTCAAGATAAATGGACATAGGTAAAGCGACGAGCGCGTGAAGATGAGGGTAAGAATAGGTGGAGCTATACCTCTACTCCCCAGTATGCCTTAATGGCAAGCAGAGGGACGACTTGCTTTTACATTACTTATACCACACTTAATTTGACAACTGCAATTTAATTTTATGGAGGACATCCCATTATGCCTAGAGATTGTAGAAAATGAAATGTATTTTTTTCCGCAGAACTGCGCCACTATTTTTCTTTATTTTAACATAGCTACATGTTTAGGTCGATAACGACCATCACCGCGCTACCGACATAGAATCTCAAAGTAAAGTAAAATGTAACGCAGGTATATTCAGTCTATGGGATCCCATGAGTATACAATAGTTATTAAAATATAAATTGTAAAAAATTGTAAAACTTTGTAAAGAATATTTGTAGACTGTTCGTCGTTGAAAGTCATCTAGGTCTACATTTGCATTGTAAAAACTAGTGCAAAATGATGGGATCCCATGTAGCGAATTTTTCAGCATTTTATATACATATATATTGAGATTTTGTACTTATGATCGTTATCGACCGCAAAATGTATCTGCAAATTAAGTCTCCCTAGTGATCTTTCCACCTCAGAATTTCGTGCTTCTTATTAGTGGTTTAAGAAATAAGAAAGACGATGTTGGTCTCTCGTCCAATGGCAATTTTCATTAAAACCTCGTGAAAGCGGTCAATTGTTCAGAAGTTAAAATGGGGGAAATACAAATAAATACAGACGGAGGTGTCAAAAACCTCCCTTCTATTCATAATAAACGTGAATGGTCGACATCACTTGTCACGTTTTCTATACAAAGCAAATGGGAATCATTACCACAAATTGTAAGCTACAAATGGCCCGTACGCAGTTAGCCTTACGTCACCCAAGGCAGTTCCAAACTGGACACACAGATGGTCGTAAGGATAAGGTCCTTACATCCCGACCAAGGCCAGTGGCAGGCTCTGATATCATGGGAGAAGGATGGGGGGGGGGGGAGTTGAGAAGCCTATGTTTGGGTGACAACAGATTTTGGTATTTATTCTTCTTCTTAGATGACACTACAGTCCAATGCGGAACTTCGTCCCCTTAATGGACTTCTCCAAGCCAACTCTGTTTTTCGACTTCTCTTTCCCAGTTTTTAGCTTTTTTTGTTTGTTTTTGGCGCAACAGACCCCCCCCCCAACCCCCCAGTGGACCAGGGTCTCTTTATTCACGAGGTTTCTAGGTCACACACAACGACACACCGCAGTCGGTAGGACTCCTCTGGACGAGTGATCAGCTCGTCGCAGAGACTTCCAACTGACGACACACAACACTCACAACAGACAAACATCCATGCCCACAGGGGGATTCGAATTCACAATTTCAACAGGCGAGCGGCCGCAGACCCACGCCTTAGAACCGGCAGGTTTTAGCTTGGCATTTAGAAATATCTGTTGGTACACAATTCCACCATCTGCTCTTTGGTCGTCCTCTTAATCGACTTCCCTGAGGAAGATTTTAACACCAGGAATAAATGAGGTTTGAGAATGACAGTGAGTCCATCGCATAAGTTTGGGCGATACACAGACCAATACAGAGCTGTTCCTGCACTCGGTGAAGCAGTCAAGCCAAGCACATCACTCATTTGCAACAACAGTGTCACAACTCAAAATTAGTGATTTTTCAGGAGAAACTTTTAAAGGTTTTGAAGTGTTATAATTTTCTATGAGTGCAACGACGACATAACTGCTCTCCAGCGGCTAGTTTTACAAACAGCGTTATGACATTATACCTGTTAAAAGTACATTTGCAAACGTTTCTTTCTATATCAATAACTCAAAAATGCCAAATTTTGATTTGTGGCACTCTTGTTGCAAATTAGCGACATGACGACGGGTCAACAGGATGCAAACTTCTTGTAAGGTTTACCGCGAACGGGCAGTTTTAGTCGCTGGGTCTACCGTGCTGTCCAAATGAAACGTGCGGTTGTATAAACAGTGCGCGCACGGGCGACTGTTCGCAGCGTGTTCCATTTCAAGAGCGGCACTGTTGTAGCTTGACAGCTGGTTGTATAACTGGAACACAAAAAAGTGTATGGGCGCGAGCGAACGGGCGACACTCGCTCGATTCTCACCCTATGCGACAACGGCTCTTGGCTGGTGATGGTACGGTATTGCGCAAATATGTTGGCTATATTTGTACCTAATGGGTCTTCTTCTATTAAAGATACAAGATCGCACGTAAAGTGCCTCATAGTTTTGTCCGATATTAAGCCTATTTGAATTTTCTCGACAGAATTCTAATAAAACTCAAAACAAAATCTCACACCATCTGTCCACAGGGAAGCGAGCTGTTTCACGTGGAAGAGCAAACTGACAGGCAAGACATAACGAAGCTAACAGTATCTTTTTCGCGACTCTGGGAATGCACCTAAGATATTTAATGGCTAAATCCTCAGGTGGTCTTGTAGAGACTAGGGTTTTCTTTTCAGTAACCTTTGAATTTTTATCGAAGTGCCCAACATTGCTACCTTTTTTTTCAAGTTAGTCAAAACCGAAGTAAAAAAGCACACGCCAGTGCTGTGCCGTTACGGTAAAGTTAAAGAAGCTAAAGTTCAACCTAAACAGGTCACGAAGTCCCAGAGGTGGAGTGAAGGTATAGCTCTACTCTCTCTTTAATCTCGGCCGTAGATGGGGTGGGTGGTGAAGGCCACGCCCCGGCCGCTTTACCCCCGGGAAAGACCCGGTACCCATTGTATAAGAAGCTGGGTGTGCCCCATGGCTGGTCTGGATGGGTGCGGAAAATCTCGCCCCCACCGGGTTTCGATTCCCGGACTGTCCAGCCCGTAGCAAGTCGCTATTCTGACTGAGCCATCCCGTCCCGCGTACCCACGCAGTCCATCACATAACCTAATCAGTGTGTGCGCAGACTGTCGCTCTAGTGTACAGCCAGCCACACAATAAAAATCCCCAGCGAATTAAATCGCTGTTGCTATTGTGGCAGCGATCAAAAACGCTAGTGCGCGCCTAGCCTAGGGCGGCGCGGTTGTGCTGCATAACACTTAGGAAGAAAATGAGGCAGGTCTTAAGCAGACAACGTGGGAAGGGATCGCTATTTGGAAAGGCAAAATACCTTCCCATTTCAAAGCACGTCCAGCAGTGTACAATAAAATATCAACCCTTTCAAGCTTAAAGAAAAAAGGGAAAAGTCGTCAGGGTTGTAAAAGTGTGTGTAAAAACGAAACTCATGGGAGGGAAAAAAATTACAACACTTCATTTTGTTAGCCGGTCCACAGCCTTCGCTTGCTGTTCCACCAACTACAGACTACACGGACTCAAATTCCAGAGGAGGCTATGTTTAGTTATCGTCATAAAAACTGAAATCTCCCATAATTTACGCATTTAAATTGAGAGGAATGTATCAGTAGCTTGCAGTAGCAACTTGTAACTGAGGAACCAACTTAGCATTCGCTAGGCGACAGAAGAAAGCCAAGAAAACCAGCGATGAGTTGGCCGGTCGCAGAAGGTCTTGGTGAAGGTATAACAATCCCTGTACAGAGCTGGACAAAACCTGATGGTTCCAGGAGGTTCAGGCACTAAGATTTGAAGACAATCGGCATATGAAGGTGGTAAGGTTGTCATCCCTACGCACCGGCCGCCTTTACCCCCAGGAAATATTCCTGGTACTCATTTTGTTGGAGGCTGAGTCGACCTTAAGGCCATAGTGCGGCCGGAAGGATCACGTCAAAGAAAAGTCCCAATGACACCATCGGGAATCGAGCCCACGACCTCCCGGCTTTTATCGCAGTGCCTCAATCAAATGAGTTTGGTACACCTACCAAGCAGTCCGGCATTTGAAGCAGGTACTTCATTAAATAACGCTCATAAAGCAGTTCCTGCTTCACAGAACAGAGTGCTTATTGTTAGAAACAACCCGTTGAAGCTGTATAGGGATAAAATCACACCTTATTGTGTGGGCATAATGCAAGTTATCTAGGTACTGCGGCATGTGGTAAAAGCAAAAGTTAAGTTAACAATACTCACGCCATTGAAGCAGCTATATGGGAGAGGTAAGTACAGCTACAAGCATTCTGAACTTTTTCACTATGCTGAGGGTCGTGGAGAGATTCGTCATTGTGCTTTATGAGTTAAGATGCATACAGCAGGAAGCAGAATCTGAGTAGTGCTGAAAGGTTTCATCTAGTTCGTTATGAAGTGCAATGTCTGGTCGTTATTTACTTATTTCTCATCAAGTATTTATTTATTTATTCATTCATTCATTCGCGGAGCTTTATGCTCTGTACTCCTCACCAAACATCACTCGGGTTATCAAATCAATTTTGGTGAGGGTGCCAGATCAAAATAAGCGTCGTTCAAATACAGACCAACACGTGTAAAATTAAGCATGACGCCATGCAGACATATGAAGAACTGGAGGTGTATCTGCATGCACTGCTGAACCGAAGAACCAAATAGAGGTGAGTGATCAGGTCTGTGTAAACCACCACTTCATCCCCAAGAACAGCGCGCCAGATGCTCTGTGGATAGGAGACGGGGTATTCCGTGGGTCTTTGGAGACGAGAATATCTCATTCCTTATAACGATTCGTCGGCCGTCCAGCCCCAAGTGGGTACAAGTTACTTGACGCTAGATTGTGTCTACAGTCTCAAGTGACTTTTGGGCCAATATGTACCCATATACGTTTATATACGTGTTTGTGGTTGTGTGTTATGCCCAGGAACGATTCAACACAGAATATTCTGAAGGTAAAGCAAAGGTAAAGCAATTCCATTACAGGCCTGGACAGGCCCTGAGGGTTCCAGGTGGTTGGGACCTCCAGATTTCAAGAAAGTCGGCACATGAAGGTTGTAAGTTTGTCAGCCCTACGCACCGGCCGCCTTTACCCCGTAAAAAAATATTCCTGCTACTCATTTCTGTTACGGGCAAAAAATCAGAAGGTGTACACCAGTTTAGTTGTCACAAAATAGCAGGACTACGAACTTCTGGCACATTTTCTTCTACACGTTCAGTCAGTACAATAAGACCTTAATAGACTGGTCAGTTGTTTTCTTTCTTGCTGCAGAAAACATATCGTTAAAAAACCTTTCACCAAAACGTTAACACAAAAGGAGCAATAATATTGCATACGGCCGTCGTGACACCGTGTTGAGACGTGGCCCCTAGAGGTCAGCACATTCACTAGCAAACAGTTGAATACTTCATTTCCTATAGCATCAGGTTGCAAAGTAATTGTGGAATTCGCATATGGAATTTTGAAGTAAGATTGCGTACTCTAAGACGATGGCTTAGGTACGGAATGGCTGAGCATACAGTCTGCGACAAGGGCTGAAATATTTTGAAATAAAATGTCACAAATCAACGAAAATCATAGGCTCAAGGCAAGTAGCAAACATGGGGGAGATGGGACAGATGGGACAGATGCTTGCAAGTGATTAATGTTAATAAAAGTAATAAAGGACAACTCTGAAAATCTGTTCATAAATAGGAGAATAATAATAATAAAATGTGTGCATTTCGTGATAACACAGCCACACAAAACACTACAATAAAATGCAATCAATCAATTAAAATATTTATCCAAGAAATGTTATACGAATGTGTCATTTGGAGCAATGTGCACCAGAAATACGACTCACGACAAGCTTTGGGCCACAGAACATCCAACTGACTTAAACTGGATCACGATTAATGCACACCTAACATAAATGAAATTTGGGTGCCTTTGACACCCATTTATAACCTTCTGGAGTACATAACAATAGAGGCAATTTACGTACCACATAATATTGAGGCACGTTCGTGCAACCATTATGGCAGAGGAAAAGCAATAAATATTACATATTGTGAGTGTGTGTTTGTAGACTTCTTTATCCAGCATAAAATGCGCATGCGCCATATTGTCATCTGTGTTCTGCCCCGCTCTACTATATGCATATTTCGAACTTTATCTCATAAACGGCACGATTTTCGAAAAAAACGAGTAATTGAAAATACGAAGTGCTCTTTAATTTCTCTATAACATTTGTCTGAAACACTTCTTATTCTAAGAATGAATAAGCCAGATATGATCAAAAATGTATATTGGTCTCTATGTAAAGTACCTGTTATTCTTGTCAGATTTTAATGGAACTTGAATTTTCTAGAACAGATTTTCGAAAAACACTCGAATATGAAATTTCACGAAAATCCGTCCAGTGGGAGTCGAGTTGTTACATGCGAACAGATGGACTGACAGACATGACGAAGCTAATATTCGCCTTTCGCCATGTTGAGAAAGATATTAAAATTGAAGTTTTATTGACCAACTGAATACACTCAGTTTCTCAAGTCCTGATCCAGTCCCTGGACATATAACAATAGAGTGCCTCTATGTGCACATTTAGAACCACATAAAAATGTGACTTGTTTCTGACTTTTACGCTTTAGAAGGTCTAGACTCCAGTCGTCAGGGCCCCACCAATTCCAGTTGGGTCTGTATTGACTTACGCTAACTTACTCAGCAGGGCAAAGATAAGATTTAACATGCTAATTGCCACTTACGACGAAAAAGAAGTGAACTTACAAGCATTCCGAGCCGTAAGCAAATTAAGAGACCGTCACGAAGAATCTGAACAAAAGTCCATAGGTAAAGTTCTGTTACAGCAAGTTCCAGAAGTTGCTTCCGCGACGAAACAACAGTTTTCTTATTCTGCCGTCCAGCAGGGCGGTTCATTTAAATGGCTCACATATCATGTTCCGTATATTCTTAGAGTGCTAACAGGAGCGATAATACTTCGCGTGTCGAAATGACAACGAACACCTCGGTGCAGAATGCGATGTTGTCACGTGAAACATAAAGCCGGTCCGTTAATGTACGTGTCTAAGTGACATGAAGGTAAATTCCGCGGAGCCACACAAGCTGGCTCAAGCAGTACTATCGCTTTCGATGTCACACAAGCTGGCTCAAGCAGTAATATCGGTAACGTCGCCAAACAGGCCGGTTCAAGCAGTAAAATCGCTAGCTGCGCCACACAAGCTGGCTCAAGCGATACTATCACTAGCGGCGCCACACAAGCTGACTCAAGCAGTACTATCGCTTGCGGCGCCACACAAGCTGGCTCCACTAGCGCTACTAGCGGCTAGTTCGTGTGTCGCGTGCGACTGCAAACATACTGACTTTTGAGACCTTCGCCATGGTGGGATTTTACGCGTCACCGATTGGTACTGTGCTAAGGACGTTTAAGGAAAACCTTACGGTCCCATCTTCAAGGGTCCTCGTGGACATCTTGACCCTTAATGAGACCGATCGATTGCTCCGAAATGGCGAATAAAAACTACCAGAAGAGCGAAGATCCCATCTACACCGCGGAGTAAGTCTGAAATGACGAATCATGACTTTTATTTGGGAGTCCTCAGGACTCACAATTTGTGCGAAGTACTTCAAAGTAGACCCTCCACCGCTTCTTTCCACATCCCTTCGTCAAACAATTTGAACTACCGACAGGCGGTAAACAGAACACAAATAAATAAACAGCCTAAATAGGGACCTTGTTCTTTCTCGCCTCTATCGACTGCCACTTCTAGCTTCGTTTGACTTATTCACGTACTCTATTCAGCCGAAAGTCCACACGGGCGGCAGGAAGTGATGAAAAATTATTGTAAAATGAAATAAGGATTGTGGTGCAGTACGATATCAGCAATCCTTAGAACATACTGGCCTGTGAATGGTCGTATTTGGCAGCATCAAGGGATTAATTTAGAGACACTGGTGGTAAGCACAATACATAGGATGATAGTTTTCTTTCTTCTTCTTCTTCTTCTTCTTCTTCTTCTCCCCCTCCTCCTCGTCCTCGTCCTCCTCCTCCTCCTCCTCCTCCTCATCCTCCTCCTCCTCCTCCTTCTTCTTCTTCTTCTTCTTCCGATTCTGATTCTTCTTCTTCTTATTCGATGGCACTACATCAAGCACGAAACTTTGTCTTCTTAATGGATTTCTCCAAGTCAGGTCTTTTTTGACGTCTCTTTCCATTTTTTTAATGATTAACAGAAGTACAATTTTAGTCACACAACTTTATTATATAAACAATTTGAGAGACCATAGCTACACGTTCCGGCTTACTTGAAGCCATCTTCAGGCTTTGACTTACAAGAATTTAATGTATAATTAACAACGCCTTCAAATGACAACCGCACTGCACCATCCGCACCGCACACACGACCCACGCAGCGGCTCTCAAGACCACCACCCATCCAAAAACTCGGTGCAGCAAACCATACGCTGCAACTCAACATCTAATGCTCCTGATGATGGACATGTGTACCCGAAACATGTCGAGCTAACAATGCATCAATAAAATTACCTAGTTTCATCAAGTTGGCATTTCACTTTATTTCACTTCATTTCAGCTCGTTTATATTCAGTAATTAGTACAATACATTAAAATACACTGAAAGTAAACGAGATCGCGTCATTTTAAGGCGCTGTTAATTATATATTTAATTCTTTTAAGTCAAATCCTGAAGATGGTTTCAAGTAATCTGAAACATGTAGGTATGGTCTCTCATATTGTTTATATAATAAATTTCTGTGTGACTAATATTGTACTTTTGCTAATCATTGAAAAATACACAACGGCCATGTCTGACCTAAAAATCCAGTTTTTTTACTCTTTTCATCTGTTAATATCTGCTTGTTCACAGTTCTATCGTCTGTCTTTGGTCGTCCACTTAGTCGACTTCCTTAGAGACTATTATTAAATAGTTTACTTTTCTTTTACTATCCTTTCTACAAATATGACCAATCCAATTCAACCGACTTATTTTGACAAATGAAAGTACCTATAGCTATTCAAGCAGCTGAATTAAAGGAGGTAGTTTTGGAGCCCCCAAAATGTAAGATATGAAAAACTGTGTGGCATACAAGCACTGCAATAACGAACTGATAGTAAAGTGTGTAAACTCCACAGCTGCTGCAGATGCGTTGACTCAGATAAAAATCTCTGTGAAGTCTGGCCTTCTCTCGGCGGTGAATATTAATGTATTGTCTTGTTGGATCCGATAAATTTGCTATCAGGCTATGTGGCGTCACATCTCGGGCTCTGAGTCTTGCAGCAGGTTGGCCATCAGTACACTAAAAACGAAACTCAAGGGCTGTAGAAGACAGACTCCAGTCCTATCGAGTTTATCAACTTCTGTATGCCAGTTAACACTGACGGACCTATGGCTGACTTAAATCACGTATCTGCGAATTGGTAACCTCACGAATGTTAGCTTCTTTAGTCAAACGAACAAGGAAAATGTGATGCCCGTGCTGCAGTTACTGGATCTCCGTGGTTTGGGCGTGGTTTCACAAGCAGGCTACCACGGCTGCAGGTCTCCATGTTTACCACCAAATGGCTTCGTTTCTGCGTGACGTCAGAGCTTGTGTTGCTGTGGTTTTTAACGGTTACCTTGCGTCGGTAGATTACGTAAGATAAAGCAATGCCTGTACAGGCCCTGAAGGTTCCAGGAGGTCGAAGCTCCCATTTTTTATGACAATTGGCACATGAAGGTGGTAAGGAAGTCAGCTCTACGCATTGGCTGCCTTTAGCACCCAGGAAATATTACTGGTACTCATTTCTGTTGGGGGGGGGGGGGGTTCGGTCGACCCCAGGACCACAGCGCGGCCGGAAGGAATTGAAACCGCGACCTTCCGGCATGTAGCGCAGTGCCTCAACCAACTGCGCCACCGCGTGCCCATCGGTAGATTAGAGAGATAATATTACAAAGATTGGCAACTGGCTAATAATAATAATAATAAATTCTGGTAAAGGTGTCTCTGTCCTTACTGAAACACATTTCCATGAAAGCATATGCAAAATCAGAGATATAGCTACATGCACTCTTGACTTTGGCAGTGTAGCACTAGAAAAATATGTGTGGTCAACTTCACGTCCCGGCCGCTTTAACTCCAGTAGCCACTGGATAGGAATTAAACCCCCATTCCTCGGTCAAACAGTCCTTCGCCTGTAGTGGACGACTGAGTTGTCCAACCTCCTCCAGCAGCAGCAGCAGCAACGACGACGACGACGACGACAACAACAACAACAACAACAACAACAAACGAAGTTTTGAGTAATAATAATTATTTTAAAACAAACTAAAGTTGATAAATGGTGTCGAACGCTTGTTCAATGACAGGTAATGAGCAAAGCTGTTACTGGTTCACAGAACAGAGCGTTGAATTAGGAAAAGGTACGTAGTCAAACACAACTTAATCACTGAGGTGTATTTAATGACTGTGATGGAAACAACTACATGTTTCGGCCTGTATTGGCCATCATCAGGTTGTCTAGGGAACTTAAGGGGTAGCTATATACAT
>Ga0131853_10024597_pt1 | contig 10863 bp, 6 predicted proteins | sample TergutLab28metaG_FD_92764 | JGI IMG/M metagenome (GOLD analysis project Ga0131853, IMG submission 92764) | Labiotermes labralis P1 segment gut microbial communities from Petit-Saut dam, French Guiana - Lab288 P1 (version 2) (version 2) | ecosystem: Host-associated > Arthropoda: Insects >... | reverse complement strand
CCTATTCCAGTTCTTCGTTCTAAGTTCCGTGTACAAATATCGATATTCACGTAATTAATACCAAAAAAAAACTTTAGTTTCTATCCCAAAGCAAGCACAGCGTTCATTCATTACAAAGACCAGTTCGGTTTTTGTATTGTTTCGGGAAACGATCCTCGAGTATTCGCTCACATTTCTACGGTCTTAGACGAAACGGTGTTGATACCAGTTAGAGTTAACTTTTCATGAGATAATTGAATAAAGAGAGACCAACTTGATGTCACTTGTATTTTATTTCATTATTTAATGCTCAACATGTTTCGGATGTTAATAAATCCATCCTCAGGCACTGCTTCAGCTTGCATCCGGATACCGCACCACCCCAGCCAAACCACAACGTAACACCAACACGCACTGAACCAGAGCAATACAACCCATGAAATAACTGAACAAATAAGTCGCAAGCTCCTGAGGATGGATGTATTAACGTCCGAAACATGTTGAGCATTAAATAATGAAATAAAAAAAACAAGTGACATCAAGTTGGTCTCTCTTTATTCAACTATCAAGATGATGCACGATCCAATAAACATAAGATTTTCATGAGATCTTGACTTCGGATTTATATGTTCTTTATTGGATACAACTTACTGATTTTTTTCTCCAAACAAATACAAGTCTCCTTGAATCCTCTGTGATATGCCACGAGAATGAGTGTTCTTCTTTCGCTTAACTCCCCCCCTCAAAGCTTTATTGCTCCTTTTATTTCTTCTTCTCCTCGTCCAGAATTTTCTGTGTTCCTGCTTTATTTCATTCTGATCTTGCGTGCTCTTTCATTCTTAATTTTTTTTTTTGTTTGAAAATTGTAAGGCGCCGTTCTGAAGCTCTGTAGCGATGACACGGTCCCAAATTCCAGAAACGCAGCACATCCTTCTGTCCCTTTATAAATGGAAGAAGTTATGTACAAATTGAAATAGTCTTGAAAACTGCTGTTTGCTGGAGTACAAGGCGCTTGGTTTATGCTTGCATAACAGACCACAGCATTATTCTTACTTATAACAATAGGAGTTTTATCTAATATAATTACTTACTTACTCCATGGTGCAGAGTCCTTCTTGAGAAGCTAACTGGTTGGCAGCTAGTCAAGAAATTCCCCGCATTTCACGGAACCCGAAGTTTCATTACCGCAATCACAAGCGTCCGCCACCTGTCTATATCATGGGCCAGCCCAATCCAATCCATATACCCACCTCACACCTCCTGGAGATCCATCCTAATATTATCCAACCATCTACGCCTAGGTCTCCCCAGTAGTCTCTTTCCCTCCGGTTTCCCCACCAAGACCCTATACGCTCCCCTCTCCTCACCCATACGCGTCACATGCCCAGCCCATCTCATTCTTCTTTATCTAATATAATTCCTGAACAAATTCATAGTAAGTCGAAATAATGTGAAATGCTAACGTGATGCAACAAGGTAATTTTATTGATGTATTTTTAGCTCTACATGTTTCGGGTACATACGCCCACCATCAGGAGCGTTAGATGTTGAGTTGCAGCATATGGTTTTCTGCACCAAGTGTGTGTCTTGAGAGCCGTTGCGTAGGTCGTGTGTACGGTGCGGATGGTGCCGTGCCGTGCACGCTCCGGATGATGGGCGTATGTGCCCGAAACATGTAGAGCTAAAAATACATCAATAAAATTACCTTGTTGCACCACGTTGGAATTTCACATTATTACATGAGGAAGATGCACGGTCAAACACCCCTCATATTAGATTCTGTATTATGAAGACCGAAACAACACTAACATATTAATTTATAATTTACGATTCCTGGGGTTGGGATAAGAAAATTATAGGCCTACTTTTTTCTTCTTGGGGATGTTTATGTGAGATGACATTCTCACGGCAGTAACCATGAACATTACTGTCGGCTGGTATGTGAGCCACGTACACGCCTCTTCATCTCAGACGGCAGCAATTCTGAAGATTTGTTATGTTTTACATCATTACTGCGAATTCCGAGGCGACAGAGGTAGTTGCTCTTTTTCTGAAATATGAAGATATATAGTCATAGTGTATTTTGAGCTTCAGAGAGATGCTTTGCAATTTTAAAATGCGATGGAGAAAAGGAAGTTAGAAAGAAAGAAAGAAAGAACAAAGACAATAATCAGAGAAAGAAAGAACAAGGGAAAACCTGGAAGAGAAGAAGAAAGTAATAAAAGAATAACAAGGAAAGGCAGAGAGGAAATGAGAGATAGAAATTACCGTGCTATCACGGCAAAACAGGGGTTATTCAATGGGACGTGTATGTTTCAGGAGAGATTAGTAAAATGTATTAATTATGGAGCATTTATTCGCAGCCAAGTGTTCATCAGGCGTTTACTGTAACTTGCATCTACAGCTTTTGAGCAACGACAATAGAAGCGAGGGTGAAAGCGCAACGAATATTCCCCCTAAACAGTACAGATAAAGCAATCCCATTACATGCCTGGACAGGTCCAGAGGGTTCCAGGAGGTTGAGGCTTCAAGATTTTAAGACAATCAGCACATGAAGGTGGTAAGGCTGTCAGCCCTACGCACCGGCCGCCTTCACCCCCAGGAAATATTCCTGGCACTCATTTCTGTTTGAGGCTGAGTCGACCCCAGAGCCATAGTGCGGCCGGAAGGATTATGTCAACGAAAAATTCCAGTGACACCATCGGGAATCGAACCCGCGACCTTCCGGCTTGAAGCGCAGTCCCTGAACCAACTGCGCCACCGTGTGTATTTCCCCTAAACAGTACTAAGTCGAAAAATGAATAAGCGGTGTGTTTTCTGTGAACTGTCTTACTACTTTAGTGAATTTATTGAGAATTAACGCAAAAGAATGTAAGAGGTTTGTTGGTACGGATGAGAACCCGGAAACTTCAAATATCAAGCGGAATTTCTAGGGCGTTTCCTGCGACCTTCTGCCTAAGGAACAGATATGTACATCGTTATGCCGTGGCTTACAATTCATTTGTACGCTTGGGCAGGCTATACAATAACTGCCTACATGAGAACGCTCTTCACTCCTGCGCGCTTGACCGATCTGTCGAAGATCGTAAGCTTTTTACTGCTTGGAAATATCCAACAGACTCCACAAAAAGAAGTAAAATATTTCGAAATAATTTTCCTCTGGCACGTTGCATGTGTCTAACTTTGTATCCGCACAAAGCTGAATGTGAAATAAAGCAAGAGGCATAAAAATAAAAATAAAAAAATCTACGTAACGTATTTCTTTTCGTTTCTCCTTCGCTTGAGGGCAAGTTGTTGAAATTACGGTGCCCCGCTACTTGCGGAGTTCGAAAAGACTTCGTAGAAACTCCGCAGTGCGGATATTCACTTCTCACTCCTTGCTACAGCGTACTGCTTACTGTGCCTTGTCGTGGGAATTATCAACCCTTAAAAGCCTTGGGGTTATATTATATACTGGCACGTTTACCACTAAACCATACGAAATATCCTCGGTGTGTCTCACTTCCGGCGTTTATGTTCCGTTATTGTCTCTCGATTTTAAATTACTGAAAAACGTCAAGAACAAGAGTAAGAATGTGAGTTCTTAACACGTGCTTCCCCACGTGTTACAGAACACACGCTAAAAGAATTCTTCGTACCTTAACCAAACGTTTACAGTTCACTGCACCTTCCACTTGTTGATGTTTAATCCGAATATTAGCAAACGGACTTTTTGTAAATGACAATACAGTACAAACCTCACGTGAAGTGTCTTATTATTGCCCGATTTCAACTAAAATTGGGCTCTATCGAGAAATTTCTGTAGAAATTCTCTATACAGTCTTTCATAAAAATATCTACAGTGGTAATCGAGTTGTTCGCTGCGGCTGGACGGACGAACAGCCTCCTTTCGAAATTTATTTACGATCACACATACAAATTGCATTTTATAAAATTCTTAACTACAACCAACAATCATTTCCCTATGCAGCACTCACCGAATGGTTCTCCTAATGCAGCCACACCCTATTCTCTGAGAGGTACGAAATGGGTCTCTATGTATAATGTGTGTTGTTTTATTATTCAAGAGGTTTATAGGAAGTCTATTTTGGCGCGACCGCAAAATTGTAAAAAGCGACTATTAGCTTCGTCGTATCTGTTTGTCTGTCCGGATTTTCATTAAATTTTTTATGAGTATTTTTCGAAAATAATTGCGAAAAATTCAAACTTCATTGAAAGCTGACAATAATAACGAGTATTTCACGTGAAGATCTACATACATTTATTACAGTATCTTGCTGAATTATTATTAGAATAAGGTGTGTTTAAGACAAAATTTAGAGACAAATTCAAACCACGCCTTTTATGTTAAATAACTCTTTCCGAAACTCCTGCCTTTTATGAGATAATATGGAAGGATATCGTAAGACCGGACAGGCCACAGATGACAATAAAATACGGTACATGCGCTGTGCATGCTGGTTAAGTAAGGCTAAAAACTCATACTCATAATATGTAATAAATTTTGCTTTTCCGTAGCAAATATGGGTAGACGAACGCGCTACATTATGTTATAGTCCAATGTAAAGGGTTCAAGGGGGTATAATTCTACTGCTACAGACGTCTTAGTGACGCAGTTCTCAAATAACAATTAAAGAACAATGGCAGCTCAATGTGCATTGTGCTCACAGAATCTATTTATGCATTGCCTATGTTTCGCACAATAAACAGCGACTATTTTCCTGCGCGGTAGTAATTGTGTGTTCTTGGCAGTGAAGTATCCAGTTGTTTAGTGTGAGATAAAACTTAAATTTTTAACACTTTTTAACGAAATTGTTGTGTATATATGTCGATTACATGAAAGAACAGAAAAATGAATCTGGAAACTACTTCTGGAATATTTAAGCACAGAATTTAAAATGCAACATATAAAAAGTGTGAGAATATAAAAAGCTGTTAAATTTGTATTCGGTTCATTGCCCATGTTGTACGTTCCCTTCGATGCTATAAATATATTAGTTAAGATATTGTAACGTTACACACTGTTTGATAAGTTGATGTACGTGTTCAGAAAGTATTTGATTTTGAGTTTCTTGGCTGTCTTCTGCGTGGCAAGTACAATATATTACTCGTGACATGCAGGTCACGAGAGATATACACTAAATTATCTCCAAATTCAAAATTTAAATGCATGTAATGTCCTACCGTCTCTCAATGTTATTTGGGTCATGCCACAATTGACACTGCATACGTTTAAGTGTACAATTTAAAGACGCTGTAAATTTTATGGTTTCGTCAAAATAATCTTACTTACGTGATATGAATTTCATCCTCGGAAAATCAGAAAACGAAAATATGTTTGCCTGCATATAACCTACACTCGAAGGCAATGCAAAACATTTTACCACAAGTTATGGGGCTATAATACAGATCATGATTTTTAAAGCTCGTCTTTTAACGATGCCGTAAATCTCTAAGATTATAGTGCGTCGGCGGTAGATGAATAAATAATTATGGAGACTTTATGGAATTGTACTGAGAGGGAAAACACCGAATTCCGTGGACAAATGTTGTGCCAATGTCACTTTGTCCACCACAAAAGCCACAAGTACTGACCTGGGATCGAACCCGTGTGTCCAAGGTGTGAGATTGGCGTCTAACCGCCTGTTCGATGACACGCCCCGTGATAGTCTGTAATTCACCTAAGCTGAATCGTAATCAAAACGCCTTCAGTACTGGACAACACGCTTGTATTTAAAGAAGTTTCAACAGTTCAAAATGAACATGTTCCCTCAACGTATAAGTCTTGTAATAGAATCCCAGTTCAAATTACGTGAACGAAGGGGGACGAGGGGGGTGGTGGGATATCTTGGTCTCTTTTCCGCCACTTGATCATGTGGGATATCATTGGTTAACTGAAGCTCATTATCTCCTATCATCTACAGTACAGAGAGGAGTTAATTGTAGCGACTACAGTGCACTGAGCTGATGGTATTATATCCCGGCTCGTGCTGTGGAATTCTCTTAATCACTGCAGACAGGGTTAGAAGTGTCACTAAGAATCCTGACCTCGGTTTGGGAGGCGTGAATAGGACTTTCGCAAAGGTGTTTGGATAGGCACCGCATCGCCAGTATAGTCTAAATGGTTCTGAGAACCGGAGACTTCCTATACAACGGAGACCAGACGAACATTAAAGGGAGATAAAGTAAATGTAAAGCAAACCGGCGAATGTTGTATTCTGAGATAAGACGCCTTAAAGTGTGGTACAAATTTACCAAAGTTCTGAAACAACCTGCTGTCTCAATCTCCAAGTTCTACCCCCCCAAAAAAAACAATATTCTTCAGAAACCTAAGAGAGAAAATTCTAAATCTTACATGGTGTCAGCCACTAACCTCTTCTGTTGTGCAGGTCAATTATTTTATAAAAATATTTTATTTAAACTCCAAATGTGGACTAAAATTTTAAAAAAGGACCTCTTACTTTCAACAAGTCAATTAAAAGCCGGAAATGTATTAAGCTGATGATTAAGCTACGTGAACATGGCTGAATTTCTTTTTTTATTCAGTTTGAAAATCTTTATAGATCACATGTTTTCCAAAATGCTCAATGTCTGGTTAAAAACTTTAAAATTTCCATCATTTATATAGTTGCCAACATGGTAGTTTACTTTGTCAAAAGAATGTAAATTACAAACATTCAAATACAAATAATTCAAAATAACATTTTTACCTAAGCAAAATTACGCAATTGCAAAAATTAGAATAACGCATAATGATGAACATCGTCAAAACAACAGTAAATCAGTCCAACACGAAATCCTATTGATGTAACAAATTCATTTGTTTTGCAAAGTGGCTTGTGAGGCATAACAAAGAAAAACACACTAAGAATTTTCAGCGATGCAAAAGCTCAAATCACACACACACACACACACACAGTTTGCCGTGGTGGTCACTGTGGCGTTCTGTGTGGGGTACGCCCCAGAAGGCAAGAAACAATCGAGCGTCAAGCATTGTTACCACTGTCTTTAGATGCATCATTCCCGTTGTGTTTTATTTAGAACCAAATTGGGGTTCGTTTGAGTCAAAACACAACTATCTTATGTCGTTTTTTTTTTATTTAAGCTGGCTACATGTTTAGGCCCTTGCACTGGGCCATCTTCAGGTCACAAGATATATATATAACTGAGGAGACTATACAGTGTGAGTCATAAATAAAATAGTGTGAATCATAAAGATAGGATATATATGTGTCTAAAATTCAAAGAGATCTCTTTGTCTTTCAATTTCCCAATGGAGTACATTAGTAGTCTAAAACCTGGAAATGTAACATGGAAACACGACAGTGATGGTTTAAAATATAAACATATCATGGAAATGTAACAATATTATTTGTACAACACAGATCTTTACACATTAGGTGCAAAGATCTAGTGAGTGAAGCAGCAGTAAACTTTCGGATTCAGGGTTAATGTACTATTAGATCTGTTTCTCACCAGTATGTGCGGAAACGTCTGTCTCGAAGATTGGGACATAATAATTAGATGGCAAGTGAGTTTAATTCTCATTAGACGGCAAGTATAGTATGTATATGGGCCGGGTAGCTCAGTCGGTATAGCGACTGACTACGGGCTGGACGATCCGGGATCGAATCCTGGTGGGGACGAGGTTTTCCGCCCGTCCAGACCGTCCCTGCGGCCCACCCAGCCTCCTGTAAAATGGGAACCGGGTCTTTCCCGGGGGTAAAGTGCGGCCGAGTCGTGCTGTTGACCCACTTCTAGTGCCGCGGTCATTGAAGAGTAGAGCTACACCTCTACCCACACTCTGGGCCACACCGGGCCTGTAACGGGATCACTTTACCTTTACTATAGTATGTGTAGTGTCCTCAGTTATATATCTTGTGACCTGAAGATGGCCCAGTGCAAGGGTCGAAACATGTCGTCAACTTAAATAAAGAAAACAACATAAGATAGTTGTGTTTTGACTCAAAAGAGCCCCTATTTAATGGTTACCACGGTTACCCGTTGTGACACGTTACGGGTGAAGACAGGTGAAGTACATTGCTGTGATAGAACAAGACTGGCAATGTACTACGTCACATTGAGGCATGTTCGCGTGACCGTTGTTGCAGTGGGAAAACAATAAGAATTAAATTTTTCGGGTGTGTGTCTGTAGCCTTGGGTGTCCAGCACGCAATGCTCTTGCGTTATATTGTCATCTGTGGCATGCCCGCCTGTATAGTTTTTTTTCCCACATTATCTCATAAACGGTACGATTTTCGAAAAACGTTATTGAACATAAAATATATTTTGATTTTCTCTACAAATTTTGTCTGAAACATTTCTCATTCTAAGAAAGAAAAAGATAAAGTAAAAAGTATATTGGTCTTAATGTTTTAAGTTTCAATAATACTTGGATTTTTTCGACAAATTTCTGAAAAGTACTCAAATATCAACATTTCATGAGAATTCGTCCAGTGTAAGATAAGTTGTTCCATGCGAATAGACGGACGGACATAAGGGCAGACATGAAATGATAAATCTAATGGTCGCTTTTCGCAATTTTGCTAACGGGTCTGAAAGAAGGAACACCTTGATCGCTAGTAAAGCTTTTGTTACAAATGTAACAAAAAGTTTTAAGTACTAACTGTGTATCTAAAGTGAGAGATCTGTTGCAAGTAGTCATATGTTATTGACGATACTTGTTGGCTAAGCTTGGTGACAGTGATAAAATTGTGTAAAATTTTGAGGGGGAAATTAAAACTGTCATTTTAAGTGATGAGGACGTTCAGGTATATTTAAACCATTAAGGCAGTGGGCTAATAAATCACCATGGAGAATGAAAACATTATGAGAGAGACCGTAGAGTGGCTCGCGAATATTTTGACAGCGCATCTTATGAAGGCTAGGTGCCACTGAAGGGTTAGGAAAGCGTCGTCATACTCCAAAAAGGATGGAGTCATCACTGACTGTGTCACCTGTAAACTACGAAATGGGGATGAAGAAATATTTGAGCATCGAGCAGATAACAAAAAGCAGCACAGCCAGCAAATTGTGGGACGAATTTAAAGCTTTGTTTATTCTATGAACAACAGAAGTTGGTTCTACTTGGTTCTAATCCACTTAGAATCAACGTGAATATAAATTACGACGTATTATTTATAAATGTGTCTTGAGGTGCGTCATCCCCGTTGTGTTGGTTCAATAACAAAGAATTTTGTGTATTACACGTACAGTCGAACACAACTATATTTCACCTAGTATTACAGTAGGTATACAACTACATGTTAATGATAATCCACTTGTAACAGCCCTAGGTCATGGTACCCACTATTGAAACAACGAGATCTCGTTCCACCCTCTTCCCCCCACCCAATCCTCAACACCCTCAAATAACACCCCACACATCTTGTATAGCTGCTCTGTAAGTTAAATCATAACCTGAAGATGGCCCATATATTGGGCCGAGACATGTAGTTGTATACCTACTGTACTACTAGGTGAAATGTAGTTGTGTTCGACTGTATGTGTAATACACAAAAATTCTTTGTTATAAACGTGTGTTTGTTTGTAGACATTTATACATCTGGGATCATTCCAGTAACGCTAAATAACAATACCGAGGTTAAAGGCAAAGTGATCGATCTGATCTGGTCACATTTTAATGAGTGAGACCAAACTCCACTCGTAACTACATTGGCTTCAGCGTGTCCGCAGACTTTTAAGACTCCCCTCTCAGTTTATTGCAAGATAAACGACATCTCTCCACTGTCGACAAATGTAAGACGTCGAAATTGCAAAAGCCGATAATTTTAATTGCAAGACGAAATGAACATTAAATACAAAGATAAATGTAACTGGTTAAAATTATGTAAAGACCTGTTTAAATCTGAAAGACAAACAAGTCTTATTAATCTGAAAGCTAGTAGCGATAAATGAGAACGTCTACTGCAGCGTTTAAGGTGTGTTTACCGAACGATCTCAATTCGCCCTTCGTGCTCCACAAACACTACGACTGTTCAATACAGGATAAGGGGTTTACTGGGATAGCGTGTTTTGCGTACGTATCGGAACACTGAAGCTGCGTATGATTACTACATTCTATGAACTTGTACTAGACCTGAGTGTTTCATACAGCTTCTATACCAGAAGTAATCATTGGTTATAGCACATGAATAACGTCATTTAATGACCATTTTGCCCACACAGTGCATTTATGTGTCCTATTGGACTGGTAGAACAAATAAAGTAACGACTATTTTCCTATGCAGCAATAGTCAATTCGCCTCTGTAATGGGAAACAAGTGTTTTTTCTGTGAGGTATAGTCTGGAAATTTTTATTTTATATGTTATATGCAAGAAATAGCGCCCTGAGAAGAATACCAGCAAACATGTTTCATTCCCAAAAGGAAGTATATGAGAATGATAATTGTCAAGAACTTTTCCTTTGAAGATCTAGGAAGTGTGTCATCCCCGTTGTGTGTGTGAAACTAGGAAAAGGTATGTAGTCAAACACAACTTGATCACTGAGGTGTATTTAATGACTGTGATGGAAACAACTACATGTTTCGGCCTGTATTGGCCACCATCAGGTTGCCTAGGGAACTTAAGGGTTATCTGACCCCTGCTTCGATTCGGTTTGTTAAGCTATGCGTATGTAGAGATCTCTATACCACGCGCGCGCGCATGCATATAGCTAACCCTTAAGTTCCCTAGGCAACCTGATGATAGCCAATACAGGCCGAAACATGTAGTTGTTTCCATCACAGTCATTAAATACATCTCAGTGATCTAGTTGTGTTTGACTACATAACTTTTCCTAGTTTCCTTTGAAGAGTTAACCTGTCGGCCCATAGCTATGTTAAGCAAGCCTTACGCTGCAGTTAGCATTTTGAATTATTAGAT
>Ga0131853_10024596_pt1 | contig 10863 bp, 7 predicted proteins | sample TergutLab28metaG_FD_92764 | JGI IMG/M metagenome (GOLD analysis project Ga0131853, IMG submission 92764) | Labiotermes labralis P1 segment gut microbial communities from Petit-Saut dam, French Guiana - Lab288 P1 (version 2) (version 2) | ecosystem: Host-associated > Arthropoda: Insects >... | reverse complement strand
TATAAAATTTTATTGTTATCAGATTCTACATTCTTCAAACTGTTTTTCCACATATTCGCCGCCATTATTGAGGCACTTATCGTAGCGGGGCACAAGTTTTTGTATACCCTCCTCATAGAATGCAGCAGGCTGCGATGTTAAGTCACTACTGACAGTGTCATAGAGTCCTTGAAATCTGAGGAAAGTGAAGGGACAGATCAGAAATTGTGAAACGTCTGTCACACACTCTTTCGTTGACCTTACGCACCAAATCATCATTCACCAAAGATCGACGCCCACTTCGCGCCTCATCGTGCACGTTCTCTCGTCTTTCATTGAACATCCGAACCCATTTCCTAACCATGCCATCACTCATCGCATTGTCACCAAACACTTGACATCTGGTGATGAATCTCACTTGGTAGCACTTTCCTAGCGTTTAAAAAACGAATTACAGACCGTATTTCACAATCTGCGGCCCCTTCAATTGCCTTAAACATGTTTAACGCACGGGAACATACATAAACATAACACAAATTTCACGAAATGGCGCCTGTCGCTTCTCAATTGATAGAGGAAGTCACTACACATGCGCAAAGTGACAGTCTCGAGGATGCGCGAGAGATATGCGCAGACGGTACTTACTTTCCGAATAACCTACCTACAACCAAGAGAGTAAATGCTTTTGAAATACGTATAACGCTGCCTGGCCGTTCCGACGCGAACCTAGCAGCGAGCATGCCGTGCCGCCCGTAGCTGGGAAGTAATATGGTCATTTCTGAACAAACAGTATTTAATACGCAATGTTCGGGAATGTTTATGATGTACCTCCGTGTCAAATTGCTGTACTTCTTTACTTGACCCCTTTCAAACCAAAGCTAAACAAAATGTTTGTATGGTGGCCATAAAGCCAGTGCCGACAGCGTCGCTCCCTCCTCATAAGTTCGCGCGTCTACCGTTTTGTTGTTACTAATTATATGACACTACTGAAGTAATTTGTGTGTACTCTAATTGCAAAATACTCACACGAAGTCAACTCGTTCAAAAACAGACGATAGGAGGTGTACAGATAGCATGGTGACCTAACAGCAAGAATTATTTTTCTCTTTAGTACGCTAAATAGTATAAATAAAAGGGAAAAGTAGGGGTACTTTGAAGGCAGCGGGTTTCTTCAGCGCATCCACAAATTACCTTGTTCGGTTTAAGACATTTTTGGTCCAAGGTAAAAGGTACAGTTTGCCCTATAATTGACCATGAAGGCCCAGATGGGGAGAAGGGGTAAAGCGCTACTCTTTCTTTAACCTCGACGCTAGATGGGGATGAGTAGACAATGCTGGACCCAATACAAAATTCGATTTGCGGGGTCTGCCTATGCACAATCTTGAACTGACAGAGAAGATAAAAGCACGGTGATAATTTACATACAAAACACGCATAACACGAAATCTGAAACACAGCCAACCACTGGATATTATATTAGACAGCCGTGGTTAGAATGTCCTCAGTTCGTTATTGACAGATTTTCAGAAGAGGCGGAGAAAAATACTCAGCGGGATTTGTCAGTGAGTACAGAGTAAAACACGGAATATTAACAAGACAGTCAGTGTACTACGACGTAACATTGCGGCACATTCGTGAAACCACTGTTGCAATAGGAAAGCAGTTAAGTGTTACATATTGTGTGTGTGTACCCTTAGCTACGCAGCATGCAATGCGCATGCGCCGTGTTATATTGTCATCTGTGACCTGGCCCGCTCTACAAAATTTTTCCACATTATCTCACAAACGCCGCGATTTTCGGAGGGGAAAAAGTTATCGAACACAAAATGTGTGTTTTGATTTTCTCTACAACTTTTGTCTGAACCATTTCCCATTCTAAGAAGAACAGCGTGAGATAGATCAAATATGTTTATTGGTAATCACGTAAAGTACCCGTTATTCTTGTCATATTTTAATGAAACTTGAATTTTCTCGACAGATTTTCGAAAAATACCCTAATATCAAATTTCATAAAAAATCGTCCAGTGGCAGCCGAGTTGTTCGATGAGGACGGACAGACATGACGAAACTACTAGTGGTTTTTCGCAATTTTGGGAAGGCCCCTAAAAATGAAAACGGACATGGCAGATTAGCTAACAAAGATAATGGATAATTGAAGCCCCCCCCCCCATTTGTACTGATGAAGCACTGATGGTACTTTATCAAGCTCGACTGGCCATTCGCGTTCGATTTGGTAATGGTCTAGAAGTAGGCGAAGAAATGTTTCAATTGGTCACTTCCCAAAGATACCACAGGGGCTCAGATATATAAGGCAGTTATACGTGTATTAACTAAGATACATGCTGGTCGTTCAGAAAAAGTTTCTGTGACAAACAGTGGTGCACTCAGCATGACTGGCAGCAAAGCAGGTCTGAGTTTGTTTTAAAAATAAGTCGAACTCGGTTATGACATCATGAAAGGGAAAATTTTGTTGCTAAAAACGAGTGTTATCATAACTCAGGAGAAGAATGTTATAACTAACAGTGATGAATTAATTGGTACCACAGAATATCTTACCTTATATTTAATATTGTCAATTGTGTTGTTCTATGTATTGGTTGTGTGTAAATGTGTGCTGTACTACTGCCACCGGGTGTCAACTCAATTGCTGTTATCAAATATATCATATAATATACGAGGTGTCGCATAAACCGATGTCGTCATAACCGGATTTGTCTGTATGTTGGACATCGTGAGTGCAGGCTTCCGCCGCGATGTAAATGAGGTCTTCGATCTTCTGGGATGTTACGCAGCGCTGCTTGGTAATTATTTACTGATGTTTCGAGATAACCTACCCAATAGGTTGTCCCGAAATGTCGGTAAATATGAAATAACGCTGCGTAATATCTCGCAGGAGCGAAGACCTTCCTTTGGACATCCCTGCTGGGCTTCCGATCTGTTTTACGCGAGGAAGCTTTTTGTGTGGAAAAGTGTTGAAAAATTGTAACCATGGTTGCCAAAATTATTTCTGAGCACGCGACAGAATTTAGATGATTATTATCAGCAATTTCGGCACGTGCTGTCTAGAATCTTCGCCAGCCCTGTCCCAGTATCTTAGCACAGAAGTGAGCAATTCATGTACCGGGATTGGTCAGTCTTGAAGAAGTATATAAAAAATTTCCTCTTTGAAATTTACGGTGGTTAATAGCATACACTTATTGGATAAGCAAATAAGCCTTTTAATCTTTACACTACACAGTACACGTCACTGTTCCTCTGCGCAGAAGCGGCCAATAGGAGTGCAAACTCCATTCTGCTGAAAGACTGTCTATTGCAGCTGTAAGAACAATGGCGCCGACAAAACGTTAAGCGAATGAGAGAGCAGCAATCAGTAGTACTGCTGGATAACAACATTACTCTTTTCAGTCACGCCTGCCACGTTGCGTCACCAACAGTCTCATCGCATTCCTCACAGTGAAAAACGCAAAATTTGTGCAGTACAGGAATGACGAAGTTCTTTAAATAAGAGACAGAGAGAGAGAGAGAGAGAGAACTGAGATTAAACCTACTGCGGTGTTTACAGATCTGAAAGAATGAAGATATTATCTGAAACAATACTGACACATGTCAATGCAGTGGGAAGGGTTTATTATAAACTGTGAAGAATGGGAGTTTTTAATCGCCATTCTGTAACTGTAATCTTATTAATCTTAGTATTTATTGGGCTAATGCGATAATTGCCACAAAGTCACGTCCTGCATGCTTGTCTCTTTTCCTGTCGAGTTCTCTGTCCCTGCCTCCCTTCCGCGAGCCAACCACTCGGTTCATTTACACTGAATGCCCTCGATATTCTGACACCACATAATCATAATCATCATCATCACCCATCACCGTTTAGGCCTTGATACACCTGTTTCGGCCTCGTCTAATAGTCTAATATGTCTTCCAAGTCGTCTTCGTCCATTTGGTCTGCATTTGAACATTACTTGTGGAATCCTTTTGTTTTTCATTTTTGTTACACGTCGTAGTCAGTTTGATTTGTAAAACAATTTACGTCAACTGGTAATACTTTCAGCTCTTCTAAAATTTCTTCATTTTTTTTTGTGGTCAAAAAGGATGTACCCCGCTGTTTTGCTGAAAAATTTCATATCGATTGACTGACACCACATGGAATGTCTTAATTTGCACTATATATATATACAGCAAATATTATTTCTGTTTCAGGTCATTACTGAATACATCGACGGAGTTGTGGTCATTGGAGCAAAGAAAAAAAATTACAGAGTTCTGTTTAAAAACTGGCTCCATAGTGCTGGCACAGGGGGCATTCAGGAGGGATGCTCCTACCAAAAATACATTCATCTGATAGGTTGATAGATTGCAGGTAGATGGCAGCGTTGGGTTAGAACAGTAGGCGACGACCAACAGCGACAGTACGGCCGGCAACACAGAGTTGCCAAATACTCTGTTCGCGTTTGTCATGCCAAACAGCAGTGAGTCTTTCGTATGTTCACAGTGTGCTAAAAAAAGACTAGATTGTTTCCGCACAAAATGTAGTTTTTGAAGTACCTCAAGGAATAATATGCAAAACAGAGACTGCAATTCTGCAATGAATTTCTCAGGTTCTGAAAGAACTAACTCCATGGAGCAGAGTCATTACTGAGAAGCTAGACAGTTTTCAGCTAGTGAAGAAATTCCCCGCATTTTATGGAACGCTAAGGTTCATTACCGTGTTTAAAAGCGCCCGCCACCTGGCCCTATCCTAATGCAGCAGTGCCGACGAGATCGGGGGGAATCCGGTACAAATTACGGCGACCGGCGGTCCGGAAGGGGGCCCGGGGACCGACTGTGTTGCATATGTTTTTGTCTTTCTCGCTAGTATCATTACTTGTCGACTGTACAAATTAACACTTTCAGACCAAACCCAAGTAACTTTGCAACTGAGAGTCTGTCTTTCCGATTTAGTGTAAAGATTTTTAGCTGGGCTGCCCTTGCTAGGAGGCCCGAAATAATTTTTTTCACCGGGGTTCAAACCCCTCTCTCGGCAGCTCTGTAAGCCATACGAATCCAATCCATGCCCCCCCCCCATCCAACTTATTGAAAACACATTTTAATAATAATCTCCCATCTATGACTGGGTCTTCCAAGTGGTCTCTTTCCCTGAAGTTTTCTCACCTAAATCCTCCATGCACCTCTCATCTCCGCCATACATGCTACATGCCCCGCCCATCTCATTCTTCTTGTTTTGACCACCCGAATAATATCTGGCGAAGGGTAACGATCATAAAGCTCCTATTAATGTCGTCTTCTACACTCTCCTGTTACTTCGTCCCTCTTAGGCCAAAACTTGAGGGTTGTCCCGAAAGTAATGCAAAACTTTTTTTTTTAATTTGAACGCATTTTATTTTATTACACAAATTACGTTTAAAAGGTTCACTACAGACACCTTCATGCCTTACGACAGCTTCCCAATGCTGTGGTAACTTTTGTGTGCCATTTAATTGTCCACTTGAGTTACGCCGTCTGATACCGTCGGTTCACGGCTGCATTCAGTGTTTCTAAAGGTTGAAATCATTGGCCGAACAGTGGCTCTTACAGTCCTCTTCACTTGGACCTTGTCCACCGCCTAATAGATATTTTACAACACCCAGACACGTTTCGGAAGCCGGCTCTGCTTCCCTCTTCAGGCAAGAAGCACCTAACCTGCTCGACCCTTTCGATCCAGCTAATCTCAGTCGCTAGATCTAAGGGGTCCAATAGGTTAGGTGCTTCTTGCTTGAAGAGGGAAGCAGAGCCGGCTTCCGAAACGTAGCGTTTGGGTGTTTTCAAATATATGGTAATCTATGGACATGGTCCAAGAGAAGAAGACTGTATCTGTATGTTATACCCCATCGTCAAAACTGTATAGTGTTGAGTGGTTCTTGCAGCTTTAGGAACAGGAAGACTCATGTCACGGCTTTAAGCAGGATGGGCAATGCTTGCCACTTGTAACCGGCGAAAACCGTGTTGACAGCTCGCACGTTGTGAGGTCTTGCATTGTCACGGAGCGGACAGCGACCTCTCTTTTGTCTGACAACTCAATTGAAACCGGCTGAACGGTTTACTAGGGTATTCTGGATTCCACAGCTATCACATCATACGTCATGCGTCTGTCTTCCACCAAAATCCTAGCAATAATGAAAGCCGATGTGTTGTCTGTAGAAGTTGTAGGCTTACCAGAGAATTCCTTGTCTTCAGTATTGTGCTGGACTTCAAAAGTCTGGGACCAACGCAAAATAGTGTCACGGTCTGCTGATGAATCACCAATCACTTCCAGCAACAATTCAAATGTCTGTCGGCGTACGACAGAGCGTAAAATCTCCATTTTGTTGAACTATCTTTGATATAGTATTGTAATCCGAACCTGAAGCAATTTCATTGCCCATTTTTAATGGTTCTACACAGACAGACGCAGCTTACTTTGAAACTTACCAGCGTAGCGAGCGTGTTCAGACTACAAACCAGTATAACATTAGCTGCGCAGGCGCATGCGTGGTGTGCCTTACTTCTGGGATCCTCCCCGTATCTTCCTCAGAACCCTACCAAAAATTTATAACTGATGGAGCTCATTTCCCTCTGAGAGGGTGACATGTGAAAGTTCCCGTTCTTGGCTGATGATAAAACACAGGAACTACTGCACTGTCAAGAAGTTGCTTTTACCAGCATAGTGTATGACGTCATCAGAACGTGTTACAATTGAAGCAGAGAGTGCTACAGCAACCATAACTCTCCGTATGGTGAAAACCTTCGTCTGTGAAATGAAACGACGTCATGCCGAATTAAATCGTGTATGGTTCCAGCGGGATTGTGCTGCAAACCAAACTGCATGAACTTTTTGAGTCTTTTCCTTGGCGTACCTAAAAAGTAGAACTTACTGCCACACACCCACAAACCGTATAAAAGCAAAAAAGCGAACATTGGGGACGAATAATGAAGCAAACTCAGATATAATCCGAATTATAATTAACATTGTAATGGTTCGATGGAAGGGGCGGCATCTTAGCATACTATTATCTTTTTCCGCTTAACTAATGGGAATATGCGACATGAATTTCCAGGGAATAATAAATGCTTTCGGTAAATCTACATGCATTTTCTGGCTTTCTAACAGGTTTTTTTACCCTCCTTCTATGACATCAGCATAGCTCGACCACGGTGTGGTTGAAGGTGACAGCCCCCACATACGGACTACAGCTGCGAGTGTCAGAATAAGCAGTCACAGACATCCGACAAGGGGTAGAGCTCCAGCTTGGTTCTTGGCGTGGGAAGAGGGTTACGACCGTTCACCGTATAAACCAGTAAGTAGGCAGTTACATACAGCCTCAGACTATGAGGATTTTTTAATGAACATTCAGGCTCCATAAAAGTGGGAATTATTTGACATGGTGAACGACTATCAGCTTCTCGATAGCTCTGTTATTCCCCTGGGGTAAAGCGGCCGGGTTATGAAGCTGACCACTTAACGCCATCTACCGCCCCAATCCTCCATACGCCTTCGTGGCGTGCACAGGCCCAACGCTGACCTCGCTTACCTCTCATATACAGTGAGCACGGTCAACTCGGTCGGGTTGGACAAACGAGGAATCAAGGTTCGACCCCCGGCGGTTATCAGAGACTTCTCGATCCTTCACCACGTCCGGAGTGGCTCTGGTGCCCATGAAGTGGGTCTCGAGGGACATTTTCTAGGGGTTTAAAGGGGTTGGGGGGGGGGGGGAAACTAACCACTCACCACCATCTACTGCCGAGGATATGATTGTGTGGAGCTGTACCTCCATGTCTTCATGTCATAACGCTTGATTACGCACCTTACCTCCTATACAGTCGCTGTAAACCAATGTAGTTTTCGACAACTGATAAAGGCCTATAATGAAACGGCCAAGTCTTTGTTTGGAGGGAAGCAGAGTGACAACAGCACAGCAGTACGGTAGGCTGACTATAAGCACACAATCACGGATCTTCGAGCGACGTTTACATGGCCACATCGTCTCGGAACTGCAGAACAGCGACATACAAATCGCGGCCCGCGAGATTTGTCGAACGCATTTAACCTACAGAATGAAATGCGACTTTTTTCTTCCAGTGATGTGGCGAACTTCGCACACAGTTAAATATGGTAAAGAGACTCGTGCATGTTGCATGGGCAAACATCAAATGTTGGAAACTTTATAGTGGGGGAGGTGAAAAAAATACGGAGTGATAAGCTCCACCATCCTCCATACTCTTTCACTTCTAAGTATCTTCTACACTGTATTAATGATCAGTACAAATGTATTTCACTCATACTTTTGTGGAATGGAATTCCGTATATTTCTTCAAGAAACATCAGTGACAAAAAAAAAAGGTCAAACTGCTCAATGACCTTTCCCCTTTATTAAAAAGGTAAGTCCTAAAAATTAAATTATAATTAAGAGCGATACAATTTATACTAATAATTAAGACACAGTAATTTCAGTCATTTAAACGCTTGGTATAAAATAAATTGTCTCTGAAACGAGACAGGCGATGTACGTATAAACATAACACTGAGGCGCGTTCCCGTAACCACTGTTGCCGTTGAAAAGCCATAAGTACTACATATTCTGAGTGTGTGTTTGTAGCCTTAGTTATTCAGCATGCAATGCGCATGCGCAGTGTAATATTGTTATCTATGGCCTGTCCGGCTCTACAATATTTTTCCACATTATCTCATAAACGGCATGATTTCCGAAACAAAGTTACTGAACATAAAATATGTGTTTTGATTTTCTCTACAGCTTTTGTTTGAAACATTTCTCATTCTACGAAGAAATAAGAGAGACATTATCATAAATACCCTTAGGTCTTCATGTAAAGTACCCGTTATTCTTGTCAGATTTTAATTAAACTTGAATTCTCTCGCCAGATCGAAAAACGGTCCTGATGTATAAAATGTAATGGAAATTTTTCCAATGGCAGCCGAGTTGTTCCACATGGACGGAGGGACAGATAGACAGACATGGCGAATCTAACAGTCATTTTTGGCACTTTTACGAACGTGCCTACAAATAAAGATGTTTATTGCTACACACTGGTTAGCGAACCGGCCAAGGTTTGAAGATTTACAAATGTCCCTTGTGCAAAAAGCGATTTCTCTGCATCAGTGCAGAAAGTGACAGCGCGATACAGTAGGCAATGGAGGTGGGAAGCAAAGTAGCTAACGAACACACCATAAATGTCGTCAGTAGAAATGCGGACGGAACTTAGACTGTAATTAATTACCACAGTGACAAAAAAAACCCCACAGACATACCATTCGTCCCGGTTTTCCTAGGACAGTCCACATTTTATGGGTTTTAAGGTCTGTCCCGGTGTCCCGTAAAATTCACCGCGGGGACGCGAAATGTTCCAATTTTCTTCCAAGTCATAAAAATTAGACACTTCTGTATCTGTGCACGAAAATTCTGACTCACCACAGTGGAAGTAGGAGGGTCATCAACAGTCCTACCAGGCAGGAATAGGGGAAGGAAAGGAAGATGTATTAGTGTTATAGAGCACGGCCCGAGACTGCGAAGGGCGGGGAACGGATATATAAAGAGAAATCAGTACGTGAACTTATTGTATCATCCGTATAGTATTCTCATTATTATTTATTTATTTTTGTCTCTACATGTACTAACTTCTTGTTGTACTTACTTACTACCTTGAGAAGCTAACCGGTTTTCATCTAGTCAAGAAATTCCCCTAATTTTATGGAACCCGAAGATCCATTACCGCATTCGCAAGTGCCCGCCACCTGTCCCTATCCTGAGCCAGCTCGATACAATCCATACCCCCACGTCCCACTTCCTGAAAATCCATCTTAATATTATCCTCCCATCTACGTATGAGTCTCCAAAGCGGTCTCTTCCCCTCAGGTTTCCCCATCAAAACCCTGTATACGCCCCTTTTATCCCCCACACGCGCTACATTCCCCGCCCATCCCATTATTCTCGATTTTATCACCCGAACAAAACTGGTGGAGTACAAATCTTTAAGCTCCTCATTAAGTAGTTTTCTCCTTCTTGTTGTAGCAATATTAATAAAATACGCTGCCTTTTTGTTTTAGAATTGCGTCACGGTTTAAAATTTGTCTAGTCCCCCACCCGCGCCACATCCAGCGACACAGTACGCTTCCGTCGCTGCTAAGAGCGACGGACATCACTGAACAACGTGGTACAGAACTGCACTTTGAGCTGCAACAGGGAAAATCCCATAACTTATGTATACACAAATCATCATTATATTTTGAAGGAGACAACAAATAAGTCGTCAAAATTCACTGATAAGACCCGCAACAGGGTGCCACGTGCTACCACAATGAGGTCAGACTCAAGGCCGCTTCGCCTTACGTGGCGTATTTCTATAGCCTGCCTGCACGTACACGACTTATTGGGTTTGTTCACGTACGGATGACAATGGCGTACATAGAAAATAAATGTAACATGCCGAAGAAGGCTGCAACTGTTAACTGCGGTTGGGTTATGAGAAAAAATAAACTGCTAGCCTTTTCTGTGCATGGCTTAGCACAGTCCAAGGGACAAGTAAAGGAATCGCTGTTCGATTGTCGGCCAAGGCAACGTATTTTTCTTTTCTCGTAAGCGTCCGGACCGATCTGCGGCCCCACACCCCCTATTCAATGGATAGGGGGGCCAAAGTGGGCCACTCGCGTTAATCTAGTACTGCTGAGTGGAGCTATACCTCCACTCCCCCGCCGCATGCTTTCAGAATCGGCACCGTACACCTCACAGTCCAGGCGACTACCTCTGAATTGGGTTTCTCCGTATGTTCAATTTAGCATATTTCACTCCCTATAAACCGGAAACGTGGGCTTAGGCTATCAATATCCTAACTTGACCCCCCCCCCCCCCC
>Ga0131853_10024595_pt1 | contig 10863 bp, 9 predicted proteins | sample TergutLab28metaG_FD_92764 | JGI IMG/M metagenome (GOLD analysis project Ga0131853, IMG submission 92764) | Labiotermes labralis P1 segment gut microbial communities from Petit-Saut dam, French Guiana - Lab288 P1 (version 2) (version 2) | ecosystem: Host-associated > Arthropoda: Insects >... | reverse complement strand
CGCTGTTTGTTATTTTGACTGTTCACGTAAATATTGAAAGTAAATCACGCATCAATTAAGGGACATAGAAGCTTTTAAATTTTTTTTACGCCAAGGAAAAGGGGGGGGTTGCAAAGGGGCAAAACCAAGAAAAAGGGGGGGGGGTTAAAAAATTGGGGGCCCCGGGGGGGCCCCCCTTTTTTTGGGGGGGGGGGGGGGGGTTGCAAGTGCCCAGTGAGCTGGGGCGTTGTCGTGCAAGAACAAGACCCCCTTGGTGACCTTCCCATGGCATTTTTCCTTCAAAATGTCCTTCACTTGCACTAGAAGAGATGAGTAATACTCGGTGTTGATAGTTTGGCCCTTTGGAAGATAATCAATGAGGAGGCTACCATCTTGATCCCAAAAAATCGAGGCGAGAGCTTTTCCAGCAGATTTTTGCACTTGGAATATTTTGGGGTGGGGTGAGTAGCTATGCCGCAACTCCATTGATTGATGCTTTGTCTCTGGGTCATAGTGATATTATCAGGTTTCGTCCATGGTCACCAATCATGAAATCATTTGGATTGCACCAAAAAAATTCCAAAAGTTGCTCAGAGAAGTGGCACTGTTGATGTTTTTGATCCTCGTTCAGGCATTTTGGGTCCCAATTAGAGAGTTTCCACATGTCCAAATCTTCATGAACAATGGACCCAACCCTCTCACGTGGGATGCCCAGTTGCTCACCTATTGATTTAGCAGAAATCCATTGGTCTTCCAAGATTAGCTCCTGAATTTAATCAATAATATCCAGGGTGGTCCCTGTTTTGCGTCATCCAGGACGAGGCGCATCACAGGTGGAAAAAACACCGCGTTTAAACGGGGCCACCCTGTTTTTGACAGTGGCATATGATGATGCATGTTCCCCTAATGTTTCTATCAGAATGGCATGAATTTCCTTCGGCACCTTGCCTTACAGGAAAAAAAACTTGATGACAGCTCACGTCTCCATGTTGAAACGCGCGTCACCTGACGTGCCTCCTTTCGGCCTCTGTAACAAGAAAAGACTTGCAATTTGGCACATGAACAGACCCCTCTTTCCAATTACACTATAGCTTCTGCCCTACGACATCAGGAAGTATGTCGGGCTAAGGACAAATCAGCACCCCCTCATATGAACATAATGGATAAAAGTTATTTTTTTTTGGTGGGTTTTGTTTTGTTTATAGGGTCGGCCCCAAACTTATTACGCTTCATACCCCAGCATCTGATAATGCAGTCACAGCCAGCTCTCAGGCACAGTGCAAAGTCACTGGGCCACCATAACTTTGCTACAGAAAACGGTATTTTGCAGTCTATTCACCCACATTGCAACAACATGAACTATAGGACTGGATTTCAGGTGAGTGCAAATGAGTGCCAGAATTACTGGTGCAGCCATTTTAATGCAAGGTGTTCTCCTTCCTCTATGTTAAGGTTTTTGATATTAGTGGGGTATCTTAGATTGAGTATGGTAAGTATGGGTGTTGTGGACATGTTGTTTGGAGTAAGGTGCTGTCTTTGTACATGGGTTTAAGCCTGGGTCAGGTATCAGCTATGCTTAGATATTGCATGGTTTTGCTACTGTTTGAGACATACTGTAATAAAAAATGGCCATTTCTGTTGCAGCTTTCCTCCATTCCACTTGACCATGCCTAATTCTCTCTTCTCATTTACTGCACATGTCTCAAATTAGGTACATGTGCCTCAGATTTCCTGTGTTCCACTTGGCTATGCTAATAATTCTTCCTTCATCTCATACACTGCAAATCCCAGGATTTACCACTGTCTATAAACACAATGTGTAGTGTGTTGCAGCTTGCCATCATTGAGACTTCAACTTCAGCTGCCAAATAGGTCTGCTGTCCAAGCTGTGCATTTTAAATACTGTATTTGCCTGAATATAAGATGAGAATTTTCCATTATCTGAATAACTTGGGATAGTTGCACACAAAAATAAACATGTTCTATGTATGCATGTTCCTGGAAATTGAAAGTTGTGAAGAATACCTATTTGTGTAGTTTTATTTTATTTTTTTTTTTTGGGGGGGGGGGGGGGGGGGGGGGCCGTGTGGTGGTGAGGGGATGGTGCATGAAGTGTAGCAAAATAATTTAACAGACAAAATTTCTTGCTTGCGTGCATACACTTTTAGTCAGTATTCCATAATGTGGCCTTCAAAGTGATATGGTTCTGACTTGATAACCACCAGTCATTGATTCTGCCATTGTACACTTTCCAGAAAGTTTGAGCTGTCTGATCTTTCCTGTTGTGGAGACCTTGATCGGTCAACATATTGCTGGTCTGCAGTTGTCTCTTCGTTTTGAGATAACGTGGGAAAAGTTGATAGGCCTGTATCAAAGAAGGAATATGGTAGTGATCTGGCACTTTTTTAAAGATTGCATACTGCAGTTATAATTCATATTAATTATCTTTCTAGTTACTCATTCACATATATGTTGTAGGGGCCACTCGTTGATCACAGGATACCAGTTCCGGGGCATTTCTCACTACGACCTGACCATGTTATCGGTCCCCATTATGTTAATAATCGTTCTGCAAGTGCCAGCTTCGGTCAGCACCATGGCCATCGAGGCAGTTATAGCTCCCACTATAACAGTTACAACAGCCACAGACAACATCAACACCACACAGAAAATGGATCAGGGGAATATGATGAATATGCCGGCCTCATGACAACGAAAGAGAAACAGTGGCTGCTAAATATCCAGTTGTTGCAACTTAATACCTCTCAGCCTTACATTGATGACTACTACTACACGGTATGGATGTTATTTGCTGGGTGTTCAAGAATAATGCTAATTTTAGGGCGTGCATTTTATATTTGTAGCACAGTACTGGCAGAAATAGCAAGCTGAAGTGGATGTTAAGAAATGCCATCAAGCTCTTCTGCCTGCACATGTTCTGAATGTTTGGAATTAGCTTCTGTGTGGTATAATGGAATTGCAATGTGTTAACTTTTTGCTGGGGTGTTCAGTGTGTTCATGAGCATATGCAGCAGGTTACTGTTATACCAGTAGGGTGACAGTATTGTCTCTGTTGTTACCCAAAACTTTGTGGACCAGTTCTGCCCTATAACCATATTCTTTTTGGAGGTCCATGGAGAAAAGACTGTTGTCACATGTTACAGTCATGCCAATAGATATGGTAATTAGAGTAAAACCTCATTTTTCATTTTTATATGGGCCACCTACAAATGGCATAAAATCCAGGAAAAGTATAAGAGTATGGGAAACATTGTTGTAATGGGCATTTGGTTGGGATCATGCTAATAGTGCGTAAAAACTCTGAAAACACCATACACAGAATGTAAAATCCAGGCTGTACTGTATACATTTTCTGTATGAGAGTATACTTGTGTGATGGTTTGTATACTTGTTTATGGTGCAATGTTGGTGAGACTGATTATAACTGACACTGATGTGCAGGTATTTTCATCAAGGCAGCCAAGGAAGAACACCAGTCAGAAAGGAAGTGGAGAAATTTGTGATTCCTTCGGACATAGGGAGCGGAGGGACAGCCATAGGGACAGGGATCAGAGGTCTGATCAACAGCAGGGGGCGTCACGAGTGTATACTCCAGCACAATTTGAAAACTCTCTGGGAAAACTGCAGGTATTACATATACGGGTGATCTGTTGATACTGAAGTCCTGTTTTGGGAGAATAAAATGAAAAGATGGTTGTGATTGAGTTAGTAATGGTGGGTTTGTAAATGAATTTCCAAGATACTTTAGTTTCAAAATAATGGGTTGATAATGGTAATAGACACCAGGGGGAAGACATGGAATGGATGCCTAAGGCACTGTCCTACATAATTTATAGTTTTATTAATTCCCAAGGTTATATATTCTCCCACTAATGACAGATGAGGAGGCCTTCCAAGATGGGTGCCCTGGACATTATCCATAGATATCTAGGCACCTAAAATGTCGTACAGTGTCCACATAATGGGAGGCTAATATTAAACTTGATCTTAGAGAGGTGGGTTATGGTGTTGTAGACTTGATTCATCTGGCTCAGGGTAGGGTCCAATGACATGCTGTTTTTTGTGGGCATAGGTTTTTTAAAAGGTGGAAACTTTCTTGACTGTCTGAGTGAGTGTTACGTGTTAAAGACAGACTCTTAGTCCATGGAGTAACTCATTCACCATTAACAGAAATAATGCACATTTGATTCTGAATGTTATTTCGGCTGTTCTGCAGGTTGGGAGTGTTACAGCACCAAGAAAAATAATAGACATGGATGTTGTCTCTCATGAAGGTCTCGACTCAACAATACAGTCATTGCAAAGGGACTCGCGCAAAGCCAAACAACTTCTGTTGGAAATAGAGAGGGTATGTTCTAAACTGTATCGGAGAACAGAACAGGCGTACTTGTGTGAATTGTTTAGTGCCTGGCTGCTGACATGAACAATTTTTTGTGTATTTAGCAGGGACGAGGTGACTGTTGGCTTTTATATATATATATATATATATATATATATGCCCATTTGTCTGTCTGCCCATATGTATAGTAACTTGTAATTTATAAGGAAAAGTTGAAGAAAACAGGTCTTAGATTCGTTCAAAAGTTGTAGGAGACTATTTCAAGATGCAGACACAGTAAGTAATTGATGCAGAAGTTTTAGCTTCTAATAAGGAAAACCTGTGCAGTTCAGACAGTACCGTGTACCAAACATGTTTTCTACTTTTGCATCCATTTTTATTGTGTGCATATTCTGATGAAATCAGAAAATGGACAACAACGTGTGGTTGAAATTTGATGTTTATGGTACTGCCTCCAGGGGTTACTGTCTCTGTCTTATGGAATGTGACATCATATAGTCTGATACATACCGGCAAGCATTTCAGAGGATTGTTCTCCTTCCAAAATGCTGGTACCATACTAAATAGTGTAAACATACTGGCAGACAGGAATGTCAGTACTGGACACATGTATATTGTACAGACGTATTTTGTCTTTGTATTTCCACAGTTATATCTGTTACTCCTGCAAGTTGAGGATCTGACAAGTTCAGTGCCTGAAGTAAAACAATTGGTGACGGAAGAAAGGGCAGATCTGCTGCATAAAATTGTCTCGTCATTGCTTGTTGAAGACCGATTGACTAGTTTAATGTGTGTCCACAAGGGCAAGGTAAGTGACCCTAATATAACAGTCACTGTTACTTACCCCTTTGCAGAGTTATGGCACTGACTGTAGGATAGTATGTATGAAGGACTTTGGTTTGGACATATCTTCTTTGGTAACGGGTTTTCTTGGCTGTCATCTCATTGTTACCAGTGCTGAATTTTGAGTTTTACCATCAGGCAGCTTTTTGTTACATATACAATATTTACTTTGGAAGAATGAAATTGTAGTGTGAACACCATGATTTAAATATGAACTGATGATATATTAAGGATACAGCTGCTTTTTCACAAAGTAGAGTTTCTGCTGACCGTTTGGTGGTTCTAGTGAGTGTTGTGGAATTTTAAGTAATTTTAAATGTATGTTCTGTGGTCAGTATTATTGATGTTTTAACATGAAATCTGTTTGGAGTGACTGTAATATAACATTTGCTTTTTACCTGCAAAGCTTCTGCTGTTACGAGTGTTGCCGCATCTTACGGCAGATGGCGAAGAGGAGGGGTCCCACTTGGTACAGGTGTGGAGTATGATATTCCGTGGATTGGCAATGATTGGAAAACGGGACCAAGCCAGTGATGAATCCCTGCTTCCTCGTTTCTATCCGCACTTCAAGACTTGGCTTACGAAGAGTCAGTTTCCAGCTCTTATGGAGGTAGCATATAGCCTGATGCCAGGGTCAAGGGATTCATCTAGAACCACATCCCCAGAAACACTTGTATTGCCTGCCAAAAATGTGCTTGTGTATGCATTGCGGAACAAGGTAATAATATCCCTTGCATAAGTGCTCATGTACATAATAATTTAGTTCTTTTTCCATATTCACCACTGTCTCATCCTGTTTCCCTTTCCTTTCCTCAATTTCTGTTTCTACTTGTTCCTCATTTCCTATGACATTGTTTGTCCACTTCCTTTCATATCTCTTCTCTGTTTGCAGCCACTTTACCAGAATGAAGTAGTAGTAATCTGTGATAATTCTCACTTGCATTCTTGTTTGTATCAGCTGTTGCATCACTAGTGTATGTGTGTGTGTTTGCTCATTTTGCATCTTCAAATCACTAAAGTAATATTTCCCTGGAACATGAGTGTAATCTCAGACAAGCAACGTCTGGTATATGCTGTATTTAAAAATTATGGTCCTACGTACAGAAGTTGGGTCATAAGTATGTTGTATAACAGTTTTATGTCTCCACATGGATCTGGTTTGCTAAGAAACACTGTTTTATGCATATGTGGCCATGCCACACATAGCAAACATTCTGATGGACTTCCACATTGACACCTTTGGTTAACAAGTGTTGTCTGGCAAGTATACTGATGGCCATGAATGTGGGTGCTACACATTAGAAACTATTACTACTACTACTACTTCTGCCTTCTCCCACTCCTTTTTTTGTGGGGAGGGGAGTTTGGAGGGTTCATAAAAGAAAAACTCTAATCATCAGACTATACCTAGAGTTCACAGAGGCTGTGTTCACGTGTATGCACATTTCTTCTGCAGAATTTGTACTGCAGAATGGATATAATATTTTTCTTGCACTCTGTGGAGGATGTATTTTATTGTGTTTTTGCTCATGTATATATGTAGATTTGGATAAAAAAATTGAGTATTGTTACAGTGCATTCTGATAAAGAGTAAACTACAAATGTTAATGTTCTTACATTTCTTATTGTGTGAAATAAATTGAATTTTTGCCATGGGATATTGTTTGAAGTTAAATAAAACTAGAATAATAGGTGTTACAAGTAATGTAAACATCACTATACCTTTCTATTACATTTGCTTCTTTCAGTTTTGAAATTTGAGTATCGTAACTTGTGTTCTGTACTTACTGTTTTCATTGTCACAACTAGTTTGGTGTTTCATCTCTGGCTGCAATGATGGAACATGGAGAAATGTTGTACCCCACACTGGAAGAGAAGCAGTGGCATGAGTGGACATCATTCATACAAACCATCATAGAAGCAGTGGGATCAGTTCCATCTCCCAATTCTCTTCCCACACCTATTGATCCAGTGGACACTACGTTATTGAATCAGCACTTGGGACGTTGCAGTACCTTGCATATTGAGAAGTATGCAGTTTTAGAATGTGTTTTCACAGGACGTCGGGAAGTTGAAGTAGAAAACAAAGAAAGTAAAACAAACTCGTAAGGGTGATTTAATTTTGTGGTAATCGTACATGGTAAGTGCTGTTACCAAACATGGCTGAATGGGTAATGTGGTTGTTGCTGTTAATGATTGTTATGAAACTACATCTTAGAGAGAAAACTGTGGCAATTCTAAAAGAATTTAGTTATGTTAAAGGAGTTGCAAGTCCTCACAGAATATAGAGAGGTTCTGTCTTAAAATCTGAGACCTGTCATGCCATAAAGGAGTACATTAACATCAGGTTATGGTCTGAACATTCTGTTGGCTTAGTTTGTTTATGTGGAATATGCAAAATGTTTGGACATATAGGTTGCATATGTAAGAATGCATTTCATTAACAAATGTTGCATTATACCAAATTCCAAGATATCTGTAAGGATAGGATCTAGTTTTGTGATCCACCGATTTGAACAGAATGTGTTACGGTTCAAAAAAGAACTTGAGATTATAGTGAAAGTTGTATGTCAGCCTGTCTTTTTGTTTTCATTCCCTCCCCCATTTGTGGTTCGTTAGGATTTGAATGAGACAAAGCATGGAACAAGGCCTTACATACAGTTTCTTAAATAATCTAAAAAATGAAAAGAGGGCTTTTTAAATAAGCAGTGATGACCCTTATTTTATTTATTTCATAAACCATATTAATTAAATATTTCAGAAAGTTGCTGTTTTTAGTTTATGCTATAAGAAGAGGAAAATCTCTCCAAAGTGAAGGCCAATTTTTTTTTAACAATCATGAACACGGTAATCCCACTGCAGATCCTATTTTTAATTTTCAGTGTCAAAAGAAGTTGTGTAATTTAACGTCTCCATATTTATTGTTATTGTGTCCTTGTTGTTCTATGAGAACCATATTTTTGAGGCAAAATCAAAACTGAATTTCAGTTCATCATTTTCTGTTAATTGCTAAATATCCCGCTTTCCCAAGCTACCATGTTATTTGTTTTGATAGCAGTGTCCAAGCCTCAAACTATATAGCATGTAGGGAAGACATTGCCTCAGAAATCTAATATTGCAGGAAATTTTAAGTACTCAAATAGGTTATATAACAGCATAGACAAATCTGTATTGCACACCATAGACACATCCTTCAAATATTTGCAGTTATGTTTAAGCTGTGATATTTCATAAACAGCGAAATCATATATCTCATACTCATATCTTATTTTTAACAAAGATATCTTTATTATATAAAGCTTGGAATACTAAGTATATTTTAATTGGCATATAGATCTGGAGGCAAATGTTTGATGTGTAGTAGTCTTCTTGGGGTGTTTCATACATCCCCAGGAATGTAATCTGGTGTTACATCTGCACGTACAGAAATTGAGGTGTTTGACTCTTATAATGGTGTAGTTGATTTAAATGACTGTTTTTCTAATGTGTCAGAATTGTTACACAAGTGCATACCTTTTGTTTTGGTGTTGTTTGCAGGAAAGTACTTGTAACTTTTTGTTCTGCATAACTGTTTCATCAACATGGAGTGCACCATATGGAATTACAGTTTTTTCCAGTGTTTCTTTTTTCTTTGATTTGTAACATTTCAAATATGAAGCCATGTTTTCAGTTGCATGAAGTTTCCTTAACAAGTTTTGTTTCTGTGAAGGAAGAGAGCCATTTTGCCAGCATTACATATATGCATTAGTTTTGTGATTTACTGTGATCTTACAGAAACAGAAGATATTGTGTACAAAATTTGTAAGACTTGTTTTCATAGATGTTCCATTATTATAATGAGTTGTACATAAAAATGTTACAAGGAACTCTGTCAGATCATTAGAAAGGTTTCGGACTGAGGCATTGTGAATAAAATATTTCATTAATTTTCTCTTTAACCATTTATCTGTGTTGTTTACCCTTCCCTGTGCTTGTTTTTCAGGTCTCAGTGCATTTGATGGCATCTTTTCAGTTTGTATTTGATTTGCATGCAAAAGTTACACCTTTCACATGCTAAATGGTTGGTTCATACTACAGTGATGTTAGTTGCTGTTGATGACAATGTAATTTTAACAATTTAAAATACTGAACTAGAAGTTTGTAGGAGGAAACAGCCCTGTCCCTCTTCTGGTATTGTCCAAACATTTGCTTAAAGAGCTATGAAGACTCTAAGGACAACTGGTGGAGGCCAGGATTCATTAATTTGAACGTAACATGTATTGCCACAATTGCGTTGAATAAGTGAGAATACTACATATGGTGAGAGGTGATGAGCATTTTGGTCCCTGTAAAGCATACCAACAGAGTTTCAACTTCATGCTGTTGGATGTTGAATGGTGGAGGAACAGAAACAGATTCTGTGGTCTTAATTAGATCCAGATGAATGTTAAAAAATACTTCCATTGGATGTGAACTACTTTGAATTTTAAAGTGTGTCATTTCATTGACACCATAAGTTATGGATAATTTGGGTCCATATCATTAAGATTATCCAAATGAATAATGGTGGTAATCATTTTCTGATGTTTCTAGCAGTTTTTATTGCAGCAGCACTTTTGCTTCTTGTTGGGAAAGTATTCATTGTGATGCTGTGTTATGGAATGTTAAATTGTTATTTTACTGTAATATCAGTTAAAGTGAAGTTACTTTCAAGCACTACATTGAAACATGGCATGTTTTTTCTTTCCCTGCTCCCTGGGTATTGGTGAAGGGGAAAATCAGGACAGCTTGACTTCACATTAGCTGTGGCAAAGAGGTAAGATCTGAAATTGGTTGCATTTGCCTAAATCTTGTGTAAAACTAGTACCTTTGAATTCTTCAAGTATCATGGCCACCTTATTTTACCCTTTCCACATTTACTGCTATAAAAGAGGTTGTGTTATAACTGTCCTGGTGTGGGAACCATATTTTAAAATACTGTGGCTAATTATGTACTATAATGGATTAGCCTCTTCAAGAAAAACATTTTTAACAGTTTTACAGAACTTGTAGTACTGAATGTGCAGCATGCAATTTCTGTTGCAAAGACATACGTTTACAAGGCGGCGGACGTTGCACGCTACTTTGGTATATGAGGCCGGCCTTACCAGCTCATGCGTAATAAAGGACTCGGTAATAGCAGAATACCGACATGGGGCGTTGGATGAGTTTTGCTTCTGTCTTTACAGTGGCAGGTGCACATCTTAATGAACGAAATTCAAACCTTTTGATAAAGTTTGTGAAAGATATCGCCATCTTGAGTAGGGGGGAGATGTAGACTTAATGTGAATACGAAGCTTACTACTGACACGAAAAGCAATACTTTGATGTCTCTCGGTGTTAAATGACAATCGTTCCATTCCATCTGAATAAAACTGTTAAACCATATCTATGGAGACATATATGTAAATACATTGTTATGATATTATTTTTTTCGTAGAGTGCGAGAGAAATGTTAGGTCAAAATACTTGATGTGCGACTAACGACACGATACGACTTCGTGCGACTAACGACACGATACGACTTCACACAACGTCGCCCTAATTCCATGGATCAAACATCCATGAAACACCCCCCCCCCCCCCCCCTTCCCCCCCCCACTTCCCCCCCGAACGCCCCCCGCACCCGCTTTCCGGGGTTAGAAATTGTTAGTGGTGGGGGG
>Ga0131853_10024594_pt1 | contig 10863 bp, 10 predicted proteins | sample TergutLab28metaG_FD_92764 | JGI IMG/M metagenome (GOLD analysis project Ga0131853, IMG submission 92764) | Labiotermes labralis P1 segment gut microbial communities from Petit-Saut dam, French Guiana - Lab288 P1 (version 2) (version 2) | ecosystem: Host-associated > Arthropoda: Insects >... | reverse complement strand
CGTCGGGGGAGCGCTGATGGTGCTCGTCCAACTCCCCGCGTTCGCTGCCACGTTGAGGCTGGGACCGCGTCAAGGACCGCGCCTGGGACCGGAGCAGGCGTCAACGCAGGACCAGCGGCGGGTCCGCAAACAGCGGCGAACAGGCGCTCACGACAGGCCCGTTCACCGCGACGCGCTCGGCGCCGCCCTCCTCGTCCCGGTCGTCTTCTTCACCGTCGGCCGCCAGGCCCAGGTGCTGCTGGAGCGCTTCTTCGCCGCACCGCTGCCCGCGGGCGCCATCTCGCACCTCAACTATGCCCAGAAAGTGGCGCAGTTGCCGATGGTGTTGTCGCTGATGATCTGCACGGTCACCTTCCCCGCGGTCTCCCGCGCCCTGGCGCTGGGCGACCGGGAGCGGGCCAGGCAGCGCGTCGAGCGGGATCTCACGCTCGCCGGCGTGGTGGTCCTGGTCGGCGCCGCGTACGTCGTCGCCTGCGCCCCGGCGATCGTCCATGTGCTGTTCCAGCGGGGCGAGTTCGGGCCGTCCGACACCACGGCGACCGCCGCGGTGATGCGGGTGTACGCGCTCGGGCTGCTGGGACAGACGATGGTCGGCGCGCTGATCCGGCCCTACTTCTCCGCGGCCCGGCCGACCTGGTACCCGGCGCTGGCGATGGCCGCCGGGCTGCTGGTCACCGCGGTCGGCGACGCCGCCGCCGTGCGGCCGTGGGGAGCCTGCGGCATCGCGGCGGGGAACGCCGCCGGCATCACCGTCACCGCCGTCCTGCTGCTGCACGGCATCGGCGCGCACAGCGTCGCCGTCCGTGCCCGCAGCCTGGCCCCCGGGATCGCCCGGATCGCGCTGGCCGCCCTCGTCGCGACCGCCGCCGGCTGGGCGCTGACCGCGGCCGTGCCCGGCGCGCTCGCCGCCGCGCTGCTCGGCGGACTGGCCGTGCCGGCGGTGTTCGTCGCCGCCGCGCTGGCCGTGCGCGCCCCGGAGGTCCCGTATCTGCTCGCCACCGTGACACGTAAGGCCCGCTCATGACCCCTGAACTCGTCGGACCCGCACGGCGGTCCGTGACCGCCAGGCGCGCACCCTGGGCGCTGATGTACCACGCGGTGGGGGACCCCCGCGACGATCCGTACCTGGTCACCGTCGGCCCCGACCGGCTGGCGCGGCAGCTGCGCTGGCTGTGCCGGCACGGGCTGACCGGCGTCAGCATGCGCGAGCTGCTGGCGGCCCGCGCGCAGGGCCGCGCGGACCGGCTGGTCGCTCTCACCTTCGACGACGGCTACGCCGACTTCCTCACCGCGGCGGTGCCGCTGCTGCGCGAACACGGCCACACCGCCACGGTGTTCGTGCTGCCCGGCCGGCTCGGCGGCCTCAACGACTGGGACGTGCAGGGGCCGCGCCGTCCGCTGCTCGACGCGGCCGGCATCCGGGCGGCCGAGGCCGAGGGCATGGAGATCGGCTCGCACGGCCTGATCCACCAGGACCTGACCGCCACCGACGACGCGACGCTCGCCGCCGAGACCACCGAGAGCCGGCGGCTGATCGGCGAGATCACCGGGACCGCGCCCGTCGGGTTCTGCCACCCGTACGGCGCGCTGGACACCCGCACCCTGCTCGCGGTGCGCCGCGCCGGCTACGCCTACGCGTGCGCCGTCGACCCCGGCCCGCTCGCCGGCATGTACGCGATGCCGCGCACCTACGTCGGCAATCGCGACAACTCCCCACGCCTGCACGCCAAGCGCCTGCTGCACCGGCTGCGCGGCGCGCACCTGATCGAACCGGCCCCGCATACGGACCGCGCCCCACGCCCGGAGCCGACCGCACTCCCGAGGGAGGACTCATGAAGGTCCTGCACGTCATCACCGGCCTCGGCATCGGCGGCGCAGAGCAGCAACTGCGCCTGCTGGTACGGCATCTGCCCGCGGAGAGCGAGGTCGTCACCCTTACCAACCCCGGCCCGGTCGCCGACGCGCTCGTCGCCGACGGCGTCACCGTCACCCACCTGGGCATGGCCGGCAACCGCGACCTGACCGCGCTGCCCCGGCTGGCCCGGGTGATCCGCGCCGGGCGCTACGACATCGTGCACACCCACCTGTACCGGGCCGCCGTCTACGGCAGGGTCGCGGCACGGATGGCCCGGGCGCGGGCGGTGGTGGCCACCGAGCACTCCCTGGGCGCCACGCAGATCGAGGGCCGCCCGCTGACCCCCGCCGTCCGGTCCCTGTACCGGGCGACCGAGCGGCTGGGCGGCGGCACCCTCGCGGTGTCCGGCACGGTCGCCCGGCGGCTCGCCGAGTGGGGCGTCCCCGCGCACCGGATCCACCTGGCGCCCAACGGCATCGACCCGGCCGCGTTCGCCTTCTCCGCGCCCGCGCGGCTGGCCGCCCGCACCCGGCTGGGCATCCCGCTGCACGCCTACGTGGTCGGCGGGGTGGGCCGCCAGGTCCGCGAGAAGAACTTCGACGCCCTGATCCGCGCGGTCGCGGCCGTCCCCGACACCCACCTGCTGCTGGCCGGCGACGGGCCGGAGCACGTGATGCTGCTGCGGCTGGTGCACCAGCTCGGCGTGGCCGACCGGGTGCGGTTCGCAGGACCGGCCGAGGACCCGAGTGCCGACAACCCGACCGTGCCCGAACTCCTGTCCGCCATGGACCTGTTCGTGTCGCCGTCGCCCGAGGAGTCGTTCGGGGTGGCGGTGGTCGAGGCGCTGGCGTCCGGGCTGCCCGCCCTCTACGTCGCCTGCCCGGCCGTCGAGGACCTGCCGCCGCACGACGCGCCGGGCGCCCGCCACGTCGAGGCGTACCAGCTGGCCGCCGCGGTCCGCGAGGAGCGGCTCACCGGGCCGCGCCGCCTGCCCGTGCCCGCCGCCGTCGAGCACTACGCCATCACCCGCACCGCGGAACGCGTCATGGCCGTCTACGAGGCGGTGCTCGACCCCGGTGCCGCCGCGCCCGCGCCGGCGCCCGAGACCACCGCGGTCTCCGTCCCCGAACCGGCCTCCCCGCCCGCCGTGGCCCCGGAGCCGACCGCCGCACCCGCCGAGAAATGAGCCCGACGATGAACGACGTCCGCGAGCCGCGCTCCCGCAGGACGCGCGGCACCTCGTGGTGGCGTGCCCTGCCCCGCTGGATCCCGCTGCCGGTGGGCGCCGGCCTCGGCCTGCTCTGCGGCCTCGGCTACGGGCTGGCCGCCACGCCGCAGTACACGGCCACCGCCTACGTGCTGGTCGTCCCGCAGCACGGCGCCGACCCGCAGACCGCGCTCGGCTTCGCGCAGGCGTACGGCCGGATCGCCGCCGGCCCCGAGGTGCTGGCGGGCGCGCAGACCGCGGCCGGCGCCCCGGCCGCGTCCCTGCGCGGGCACGTGGCGGCGGCGACCTCGCCGGACGCGCCGATGATCTCGGTGACCGGCACGTCGGATGCCGGGGGACAGGCCGCCAGGATCGCCGACGCCGTCGCCAACTCCCTGACGGCGTCGGGGAACCGCACGTCGGAGGCGACCGGGGTCCGGCTGCTGCTGTTCTCCCCCGCGGCCGCCCCGGCCGGCCCGTCCTCCCCCTCGGCCACGCTGTCCGCCGCGGTGGGCGCCAGCGCGGGCGGCCTGCTCGGCGGCCTCGCGCTCCTCGCCCGCCGCCGCCCCGAGGACGGCTACGACGGGCACGACCCGTACGACCCGCGCAACGCCGCGGTCCCGTCGCCCTCCCCGTCCCACGAGCACCCCAGGGCCGCCGTATGACCGCCCTGACCCCCGGGACCGTGCCCGCGCCCGCACCCGGCGCACCGGCCGCCGTTGCCGGCACCGCCCCCGCCGCCGGGGAGCTGACCGTCCGGATCTGCCGTGACGCCGACGCGTTCGGCGGGCTCGCACAGGCGTGGGGGCGGCTGTACCGGCGGTGCGGGTCGGCCACCGCGTTCCAGAGCCACGCCTGGCTGTGGTCGTGGTGGCTGTCGTACGGCGGCCGCCGCGGCCTGCGGGTGGTGCTGGTGCGGCGCGGCAGCGAACTCGTCGCCGCGGCGCCGCTGATGCGCGTGCACCGCCCCCTGCCGGTGCTGGTGCCGCTGGGCGGCGCGATCACCGACTACACCGACGTGCTGCTCGCCGACGACGAGCCGGACGCGGTGGCCGCGCTGGCCCGCGGCATCCGGCGGGCGGCCCGCGGGGCCGTGGTGGACCTGCGCGAGGTCCGGGCCGGTGCGGCCGCCGAGCGGCTGTTCGCCTGCTGGTCCGGGCCCCGGCGGCGGATGCCGGACTCGGTGTGCCTGGAACTCCCGGGGCTGCCGATGGACGAGCTGATCGCGCGGGTCGGCAGTTCGCGCGGCCAGCGGATCCGCTCCTGCCTGCGCAAGCTCGACGCGGCGGGGATCGAGGAGCGCGACGTGCCGCCGCAGGACGTGCCGGCGGCCGTCGGCACGATGGTGCGGCTGCACCTGGTGCAGTGGCGCGGCCGCAAGGTGACGCCCGAGCACGCCCGCCCGCGGTTCGCCGCACATCTGGCCAGGGCCGCCGCGCTGATGGTGGCCGCCGGGGACGCGACCGTCACCGAGTTCCGGATCGGCGGCCAGATCATGGCCGCCAACCTGACCGTGCTGTCACCGCAGTTGGCCGGCGGCTACCTGTTCGGCGCGCACCCGGCGCTGCGGGACGAGAAGGTCGACGTCACCACGCTGCTGATGCGGCACGGCGTCCGCCAGGCCGCGGGCGGCGGCCGGGAGACGCTGAGCCTGCTGCGCGGCGCGGAACCGCACAAGTCCCACTGGCGGCCCGAACCCCGCACCAACCAGCGGCTGTTGCTGTCCGGCCGCGGCTCCGTCCTCGCGCTGCTGGCCCGCTACGGGTCGGCCAGGGCGCGGGCGGCCGCGGCCGATTCGTCCCGGCTGCGCCGGCTGCTCAGGAAGCCTGCGCGGCCTTCGGGCGGAGCCTGACGCACACCTCGCCGCCGGCGTACTGCTGCTGCATCTGCGGGCTCAACTCCATGGGCGTGCAGGTCTCCACGGTGCCGTGCCCGCTGCCGTCGTCCTGCGACGGCAGCGCGGCCGTGGGTGCGGCGGATCCGGTGGGCGCCGCAGCCGGCGTGGTGGCCGTGGGCGCCGGCGAGGCGGCCTGGCCCGTCGAGGCCGCCGGCGGCTCGGTCTTCCTGCCGTACATCAGCGCCCGGTACACCGCCGACGCCTTCGGGTTCTCCTCGCACTGCCACACGCCGTGCGGGCAGTAGTCGGTGATCGTCTGGTACAGCGGGTGGTGGGCGCCGATCCAGGACAGCATCCGGGCCATGTAGTCCGGGTTGTCGCCGTTCCTGAACAGGCCCCACTCCGGGTACGAGACGGCCTTCTTGTGCGCGGCGGCGAAGTCGACCTGCGCCTGCAGCCCGTACGGCTCGGTGACCTGGTCGTGGAAGCTCTCGCCGCCCGGCTGGTCGTAGGAGTCCATGCCGATGATGTCGACGGAGGAGTCGCCGGGGTAGCACTCGGTCCACGCGACGGCGTCCCGGCCGCGGTTGGGCGCGAAGTCGAAGCGGAAGTGCTGGCCGGGCACCGCGCGCATCGCGGCGACGATCCGGTTCCAGTACGCCTTCCAGCCCTCCGGGTCGGGACCGCAGCGGTGGCTGTACGTGCTGCCGTTCATCTCCCAGCCGAGCACGATCACCGTGTCGGGGACGCCGAGTTGCACCAGGCGCCGGGCGAGGCGGGTGAAGTGCGCGTCGTCCTCGCCCCGAGCGCCGGCCTGGATGAGGTCGCGGACCTCGCTGTCCGACAGGTGGTCCTCGTTGCGCTCCTGCATGGGGACGTTGAGCACGAACATCCGGCCGGGCTCGGCGCGCTGCCACCGCGCCCACGGCTCCAGCAGGTCCCCGGCGCCCTCGATGGAGTCCCAGCTGTCGCCGGGCAGGTAGGTGTGGGCGACCCGCACGGTGGTGCCGCCCAGCCACCTCTGCAGCGCCGACAGGTTCTGCACGCCGTCCTCGCCGGAGTCGGTGAACGCCCCCATCGGGGCGAGCGTGCCGCCCTCGCCACCGGCCCCGCCGGCCGCCAGGGCCCCCAGCAGCGCGCTCGCCGACCGGCGGGACGACGTTCCCGCCGCGTCCTGCGGCGCGCCCTCGGGCCGCCCGCTCGTACCGCCCGGGCCGCCGGCGGACGCCGCGCCCGCGGCACCGGCCGCGGTGCGGTCGCCCGCCGGGGCCGGCAGCGGATGCGGCCTGGCCGGCGACTCGCCGCCGAGCGCCGACGCGGCCAGCCCCGCAAGCAGCAGGGCGGCCGTGGCCGCCCCGACTCCCGTTCTCGCCACCCAATGACGTCGGACGGCCATGGTCACTCCCTCGTCGTCGGCGGACGGCGCCCCGAGTCGCACCGCCTACTGACGATCAGTCATAACGTATGAAGAACAAGAACGCGCTGCCGATTGGGCCGAACGTGCAACCGCCGCATTCCCGCACGGAGAACCGGTACCCGCACTCTGCCGCCGATCCCTTCGAAAAGCCCGTCCGCCACCCGGCCAATACCGCCGCGAAGGAATTCCCGACATCACTCGGGCGGATGAATTTCCTTTGCCCGCTTGCCGATTATCCGCAGTTTCCCACTCGTTCGGGGAGAGGATGAGCCCCGCCCGGGCTCGGCAGAAGGGCCGATCCGGGCGGAGGGCGGACAGCGGACGTCCCACACGAGAGGAGCCGGTCATGGTGACGCGCAGAAGGGTGATCAGAACCGGCCTCACGACGGTGGCCGCCGTGTCCGGTACCGCGGCCGCGATGCGGCCCATGCTGACCGCGGGACAGCCCGCGGCGCACGGCACGGCGGCCGCCGGCGGGGCGCCGGCAGACGCGGTGCCGGCCGTCCCCGCCGGCACCCCGCTGTTCGACGAGGTCTACCGGGGCCGGCGCATCCAGGGCTTCACCACGGCCGACGACGACCGCATGGGCATCCTCGTCGACGGCCGGCCCCTGCACGTCATGCGGCGGGTCGACGGCACCTGGATCAGCATGGCCAACCACTACCAGCCCTACGCGACCCCGCTGGCCACCGCCCGCGGCGCGGTCGACGTCATGGGCCGCGCCTCCCTGGCCGCCGCACCCGTCCGACTCCCGTTCCTCCAACCCTGACCACGGGAGGCCGACCGTGTACACGCGCAGGAACCAGCGCCATCTGACGAGCAGCCAGCGGACCCAGTTCGTGGAGGCCGTGCTGGAGCTCAAGCGGGCCGGCCGCTACGACAAGTACGTCAGGCTGCACGCCCGGTACTTCGCGTCCGACGGCGAGACCGGGTTGCGGGTCGCGCACATGGCGCCGACGTTCTTCCCCTGGCACCGGCAGTTCCTGCTGACGTTCGAGCGGGAGCTGCAGACGATCGACCCCGGCGTCAGCCTCCCGTACTGGGACTGGACCGTCGACCGCTCGGCGACGTCGCCGCTGTGGGGCCCGGACTTCATGGGCGGCAACGGCCGCGACAGCGACGGGCAGGTGATGACCGGCCCGTTCGCGTACCAGACCGGCAACTGGCCGATCACCTTCGGCGTCACGCAGGAGCGCTACCTCACCCGCAACATCGGCCGACCGGACCGCCCGATCGTGCTGCCCACCAAGGCCGAGCTGGACAACGCGCTCGCCATGGGCACCTACGACACGGCGCCGTGGAACTCCGCGCCCTCCACCAAGGGCTTCCGGAACAAGATCGAGGGCTGGACGGTCAGCGAGACCAAGGGCGGCTACCTGCACAACCGGGTGCACCAGTGGATCGGCGGCCACATGATCGGCGGCGCCTCGCCGAACGACCCGGTCTTCTGGCTGCACCACGCCTTCATCGACCTGATCTGGATCCGCTGGCAGCGCAAGCACCCCGGTTCGGACTACCTGCCGATGAAGCCGCTGGCCGCACGCGACCCGGAGCACGGCCGGGTGATCAGTGCCGCCGAGCCGATGCCGCCGTTCGGGGTGAAGCCGTCCGCGGTCTTCGACCACCGGAGGTTCTACTCCTACGAGGAGTAGGCGAGGGGAGTGGGCGAGGAGCCCGGCGACGGGCAGGCGGTGTCCGCCGGCCCCGGCATACCTGCGGCCTCCCGCCGCCCTGATGTGGGTTCAGGGGGCGGGAGGCCGCGCGAGCGCCTGCGGACTACCAGCTGCCGTTGCCGCCGCCGTTGCCACCGTCGTCGCCGCCGCCGTCGTGGGCGGAGACGTCGTAGCACTGGGTGCCGAAGCCCGGGTTGAGCAGCCCGATCACGTCGACGGTGTCGCCGCACGCGTTGACCGGAACGTTCACGGGCGCCTCGACGAGGTTGCCGGACAGGACGCCCGGCGAACCGGCCGCAACGCCCTGGGCGCCGGCGTCGGCAGCCGCCACACCGGCGCCGCCGGCCAGCACGGCACCCGCGGCAATGGTGAGGGCCGCAGCCTTTGCGATACGCGACATCAAGATCTCCCTGAGACGAGAATCAGCCGCAAACCCTGCGGCTTTTGACGCTCTGCGCAACTGGGCGAGATCACGCGTGGTCACGCATGTTGAGCTGAACCGGTGACGTACGGATTCTTCGAAGAGCCACCGGCCTGGCTGTTCGGCCGAGCAGTTCGGCCGAGCCGATCAGGGATGGACGACGTTGCGCACCCCGTTCGGGTAAACGCGGGCACGCGGAATTCCCCGAACGGGCGAATCCTGGCCGCCGGAGTCGCCCGCAGGAGTGCCGATGAGGGCGGGCGTCACCGTTCCGCGATTAGGGTCCGGACGCATGAGCCAGACGAATGCCGCGGCCGCCTCGCGGACCTCGACCACCCGTCCCGGCGGCAACGCCGCGCCCGCCGCCCCCCTCCCGAGCCGGCTCGGCACCCTCGTGGTGATCCCGTGGGCCGGCGCGAGCGAGGAGGACGGTGAGGACATGTCGTTCCTGATGGCCTACTCCCTCGGCGACGGGGTGGACGGGCCGGAGGGCACCCAGCGGGCGGTGCTGGAGGCCGCCGAGGAGATCGGCCTGCCCGTCGGCGGCGCCATCCTCGACGTGGCCAGCGCCCAGCGGCCCCCGGTCAAGGTGCTGGTGGAGGGCGGCAAGGCGATGGTCACCATGCCGTACCTGCGCGCCAACTGCCCCGTCCCCGACCAGTGGACCGCCGCCGCCCGGGCCCGCCGCTCGGTGTACCTGATCCTCGCCAGCCGCCCGTGGCCGCAGGCCGTGCCGGGCGCCGTCCTCACCGAGGCGGACCTGCGCGCGTTCGCCGGCGACCCGGAGGTGCTGGGCACGGCCGCGCACGCCCTGGTCCCGGTCGGCTCCCTGCAGTAGCCGCGCCCCGGGCCCGTTCGGCCCCCGCACGCTCGAAGGGGCGCCCCCGTCGCGGGGGCGCCCCTTCGAGCGTGAACGGTCCTGCGTGGATCAGCCGTTGACCAGCTGGTTCCCGGCGTTGACGGCGTCCGTCCCGGCCTGCACCGCGTTCTTCACGGCGGCGACCTTCTGGCCGACCCCGGTCTCGTCGAGCACGCCGGAGGTGGCCCCGCCGGCCGAGGTGCCCGCGGCCTGGGCGGTCATCGCCGTGCTGGTCAGCGTGCCGCCCAGGTCGGCGGCCAGGGCGGTGGGTGCGGCGGCGGCCAGCAGGAAGGACCCGGCCGCGGCGGTGGTGAGGATTCGGCATACGTTCATGGTCCCTACAACGCCGGGCCCCCGCGCCAGGGCACGCCCCCGGCGCCCAGCCGTCACCCCCGGTCCACCGACTTCACCCGGACAGGTCGCACGCCCTGTTGCGGGCCCGTGACAACCAGCGCACAGCGCAAGGACGTTGCCTGGGCACCATCTACTCAGCGCAGCAAGCGCCGACCACGTCATGAACGTTCCTGGGGGAAACCGTCATGTCCGCACCGTCCCGCCGCCGCACCTCCGCCGCCATCGCGCTGACCGCGGGCATCACCGCCGGCGCCGCCCTGATGCTCACCGCATGCGGGCCGGACGACCCGACGAGCGCCGGGACCACCGCGCCCAGCGCGACCGCCACCTCCACCGGAGCCGGATCCGGATCCGGCGGCGGCTCCGGCAAGGGCGCGGGCAAGGGCTCCGGCGCCAAGCCGGTGGTCTCCACCTCGCCCGTGCTCAACGGCACCGGGCACAACGGCCTGACGATCAGCGACGGTTCGCGGTACGTGGTGATGAACGGCACCCGGGTGGACTTCGGCACCGCGGTCCGTGACCTGTCCTGGTCCCCCGACGGCCGCAAGGCCGTGTTCATCGACGGCGACGGCGACCTGGCGGTCAGCAACCCGGACGGCAGCGGCCGGGTGATCGTCGCCCGCAACCCCGGCAAGCAGAACTGGTCGCACCCCACCTGGCAGGTGCGCACCGCCGACAAGCAGAGCGGCCTGCCCGCCGCCGACAACCTGTTCTTCGCGGTCCGCACCGCGAACGGCGTCTCGAAGCTCTACGGCGTCCCGGCCACCGGGCACGACGCGACGCCCCAGGTGCTCAGCCTGAACAGCGAGTCGGGCGAGGACATCAAGCCGCTGCCGCAGTCCGGCAACACCTGGCCCAGCGCGGCCGGCACGTACGGCGCCGCCGTCTACGCCAACCCCGGCACCGGCCAGGTGTTCATCCGCGACGACAACCTGCGCCAGCAGGGAGCCGCGCTCACCCACGGCTCGGAGCCGGCGCTCGCCCCGACGCAGGACCAGGACATCGTCTTCGTCCGCTCGGTCGGCGGCCACGACCACCTGTTCCTGGAGCACTCCACGGACAACGGCCCCACCTTCCGGGACCTCACGCCGAACGCCACCACCGACTACACCGAGCCGGCGTGGTCGCCCGACGGCCGCACCATCGCCGCCCGCACCCCCGACGGCATCGCGACGCTGCCCGCCGACGGCTCGCACACCCCGGTGAAGGTCTCCGGCTACCAGGGCCTGCCCGCCTACCG
>Ga0131853_10024592_pt1 | contig 10863 bp, 4 predicted proteins | sample TergutLab28metaG_FD_92764 | JGI IMG/M metagenome (GOLD analysis project Ga0131853, IMG submission 92764) | Labiotermes labralis P1 segment gut microbial communities from Petit-Saut dam, French Guiana - Lab288 P1 (version 2) (version 2) | ecosystem: Host-associated > Arthropoda: Insects >... | reverse complement strand
TGTAAAGCACTACCACCATACTTTCGGATGTAAACCTGATGATGGCCACATTAGGCCGAAACATGTAGTTTACTTCATCCTTTATTAAACATCTTTTTAGATATTGTTGTGTTATTGACTGATACCTGCACCTATTGTTTATATACACACAACGGGGATGGCTCATTTTAGAATAATAATCTCTTATTATCTGTGTGGCAGGGTAACACAATCCAGAAGTCCATCATTTGAATAAACTCCATGACCATGAAAACCTCAAATTTTATAAGAGTCCAGCTGATTAATTCATTCCATGTCTGTCTTATGACAGTTTCGTAGCCTCTTCCAAAGCCAGTTCTCCACAGTGATCTAATGCTTTCTAGTTCAATTTCCAGTATCCCTTTTTTTTTCTGATGTTCATCAAGTAGCTGAGTATGTCTTTGTCCTCATCTTCCTGTCACATCCTTCCCTGTATCTTTTCTTCAATAACATGATTTACAAGTCGGTTCCAATGCAATATGTGACCAATACAGTTAGCCTTTCTTCTACTTATTGTAGGATGTTCCACTCCTCCCTGACTGTGTGTAATACTTCCTTATGTTCATATGATTGGTCCAACTAATGTTCTGTTGCTTGTATTTGTAGTTTGCAGTTGTATTTTGTTTCACATAAACTAACTTGATCATTGTGCACTGTAGTACTTATATTCATTCTACACATTTTGACTTATGTTAGTCAAACAAAATTTGAAATACTACCAAGTAGCATTGCCATGGTCATGACTAACATTGCAGAAATTACGGAATTGAATTTATTCAGATTTGATTTGACAAACCTACACTAAATGTAATCAAACAGTTTTGAGTTTTGTCTGGTTTTATCCTGTTTAAATACTGCGTGTTGAAAAGATTTTAAATGAAATTTCAGATAAAGCTTCTGTCCTTGTGACAGGTTTTCATCACACTTGATACACAGTATGAATTTTATTAATTTTAATTCAAAGTCAGTTATGAGGTTCTAATTGAGGTAACAAGAATATAGGTCACTGGGATGTGAGGCCTTGGGGAGGATTCTTCTACCCTCAAGGTGGCGGCAGCAAGTTCCCACGAAACTTCGGCATACCAAACTAAACGGCGTCATACCCCGGTAGACAGTAATCATAATCTAAATTCAATTTCAGGCTCTGTTGCTGAATATGTATATGGAACCTTTATATAGTTCATTCATTGCATTGTAAATGATTTAAAAAGCCTTACAGTGCCAACAAATGCACAGTTCTGTTTATTATGTATTTCACTCCTAATTAGCTCCTACATGTTTCAGTTTAACTGTCATCTGTAGGGAGCTTACACCTATATTACTAAAACTAACAGTGATAAGATAGTCTTACAGTGCTTATGCATATCAAATGTACAGATTATAGTTAAAATTTACAATATTTAAAATGTTGTACAATGACAATATAGTGTGTTGTCAATTAAAAATTGACAGTCTCCTAGTGCACTCCAAACAAACAGGACATAATGTGTGAGTTTGACATTGTCAAAAAAGGACATAACATATGAGTTACAGGACAGGATCCAGTTCGTATCATAACAAGAACAAGAAACTGTCTGGTAGGGAGACAACAGTAATTTATGAAAACTACTTTTATTTTATGACAGTTTATAAAAATATATAATTTATAATAATAATCTGTACATTTGATATTCATAAGCACTGTATGACTATCTTATCACTGTTAGTTTTAGCAATATAGGTGTAAGCTATCTGATGATTGCAGTTAAGCCAAAACATGTAGGAGATAATTAGGAGTGAAATACATAATAGTAAAACTGTGCATTTGTTGGTACTGAAAGAGTTTGTTAATTCATATGGAAATTGTTGACCTTCTGACACGCAGTTTGGAGGAAAAGCTCGAAAACTTGGTCAAATCACTTGATTCATCATCTTGACAACAGGGCATAGTACTTTAAGAATAGAGGGTGTTCATGACCACGTTCTACATAATTAGCTGTATCATACCCACATTGTGACTAAATTCTTAATAATTTTTTCGTTCTGAAACATAAGAAAAGCTTTGATGCAGCTGAAGACAATATGCAGAATACAAGATAGGCAGCTTACGTATAACGTAATATTGAAGCGAGATCGCGTTACCATTATTGCTGTGGAAAAGCAGTATTACGCATTCTGAGTGTGTGTCTGTCATTTCATTTATCCAGCATGAAAAGCGCATACGCCGCATTATATTGTCATCTGTGTCCTGGCCGACTGTACCTTATTTTCCCCCATTATCTCATAAAAGGCACTATTTTTGGGAAAAGTTATTGAACATAAAATATGTATTGTGACTCTGTACAATTTTGTCTGAAACATTTCTCATTCAAAGAACTGAGCGAGATACTATCATAAATGTACTTAGGTCTTCATGTATAGTACCTATTATTCTTGTCGGGTTTTAATGAAGCTTGAATTTTCTCTACAGATTTTCGAAAAATACTGTAATCTCAAATTTCATGAAAATCCTTAAAGTAGAAGCAGAGTTGTTCCTTGCGGACGGACGGACAGACAGACTGACAGACATGTCGAAGATAATAGTCGCTTGTCGTAATTTTGCGAAGGCGCCCAGAAAGACTCCAAAAATTATTTACAGGCATGCCAACATACCTGACAGAAAGCTATATGACGAAATGTAATATTTTTTTCCCACCTCTCGCGTCCAGACATAGCGGTTTGCTCAATCCATTGAACCTAACAGGGCAGGTTGCATGATTTTTATTTCTTACCTGATGATGGGAACGAAACCAGCTTCCGAAATTTTGTGTGTTTCTAATTATGAATGCGATAATGGAATACGTACAGTACATCTGCCCTGTGAGTGTCACCTCTGCATTTTCGTTCCTCTTCGTGCTACAGATATACTTAATATATTCCTTCAGATTAGGTTAAGTCACAGACATAAGGCTGCACATACATTTTCTGACACTTGACACTTCCTTATTCTAAATTAATCCCGCATACATAAAATAATAGGCTGGGCTCGTCCGGGGACTTTTGGAACGTATCTCGTAATGAGAAAAAAAAATTAACGAAACAAGGAAGTACATGTACCTGGTTCACTGTCATTTCAAGACATGGCAGTTGTAAGGTTCAGTTTACTCTGCAAATATGACACTGTTAAGTGTTTGCTTTACGATAGTTTCTGCAACAAAGGCCGCGATGTAATGAATACCTGCAGATCCGTAGGGGACAACGGGAGCCAGTAATAATGATGGCTGCATTCCGGCTGTGAAGCCATGCGAAGTACCTTGGGAGAGAAAACATCAACATAATACGACATTTCTCCCACGCAGATTTTATATCTGATGCACATAAAGGTACTCACATTTTAAAGCAAATCTCTATAAGATTACGGGCCAAAGGGATAAAATAAATTACCTATCAGAGGACTGCATTGTGTGCTCATAAACACATTACCAGTATATAGTCACAGAGAAGTTTACAGTCGTTCAGCATGTCAGGCAATTCAGAATGTTGTGTGGAACCCTAAAGCCGATCATTGTGTTCACAAGAGCCAGCCACTGATCTATCCTAAACAAGATGAGCCCATTCACATCCAATTTTTTAAGATCCTTTTTAACCCTTTAGAGACTACGTGAAAATATTTTGTACTCAGTGTTGCCCGATTTCCGAAACAGCATTGCATATTTGGAATGTTCCCTGTCTTTGCCTCTTTGTCTCCCTGGTAAGATGAAAATGTAGATGAAGATGAATACTGAGCACTGGTGGAGTGATATTGACAAGGGAAAACCGAAGTACTCGCAGAAAAACCTGCCCAGAGCCACTTTGTCCACCATTAATCTCACAAGGAATGACCTGCGATCGCATCCAGGCCTCCGAGGTGAGGGCTGCGAATTGGAGGCTATGATTACCTTGAATTATATTTGAAGATTCGTTTCGTACCGCGCAGTAAACATACCCCATTTCGGTTACAAAAAAAAAAGTCAATGTACGGGAAAATAATCGCCATCATTTCATAAATATGTACAAAAAATGAGCAAACTGTGGGGGCAGACCCTAGAACTTCGTAATGTTCAGCCTAGTGTAGGCTGAGTAACCACTGGGCTGTCAATGGTTAATATCATCTTTCTATTTACATCGAGTCTTCCAAGTGATGGAAGTGAGTTACAGATTCATATCCCGGTTGCTTTAGGCCCGAAGGAAGAACTCCCGATACCCTCAAGTGTTGGACCAAAGCCGGTATGAACGCCGTCAGCGAGGGAAAAAAACTTATGCCCTTGCGGGGTAAAGAGTCCCGTCGTCTTGGCCCCAGCCTACACATCACACTCGGAGATTATAGAGACCCTCTCATCGAGCGTTCCATGACCAGCCAATTTTCCAATTTAAGGACAGGTAAATTTTATTGTATAGTTTGGTGGATAACTTGTACACATATTACATAATAAAACGGACAGTATTTTGTACGTATTTAATATTGTGTGAAGGCAAGTAGACTGCCGCGGAGGGATTGTAGGGCCGTAGGCACTCGCAGTATATCTTGCGGATGGAAGTCTGCTGATAGTAAATACGAGATCTGACTGGTCAACTGAGCCATTGTTAACTGAGTGAGATGCCCAGGCTCCTCTTTAATACTGTGTCGTATTATTCTTAGTTATTGACGAAATTTATTGCTTTTGTAGCCTTTTTTCCTCTATTTATTTATTTGAATAACTATGTGATTGTCCCACAGTTACCTTTGTACATATGGAATTCGCCAGAATATCAGCTAATGTGTTATTCTTTAATAAACAAAGGTTTGCTCTCTTTTATGGACAAAGAAGGTCTGAATGCTAGTGGAAATTTTGATCCTTTTCTCTTTATGTGTCCCTTCTTCTAGGTCCCAAATTTGTGGAGTCGTAGCTCAAGCGGTTAATGCTGGTTTCTCATGGCCGACGCCGGAGTTCAGTCCCAGAGTAGTCGTTGTAGGCTTTGGAGTGAAAAAAGTGGCACTGAGGAAGGTTAGTCTCCAAGTGTTGTTTTCTACTGTTGAACATTCCACCACTACTACTTAATCATTTATCATCGGGGCTGGTATATCAAACCCATCTGAGGCTGCAGTACCAAAGAACTAACTCACTCCATTGGCAGCGGCAGCAGCATCAATTCTAAAAACCCCGCGTATCAATTCATAGTGTTGTTTCCTAGGCAGCGCTTTTGTAACGTTATCATTAGTCGATCGAATTCGACCTAAAAAAATAAAGAATAAGATTTTCCTGAGTTGCTAAGTGGGTGGCAACTGTTTGATCATATCTACTGTGGACAAGACAGCCACAGCCGTGTGAAGTGTGACTACGGTAGCCATTACATGAATACTATTTCAGTCTCTTGTCAGTTTTGTCTGTGCCGTTTACAGAGTATTACTCTCAGCTCGATTGCACAGAGTCCTCACTGAGACAGGAAGCTTCCTCGGTTAACCACGGAGTTCGTCGCGTTGCATGGAAACCAAATGTTCGTAAACTTTTAACACCAACTTCTTGCACGAAGCTTTTATTAGTTAGTCAATGCTCCAACATGTTTCGGCCTTACCTGTTGGCTATCTTCAGGGAGCTCGTATCTTTTCCAGCATGTGCAGCCAATGTTTAAACTGATATGGGTAGGCATTATATGTATGATTAAAATTAATTAAGCAATTGGAATTAATTGACAATTAAGCTGCATATGCTGAAAAAAAACTTACGAATTGCCTGAAGATGGCCAATAATTAAGGCCGAACCATGTCGTCGCATCAATTAACAAATAAAAGCGCCGTGCAACGAGTTGGTGTTAAATTTTACAAATGAAATGTATTTGCACGGAAAATGCACAACATTTTAACTTGTTACTGTTTTCGCAGCCCTTTGACACTGGTCTCCACAACGCACTCTCTAAATTCTGATTCTTTTAAACATTAATTCTTTTTAATATTATCCTTCAATTTGCGCCTACGTCTCGCGGGCGGTCGTCGCTTCTGTTATTCCAACTACAACGTGTACTCTGTTCTCATCTCTCCCATCAAGGCAAAACTCCTGAGATTTATAACAGAATGTTAATGGACAAAATAAGCCTTTATTACCATAAAATTAAGCTCCGCCTACCATTTGGTCCATGATTTTATCGTCTAATAATAGCCTACTTTTCGAAAAGAACTATTTAATAAGTTCCTCGCTAAGCAGCTTTTTATCCTCCCGCCAATAAATTCCTACCTTTTAGAATGAAGTGTTTTTCTCAGCACTCTGTTTGCAAACACCCTCAACCATAAAGAGAGTCTGAGACATCTGTTATAACACTGAGTGGTTCCACTGGTACAGTTTGGCAGTTTGTTGTATTCTTATTGCTATTGTGAAGCTACACTGACGATGGTCGAAAAAGCGATAGAAACATGCTGGTGACTAATAATATTTGATAAAACCTATTTTATGCATAAGAATTTGTTGGTTTTGTTACGTAAGTTTAAATATCATTTAATGCGCGGTTACGGAACATGATAAATACCCTCAACTTGTGTAAGACATCCATAAAAATAACCATGAAAAATTTTCATTTTTAGGTGCTTTAGCAAATTGTGAAAAACGACTATTAGTTTCGTCATGTCTGTCCGTCTAACAGCCCCCATGGAACAACTCGTCTCCCACTTCATGGATTTTCATGATATTTGATATTTGAGTATTTTTAAAAAAATCTGTCCAGAAAATTCAAGTTTCACTGAAATCATACATGAGTAACGTGTACTTTATACAAAGATCAATATATATTTTTTATCATATCTCGCTCAGCTCTTGGAATTATATATGTTTCAGACAAAGGTTGCAGAGAAAATCCAAACACACATTTTATGTTCAAGAACTATTTTTTTATCGTGTTTTTTATGAGCTAATGTGGAAAACTCTTACAAAACTGCGCCATTTAGCTTCGCGTGTGCGATCAACTGTCTGTCTGTCCCTGTGCAACAATTAAAGAAGTGCTGATTGTTCTTTCACGTCATATGATGATGGGTGTGTACTAAAATTTATCGACATGTAAAATGTCTGAAGTTAGGCAAAAGTGTGGGGCGTTTTATATGAGGACCCACAAGAATTTCTGAGCGCATCATAAACGTGATTACACAATTATTTATCGAGGCGTAAAATAATTCTGACACAGCCCCTTAAGAAAAATGAAGCAAATTTATGTAATATAAATTTTTTCCGCAAGTCTTACACTTTTCGAGAAAATTAAACCTACATATTTGAATACCCTAGAGTCTTTAAACTGTGCATTAGCTGCAGTTCACATCTTGTAACATCAACAATGGGGAATGGTCTTTCAAACGCGCACAAAGATTGATGAAATTTCTTAATGACGACAATTACTTGAACCTGTATCCATTTATAGAGGTACACATATACGAGGGAGAGTCAAATGAAAACTTTTAAAGTGCGATAAAAATTTGAAACACAAATCGATTGTCTTGTAAGTTGACAACAATGATACTCATGGTTTGAAGAGTGACCGACAGGTGGCAGTACGATGCAGGAATGAAACACGACGGCGCAGCAGTGGTGTAAAAATGGCGGTCCCGCTTGCAACATGCACCAAAGAAGAACAGCGTTCTGTCATCCATTTTTTAAGTAGTGAATGGGTGAAACCCATCGAAATTCATCGACGAGTGAACTTTCAGTATGGTGATGCATGTCTGTCCCTACAGCAAGTGTACGAGTGGACTAGGAAGTTCATGAACGGCATTAGTTCTGTAACAGACTCTCCTCGAACCTAGCCAGGCACACCGAGTAGTGACACCAGAGGCCATTGCAGCAGTTGAAGGCACCGTGAAGGAAAATTGCCGCGTAACAGTGAATTAAATAGCCGCACATCTGGATATGAGTCATGGATCAGCACACCATACCGTCCATGACGTTCTGCAGTTCCATAAATTGTCTGCAAATTAAGAGATAAAAATATTTAAGGTTTTCATTTGACTCACCCTCGTACTATATATAAACGCAAAAATAAAATCCGTCTTCAGGCCATATGGGAGAGTGGAGTTATAGAGGATAGAGGTGTACATGTGCGATATATATATATATATATTCATGGCTCGAAAGCCTCTAGTGGACCACGGCCTCCTCATTGTTGAGGTGTCGAAATCATCCTCAGACATCACATTCGGTAGGACTCCTCTGGACGAGTGATCAGCAGAGACAACACACAACTCTCACAAGAGACAGACAACAATGCCTTCAGTGGGATTCGAACCCACAACCCCAGCAAGCACGCGGCCGCGGACACACGCCCTAGATCGGCCACATGAACTGTATAAACAGTAAAATAAAGTCCCTCTACAGGCCATGAGGTCATGTGGGAGAGTCATAGTATAGATCTACTCATTCTTAACGTCGGAGCTACTTGGGGAGGGGTGGGAGGGAGTGGTCAGCTTAACACACCAGCCGCCTTAACCCCAGTATACACTGAAGAGGAGCATGGGTGGGCCCCAGCACTGAGAGGGACGCTGTCGGTAATGGGAACATGATTGCTTGGACGCCCAGCCCCTAGCCTTTTCAATATATCGACTACACCATCCAGGATCACATACAAATACATATTTAGTTGCAATATAGGCGTGCGTGCTGTTACAACCATTGATTTTTTAAAAATTTAAATGATGTGTTTTGATGTCCAACAAAAGAGAATGATTTGCCTATAACTGCTAAGCTATGCATATACATTCTTCTAATAAAACCAACGAGATGCATTAATTTCTCAAATTTAATTTTGGAACAAAAATCTACATGTTTCGGACAGTTTCTCTGTCCATCAACAGGAGTCTAGCACTGTACACATAGCAATAGGTATATGCCATACGGGTTATGCGGACTGCTTGCTAGCGGGATCAGGATGGGACTCAGTCCCATCCTGATCCCGCTAGCAAGCACTCAGCATAACCTGTATGACATATACCTATTGCTGTGATTGCAGTGCTAGACTCTTGGTGATGGACAGAGAAAATGTCCGAAACATGTAGATTTTTGTTCCAAAATTAAATTTGAGAAATTAGTGCATCTCATTGGTTTCATTATAAGAACATACCACGATGCACGGTCCTCTGAATATCAAACTAAGCATATATGTCCTAACATCCAGACCGTCTCTGGGGCTCACCCAGTCCCTGTAAAATGGGTACCCGGTCTCTTTCCCTATGGGTAAAGTAGTCAGAACATGGCTTTGACCGCCTACCGCCATCTAGTGCCGAGGTTAAAGAAAGAGTATACCTCTGCTCCCCCTTTGTGTCTTCATGCCCTGCTCTAGGGTGAATTTTCCCTTTCCCATTCTGCGTATTGTGACTGGATAGAAACACAAGTAGACCCTACAGTTCATATTTCAGATTCCTCACGTGGACCAAAATACGCCACTAAGCTTAACACAGATGGCACAATGGAAGAGAAAATGGCGGGTGTCATTGTCCTTCTCAGTCTATAACACTGTGAAAGGTGTGGTACAGTACAGTAACGTCAGAAAGTGTAGAGTGACTGTGATGTATAGGAGAAACTGCAAGGCATTTCAGGCACGTCAGGATTGAGATACGTCGGAAAATTTTGACATAGCTGTCAGTGCTCACGGCTCTAAATATTCCTCCATATGACAGCGTGTATTGCGCTGCACAGGTACAGACCTTAGCACGCTAAAAGAATACAATGAAGAAGTGGACAGCTGGCTTCTGACATATCTTTTTACTTATATAATTTGGTACGCAGGTACCAAAGACTTGGACTAATCCGCCGCTTCCATTGCAGATGGTAGCATCATTACTCCGAAGATGGAGGCAGCAAATTATTCCGGATAATTACTGCGTATCTTACACTCCACATCGCATTGTGCCACTCACATCCAAGGATACGACCATCGTTGGTCCCACGTACGAAATGCAAGATGTTCTTGTCTAGACGTTTTGCCTTTTCAGAATATTCTAAATACAGACAGAAGCTTTGGATGAAGGTTCATATCATACAGATGCCACTGACTTCGAAAGCTGCATAATTAATTCCGTTGATGAAATATTGGAAAATGAAGCAAGGAGAAACCAACATACTCAGATGATGGTCACCTGGGATGTAACGAGTGTAGGGTGTCGACACTCATCAACATTTGAGTGGAACCTAGCCGTCGAACTGCTCGGCGTCATAACCCACAAGACGGTGATCTTCATGCCACTGCAGGAAACTTACTATAAACAATGTCTGTCACCGGGGGATGGAACCGGAAAAGAAACAACGTGCAGTCGAATCACTGTAATTACGCAAATGATCTGGAAGAGCAGCACAGACAAAGAAGTGTTGTGACCCCGTTTACACTCGTGGTGCGTGTCGCACCTGCTGCTATGCAACACAAACTCGTCTCCAGTATGTCCTGTACGATGCGTGCACGCCAGGAAGCTCCATGCCCACTGCAAAATGTCGGCAAAATATGGCCAGCGGTTCGAAGAATTATATTTTTGTACGCATTATAAAAAAAAAATCCTGTCTACGCCATGAACACGTATACAGGGAATAGAGGTGTAGATCCACCCAGTCTTAACCTCGGCACCAGATGGAGGTGAGTGGTTAACATCGCGCCCCGGCCGCTTTACCCCAGTAGCTATTGTACACAAGCTAATAAAACACAAACTGAAGTACGAATCTGAGTTTTCCGCACAGATGAGAACAGGTATCAGTTTGTGTGATATGATACCGTGTAGACTGGTAGCTGAGAACATGTCGTCTTTATCTTTAGAGTCCTTTTATGTTGAAGATGAAAATGGCTGAGAATTCTGAAGAAGCCGACACAAGATCTATGCAATACTTCAACATATATATATATATATATATATAT
>Ga0131853_10024590_pt1 | contig 10864 bp, 13 predicted proteins | sample TergutLab28metaG_FD_92764 | JGI IMG/M metagenome (GOLD analysis project Ga0131853, IMG submission 92764) | Labiotermes labralis P1 segment gut microbial communities from Petit-Saut dam, French Guiana - Lab288 P1 (version 2) (version 2) | ecosystem: Host-associated > Arthropoda: Insects >... | reverse complement strand
CGCTCTTAAATATACTTGGACTTCTTGAAAAGCCAGACTTTGGCGAGGTGATCGTAGAAGGGTCTAGCCAGTTGACTCGCAAAGAGGTTATGTTAACTAAGCGACATAAATTCGGTTATTTGTTTCAAAATTATGCTTTGATCGAAAATAAAACAGTTGAGGCGAATTTAAAGATTGCCCTTGAATATCGCAAAGGTATAGATCAAAAATCATTGATGAAGGAGGCATTATACTTTGTTAATTTAAACTCATCTTTTTTAGGAAAGAAAATTTACCAATTATCAGGCGGAGAGCAACAGCGGGTTGCGATTGCAAGATTATATCTAAAAGAGTCAGATTATGTATTTGCGGATGAGCCTACAGGAAATTTAGATCAAAAAAATCGCGATATCGTTTTTGATTTGCTAAAAAAGCTGAATGAAATGGGTAAAGCAGTTGTTTACGTTACGCATGACTTGAATTTAGCTAATCATGCTCATAGTTGGGTTAAGTTATAAAGGTGGGAAGTGATGAGACATGAATGTATTTAATAGATCAATAGTAAGTATGCGACGATGCTTGCCGAAGACAGTGATCTTGTTTTTTTTGTCATTCATTTTAGGAATTGTTATTTCAGGAGCGATTTCTGTAGGAAGTGCATTAACGAATATGGAGGTTAACTTGCGTCAAACCATGAGACCGATTGTATCTTTTCAACCTGACTTGGGTGCGATGGACTATTATTACCGCACCTATGGTGTATGGCCACTTAACCCAACACTAACTCCTGATACAATTAGGCAGATAGCAACCCTTCCAAGTGTTAATCAAGTAAATTATTCAGTCTTTGCTTATACTGAGACAGCTCGATTACAAGGAACTCATCAAATTGCAGAAGATGAAACTTTTTCAACCATTAGATTAAATGGGACATCTGAGATAATGCCAATTTTTATGTCAGAAGATGTTATTGAACTTATTGAAGGGCGTGTTTTTACAGATGGTGAACTATCGTTGTTTGGTCATGAAGTTCATCCTGTTATCGTCTCGCAAGAAATGGCAGAAATATACCATTTATCAGTTGATTCCCAAGTTGAATTTGAGATGAGTATATTTAGCCCAGTGTTAGATGCGGGGGGAGATGTAAGTGTGGATTTTAGTCCAGAAAATCTTTTTGCATCTGAAACCTTTATATTTGAAATAATTGGAATATTTGAACCTGTTATAGTTTCTTCAAGTACTATTGGGATGGATTGGTTTAGTTTAAAGCTTGAGGAAGAACTTTTGAGAACTGTTTTTACCACGAATATAACTGCTGAGGTTATTCAAGGATTTCAATCGGAAAATTATGCTCTTGCTTTTGAAGAACAACTTGAAATAAACGGTTTAGATTCAGAGGATTTCCCTTGGCATCGAACAACTAAAGAGGTCAGTGTGGGCTGCATGGCAACAGCTATTATAGAGCTTTCGGATGTGAATGATATTGAAGCGTTTAAAGATGATGTGCAACCATTATTGCCAGAGTTGATGGAAGTTGAGGATTTAGAGAACTCCTTTGATAATATTTACTCTGCCATGACCCAATTACAAGAAATAACCAGTTGGATTTTAACCGCTAGCATTGGTTTTTCATTGTTGATATTTAGTTTGTTAATTGTTTTGTTTTTACGAGATCGTCGAACTGAAGTAGGTATTTATTTAGCTTTAGGTGAAAAGAAAATAAAGATTATTTTTCAAATTTTATTTGAGGTGTTTTTTCCAACTATTGTGGGAATTACGCTAGCATTATTTGCAGGAAATGTAATGTCCGGAATAGCATCTCGTCATATATTACGAACTGAGTTAGCCTCTGCCCATCATGTTGGTGCAAATACACTTCACTTTGATCCAAACAGCCTATCTGGATTAGGACTTAGACAAGAAGTGCCTCATGATGAAGTGCTAGAATTATTTAACATATCGATGAATATGGAAGTTGTTACCTCATTTTATATAGTCAGTCTTGTAGTTATTATTATTTCTACGACAATACCTATGCTGTATATCATTAAATCAAATCCAAAGAAAGTCCTAACTTCATTTTGACGTACTTTATATATTTGGGTTGATTCTCAAAGTAATTTTATTCCATCTTTGGTGATAGCTTATTGATACCAAAACGGCAAACACAATTGCTTGCGAAAGTGCGAAAGCAATTGTGTTTGTCGTTTTTTGTGCAACTGTAAATCTGATCCAAGCTGAAGAAAATCATTCAGAAAGAATGCGATCACCGCCTGATCCCGTCCACTCCAACTAGAAATTTAATTTTAAAATGGAAAAGAGTTTCTAAAGTGATTACTTTGCTACTCAACTGATAAATCTGTGGCTAAGCTGTCGTGCAAAATTGTGTAACATCTTAATAAAATGAAAAGACTTATAAAGAAGAATAGTTGTTCAAAGGTTTTCAACCTATTAAAAGAGCTTGGTCAAAAAATAAAATAGAAGTCAACAATGCGTAAGTTGAATAGCAACAAGTTATATGTAATTACAAGAAAGAAATTAATTGTAAAGATTAAGATGCTAATAGCATAAATTTTTGATAGGGGGAGATATTTTGGTACATCATTTTGAAATAATTGATGATGTGCCCATGACAATAACGGAAGATAGTAAAATTCAAGCAGAAATGTCGCTAGATATATTGTCATTAGATATTAAAGATGCTGAGAAAGGAAAATGTGATGGAGCGGAATTGAATAGTGATTTAGTCATACATGATAAAAAATTCAAAATAGAAGTTAGTAGCGTGGGTACATTGGATTTAAAGGGTTTTATAGAAATGGCAATGAATTTGCCATCATTTAGCGGAAGGAGAGGGTGAAAGTCATCATCTTCTTCTGTTTTTTTGCGTTTATAGTACAAAAAAACTATCATTTTACACTTTGTTTTCTGATAAACAAGAGAAGACAATATTTCAAGATGAGCTAATTCTTCTGTGCCAATATCTGTTAGCAGTGCAATTGCTTCTGGAATAGGCATCGTATAACGCTGTTGCAAATACTCCATTGATGCTGATAGCTCACCAGAAGCGCCACCTAAAGTTTCAAAAATCAACTTTGCCATTTTTAAATCTCGTTTTTTAACATTAACCGGAAATTGCAATCTTTTTTCATAAATCCACATTAAGCATTACCCCCCATATCCCGATGCCATGGCCATGGATTAGCTGTCCATGAACCATTAATGTCATGACCGCCAGTCATTGGTCCAAAATTTCGCTCATACAATGAAATTAGATTTCTATACTCAGCAGTAACAAGTTTAAATTCAGCTAAAGCTTCTTGATTAGTCGGATTTACATCTAAAAACAAACGTAAATCTTGAGCAAGAATTCCCATACTTGATAATTGTACCAATAATTCTTGTTTAGTCATTATCGTTGACCTCCTTTACCTTCAAAAGGGCTATACAATTCCACAAATGCTGTACCTTGTTTAAATGCATCAGCAGGGGAATTTACGCCATTATAAACCTGTGGTTTCACGTAAATCGTCGCTAGTTTGAAATTCTCCCATTTATCGCCTTCATTACTGTGACGATAGGTCGATGGATTAGTATAGTTTGGATTTTGGTAAATGAAGCCATGATGATTCACATCGTTTTGATAAAAATTATTGTCCACAAAAGTCACCTCACACAAATATTGTATATACCTGATTATAATATGCAAAATACTTGAATTGGGTGAAAACAAAAAAATCAGAGCGTATTTCATGTGTACAGTCAGTAGTCCTTTGAATTGCCTTCACTTACCATTATTTACACATCCTTGTCACTAATTTCATTTCTCTAATTATGTTATTTTTTGTGTATAATCTACAGAGCTCAGTATGTTCTAAAATCTACTAAATTTATAAAATTACAATTGCAGTATTCATTGATAAGTAATGCAACTAAAAAAAGAAACCCGTTATTAGGATTCCTTTAGCATGTTGTTAATCAAGCTGCAGACCTTAAGAAGGTTTATTATGAGCGTATGTAAGGTTTCTTGCTTTGTATGGTCTTGCATTTCCTGAGCTTATGGTGTTGGATCTACTTTTGTTTCTGTCAGTGGATTTTTGACTCGAACCATCTGTGGTGATAGCTCCATTTTTAATTCAGTAATTCTATCAGCTCTTTTGTTTACAAAACGTGCGACTTGAATGATTCTTCCTTCAGTTAATCCAGTTCGAATACCTTCTAATGGAGTATTTTTGCTAAGTGTTTCGGTTACGATATCTGTTAGTTTATCTTTGGGAATAGGTTCGTACCAAGATAAGTCTTTGACTAACTTAATTTGATCTTCATGAAATTTCTTAAAAGGTCTACTTTCAGCAGGAGCCCTCATGCGTGAACCATCACACCAAAGCGAGAAGCCACTGTCGTATATAGGTGCGTACCCTGCATATTCTAATGAGTCAGCATTCCTTAAAAGACCATAATTGCCGTTGTGTCTGTCTGCATTATTTATGATATAGTCTAAGACAAGCATACGTTCCATGTCATTTCTAATGTTGCCTACACCTAGTTTTTCACAGGATTGCAGGAGGTGTTCATATTCGGATACATGATTCTCTCTTTTTCTGTGATTGATGTTTATATGGTGTATGATGTCATGTCCTGTGATTAGTTCCAAGCTTTCTGTCGTGAAAGCTTCACATACACTGTAAGCTCGTTCGTCAATGAATATTTGTTGATAAGGTATGTGGTTAATGTTTAACTCTTTCATGATATCTGAGGCTATCACTTCATTGAATGGTTCTTGACGTAGGATATGTTCCATGTTGGCAGCTTTTATCAAACAGCGTTTACCGTTCATAACTTTCCATCGTTTTTGTAGGATGCCATCTGATGTATTGTCTGGTGAGATTAGATTGATATTAGCGAAATTTTGCCCCGCGGGAATTAATGCTCCCATATCGTCTGAGAAGTCATTTTGGAAAAAATTAACATCCTCCCATATAATGTCGTCACCTGTTGGTTTGACCCAGTAATGATCAGATAAGCTCAAACCTTGACTTTTTAATGATAATGCTGCTGGTGTGTCAATTTGTAATTCATGAAGCATTCTCATTACGTTTTGTCTACTTGCTGGTATTGCTCTACCTTTAAACCATTTGTCTAGTTGTTCGTGATTGATTAAACCAGATTTGTCTGTGGCAATTAAAGGGGCGTGTTTAATGTTGTGTATTTTATCAACACCAATTATACTTCCTAACCTTTCGTTTATACGTACGTCAGATACTGGTATATTTTTGTGCATTAATGTCCAGCTTTTTGGTATATCGTATGCCATAATTATCAGTTCCTTTTCTCGTAGACTCCTTGATACCATTCATTTAGATTATGGTCAATGCAAGATTAAAACAACCAAAAATGACGCCTCTGAGAATAGCAGAATGCGCGATATTTTATGTATTTAATCAGTAATCCTCTCACTAGCTTTTTTTATGAATCAGATCATCTAAACTTGCAACGTGCAGCAATAACAATGATCCTCATTATTTTATCTACTCGAATTAGTTTTAAAAGTTTTTATTTTCATCGCGTAACTAGTGCAGAAATCCGTAAAACCATTGATCTTACAAACTACCGCATTCTACGGTATAAATCATACCAATATTTGGCAAAACCTGGCTTAAATGGTCCTTCTTTGTTGTTAATCATATCAATCAACCTAATAGTTTGTGCTCGGATAATTTTTTGAACATCATCTGAATAATTCATCTCACGGCGATGTTTGTTAAATTCGTATTCATCAAGAATTTTGTAATGATAATTTGGGAAAACTTTTAAATCAATATCATAATCAATATATTTCAATGCTCCTTCATCATAAAGGTAAGGCGAGCTTAAATTACAATAGAAATGAATACCATCAGCTCTTAAAATTGCAATAACATTAAACCATAAATTATCAAAAAAATAAGATATAGCTGGTTCGGTAGTTTTCCAAATTCTGCCATCAGCTTCAATGACTAGAGTTTTATTACTAGCGGTAATAATTGCATTATCAATTACTTCCAATACACGCACTTTTTCCCAAACACGATGAATTTTACCATTGTGTTTGTAGCTGTGGACAGGAATGTCTGAGTCGATGCTAGGTTGTATCTTCATGCGGCTACCTCCAGCGCTAATTTTTTTTTGGCTTGATCTTTTCATGTAAAAAAGATTGCCTTACTAGTATACCATATTTCTTTTGCAAAATGTTAAAAATTAGCAAAAAAAACCTGATAATTTATCAGTACTAAAAGTCGATTTTAAATATCGTATTGGGAGAACTTTTTTAATAACGTAGGTTGATTTTTGACTGTTAAGTATAGTATACTTGTAATGGATAGAAAAAATATTGAAAAAAAATACTAAAGGAGAGGTGAGTTGAGTGGCTGAGTATAAGATAAATTTTGCATGGGATGATGAAGCATGTGTATGGACTGCTGTTTGCGATGAGTTGCCGTTAGCACTTGAGCATGGATCTTTTGATGCTTTAGTCGAAAAAGTAAAAGTAGTTGCAGCTGAAATTCATGAATTGAATCATGAAGATATGCGTATTCCAAACTTTCTAATTATAGCTGAAAGGATGATTCTCAATGGCTGAATATGAGAGAAAAGTTAGGAAGATACTAAGTGAAAACGATTGTGAATTTGTTAGGCGAGGCAAAGGAGATCATGATATTTGGTATAACCCAAGAACTAATAAAAAATTTCCAGTTGACAGCAAAATTAAATCTCGTCATATGGCAAATACAATCATGAAGCAAGCTAAGATTAAGCATAAGTTTTGAATAGAAGCCTCCACCATGAGGCTTTTAAATTTAAAAAACAACTCGATTGTAACGGGATCGAGCTGTTTTCTGCAATGTTTTTAAATTTTACCTTTTCAGACTCTCAGGTTTCCCAAAAAGCCAGCTTAAGATAACATTTATTTGCTTTGCTTTTGTTGGCCTAAAGCTTGAGAAACTAATCGCTTTGTAATTTCGCCACCAACGATACCATTTTGACGAGCCGTCGCATCTGGTCCCATTTGAACACCGAACTCATTAGCAATTTCAGCTTTCATATTTTGTGTTTTTTCATTTTTAGCCATTTTTGTTCACCTCAATAAGTTTTACACAGCACTAAAGTAGTTGCACTGTGATTTTAAAAAAGATAATTATCGAAAAAGTATTCAGGACAAAGTTAATTGAGAATGATCTTCACCGATAATATTAAATGCAAAGCATTTAATTTAACAGATGACAATGTCATATAGACATTGTCATTTGCTTTAAGTGAGATGGAATTTTATGATTTTAAATATTTTCTAAAGACATCTAATTAGAAGACATCTATAGGTAGTACTGAAAAAAGTAGAAATTAAATCAGCGGATGCTAAAATATTAATAAATATCAAAACATCAATGGATATCAAAATATCAATGAATATCAAAAATATTAGTGGATATAAAAATATCAGTGAATATTTAAATAAAATACCATTTCAACCTATTTCAAACAGAGCAAGTTTGTTTTACTCATCTGGTAATTAAAACTACCAGTCAGTCCCGATAACTAAGTTATCAATTTAAACTCCGAGAGTTTGAAAGTAATAATTATAGTTACTACTTGTTTGAATTATTGTTTTTACCTAAAGCTTGGGAAACTAAACGCTTAGTGATTTCTCCACCAACTGTACCATTTTGACGAGCTGTCGCATCTGGTCCTAAGTTGACACCGAATTCATTAGCAATTTCAGCTTTCATGCTTTCAGTTTTACTATTTTTAGCCATTCTTGTTCACCTCCGGCTTTTAAATTCGCTACATGGTTAATTTGCTCCATATTAAAAATTTAATACACAAAATTACAAATTAATTAATTTTAAATTTTTTAAACTCTTTTTTTGTATGTAAAATTAAATGTTTCTCTTCATAAAAAATATATTCTGTCTCTTCATCAATGGAAATATTGTGTTTTTCAAGTTGATGATGAAACCATTCTTCTTGCAGTCCAGCATTAGCAATTGCATGGGGTTTGATAATACCTGAAACCACAAATGGAAGCGGGAACGTTTTTGTCGGTATCCGTTTTTCATAAATACTAAGCCGCCCGTTTATCTCCATGATTGCATATTGAATATTCTCAATCTCATGAACATTATGTTGACGTAACATTATCATAAGCTCGTCAAGTTGAATACGGAGTTTTTTAAGCTCATTATACTCAATTTTCCCGTCTTTAATAATAAGCGATGGTTCTCCATTGAGAATCTGACGGAATTTTGCATGTTTTGATTGGATTTTGGAGAGGATAATTTGAAGTGCAACTAAAACTACAAGCCCAGTGAGTGAATCTAACCAGAACTGCTCTTCAACAATCCCCGTTGCGACTACATCTGCAATGATTAGATTCATGACAAAATCAAAGATAGAGAGTTCGCTGATTTCCCCTTTACCCATTAGCCTGTAGGAGATCACAACCGCTATGTAGAAAAAGATAACGAGTAAAATAGAGTATACAATGTGCATAAAAAGCCTCCAAAAGATGGTGAGTATTATATTATGATCCCGTGAGGCAATAAATATTCTTTATGTATTAGCGTTACAAAAGCTTCCGCTATGTATTATAATGTAATAATGATATTACCAAATGGTTAGATTGTATTATTCCTATCTCCCATTTCTAACCTCAAAAACGGAGGAATGACAATGTTAATTCATGGTGTAAAACTGTCCTTAGGAGCAATGGCTGGGATATTGATTGCTTATTTTTTTGGGCTAAATAGTCCGTTAACAGCAGGTGTTATTGTCTTATTAAGCCTTGGCAAAACGAAGCGCTCATCAGTTGATATTGCCGTTGTTCGAATTAAATCGGTTTCCCTTGCATTAGTTCTTGCTAGTGGAATCTTCCTACTTTTCGGCTTCACTGTATACGCATTTGGCATCTTTTTAACTATTTATATTCCCCTTATTTTAAAATTCAAACTAGAAAACGGCTTAATAATCGGCTCTGTTTTGTCAACCCATTTAATTAATGCAGCTATAATCGACTTAGGTATTCTATTTAATACAACTGCACTGTTTGTCATTGGTGTAGCCGTTGCGATTTTGGTTAACTTATACATGCCAAATATGAGCAAAAAAATAGCGGAAAATCAGCGGTATATTGAAAATCGTTTTCGCGAAATATTGTTGATAATTGCTACGACCATTAGAGGAGATCATAATACCGATAAGTCGATATTTAAAGACGTTGAGCAATTTATCGATGATGCACTAGTCCGTGCCAAATTAAATGATGACAACTATTTATTTTCTGACATGTCCTATAATGCTAAGTATATTAATATGAGAAAGCTACAATTTTATATATTAAATCGGATGCATGAATTAGCATGTAAGATTGATATGAATCTAGTCCAAGCTGATTTGATTGCTGATTTAACCGAAGAAGTGGTACATTACTTGTCGGAATTCGGAACAGGTGACGAATTATTGAAAAAAATGGAATCTGTGTCCACAGAATGCAAGGGTGGTTTATTACCAAAGAGTCGACGTGAATTTGAAAATCGAGCTATTTTATTTCAATATTTGAGTGAATTGCGGCATATGGTGGAATTAAAACAGGAATTTAGCAGTGAATACAGTAAAAAAGTTTGATTTGCTATTTTCATTATGAGTGTATTTGTGTTACAATATTGAGATGCCGTTCTAGATGTCAGAGGTGGAAGGTCAGAGGTCGGAAGAGATCTTCTCTGGTTTCTGATTTCTTAGAATTTGAGAAGCCTGTTCTAGAGGTGAAGGTGAGAGGTGAGTGTCAGAGGTCAGAAGCTAGAAGTCAAGAAGTCAGAAGTCAGAAGCTAGAAATCGGAAGTCAGAGATGACCTCTAACTTCCAGAATCCGACTTCCCACTTCCGATCTCTGACCTCCAGATGGCGATGAATGAAATTGAAAAAATAAAAGATAGAATGCGGCGTACGAGGAATTTTTCGATAATTGCCCATATTGATCATGGGAAGACGACTTTATCGGATCGGATTTTAGAGAAGACGAATGCTCTTACGCAACGTGAAATGCAGGCGCAAACTTTGGATACAATGGATTTAGAACGTGAGCGTGGGATAACGATTAAATTGAATGCTGTTCATTTAAATTATAAGGCGAAAGATGGGGTGGATTATATTTTCCATTTGATCGATACGCCTGGTCACGTTGATTTTACCTATGAGGTTTCCCGCTCGTTGGCTGCATGCGAGGGGGCTGTTTTAGTCGTTGATGCTGCCCAAGGGATTGAGGCGCAGACTTTGGCGAATGTTTATTTAGCACTAGATAGCGATTTAGAGATACTACCTTTGATTAATAAGATTGATCTACCGAGTGCTGATCCTGATCGTGTTAAGCAAGAGATTGAGGATGTTATTGGCTTACCAGCTGAGACGTCAGTTTTAGCATCAGCAAAAGCTGGTATTGGGATTGAGGAAATTTTGGAGCAGATTGTAGCACTTGTTCCAGCACCTGATGGCGACCCAGAAGCGCCACTACAGGCTTTGATTTTTGACTCACTATATGATCAGTATCGTGGTATTATTGTATCTGTTCGGATTGTTAATGGAGTTGTTCGCAAGGGTGACAAGATTAAGATGATGGCAACTGAGGCTGTGTATGAGGTAAATGAAGTAGGTGTTTACACGCCACATGAGTTGCAAGTAGACTATTTAGCCCCAGGAGACGTTGGTTTTATTAGTGCATCAATTAAAGATGTCAAAACTGTTAATGTTGGGGATACGATTACAACGGCGCAAAATTCGGCATCTGCTCCATTACCAGGTTATCGAAGGATGAATCCTATGGTATTTTGTGGGCTGTATCCAATTGATGCAGCAGAGT
>Ga0131853_10024589_pt1 | contig 10864 bp, 12 predicted proteins | sample TergutLab28metaG_FD_92764 | JGI IMG/M metagenome (GOLD analysis project Ga0131853, IMG submission 92764) | Labiotermes labralis P1 segment gut microbial communities from Petit-Saut dam, French Guiana - Lab288 P1 (version 2) (version 2) | ecosystem: Host-associated > Arthropoda: Insects >... | reverse complement strand
TATTATGTATCATGTAGCATAACTTGCTCATATTATTTGTGTTACGATTAGCCTGTAAGATGTTGTTGTGACAAATGTTTTGCACACTTCTGTTTTCTTTTATGTATGAGTATGTATGACTTTAACTACTTCCATATCTGTAAAGATCTGACGGAAGGTAAATAAATAAATCAATCAATATATCATGTTCAGAAGTTCACACAAGCTCTGGGACCCAACTCGACTTCCTTACAGTGGGGAATGAGGGCTCTTTTCCCAGAGGTAAACCAGCTGGGCACAAAGTTGGCCTCTCACCTGCAGTTAGTGCTGATGTAAAGAATAAGGGGATTTATAATCCTGCTTCCCTTATATGCCTTCAGAGCATGGGCATGGGCACCATGACCAGGTACCTTTATACAAATAACTTCATGCAAAAAAACCCTTCCTGGGAAGTCATTTTATGCTTGGTTAGGCCAGTATTCTTCTGCCTTTTCAGGGAGTCCACAGACACATGACCACCTACACTAAACTTAGCCACCAGAACCCTGTCCTGCCGCAGATGAATCCAGTCCACATCCTTAGAGTTTGAAGATTCATTTTTAATACTACTTTCCCACCTCAACATGGAGGTCCCAAGTTGCTTCCTTCCTTTGGATACTGTCATTAAATTTGGTATCATCGCCTCTCACATTCCTACTCCTTACTTTTCTGCTCAGGTGAGGCCCCAGCCAGCAGCTGGTAGAAAATGTGGAATGTTCGTTCATCCTTGGCTTGACGTATGGCACGAGACTTTTCCAGCAAGTAGGTCTCAATGTTTGCTCCAGCAATGTAACCAGAAGCATCGAAGTTGATGCGGATAAATTTACCCTGCAACAATACAGTAGCTACTGACATTGCATGCAGCATGTCAAATGGACAACAAGAGAAACAGTTCAATTTACAGGCTCAATAAATGTAATGCTCTTCAATTCATTAGCTGCACAGTTCATTAATTTAAAATAAAATACACTGCTTCAAAGCTACTGGTACTAAAGACCACACTACACACACTGGATAGATTCAAGAATTATACCCCCTCATGTATTGTCTTGAGTAAAACATACTGGAGGTACATTCTGAAGCTTTAATATCAATCATATGGCACTAAGTCTTTTCCAGTCATCAGCCATATGAAAATTCAGTTTGTTTTATCATCTGTGTGATCAGCTCTGTTCACGTTAAGATCTGTGTCACTGTGTGTAAGATGTTTCAATTTGCATTCTGTGTTTCTGACTGTGGACGTGACTGTGTAAAAGCATGGTTTGTACTACTACCTGTGCAATCAGTTATGCTAATAATATGCAGTGTGTGGCACTCTCTGTGCAATCGGTTCTTTGAACGTGCAGTTCGTGTAATGCTCCCAATTACCCATTAACATAATTATTCTTAAAGTACACTTCATTCATTCCACCTATGCATATACTTACAAAACGAGAAGAGTTGTCATTCTTAACAGTTTTGGCATTACCAAATGCTTCTAAAATGGGGTTGGCTTGTAGAAGCTGTTGTTCCAGCTCACCCTGAAAGAAACAGTCTGCATTAGCAGGTATCACACACAACCCAAAGCACAATGCACTGACACTACACACATTAAACACACTAAACATGCTAAACACTCATGAAGTAACAGTGTTTCTGTACAACTGCCACTGTCTTCCACAGTTTCAGGACAGGGCAGCAGATTGCAATAAACAGTCACTTAAAAGAGTAAATCTCATCCCAGGGACATGAGTTGGCTAGCCATGGTACTAATGGAAGTATAATTAGGCCACTCCTTTGGTTATGCATTTCCTAAATGTCATTCCGAGAACATTAAGGTCAAATCGCACAAATTACATGAAACCTCAGAACCAATCACCAGCATACACAGTACAATCCATTGCATTATCTCTTTCTTTGGCACACACAACCCAGATTTCTGGACCATGCATCAGTACAAAGCTGACTCCTCTCCTCCATCCAACACCAGCGCTAAGAAGGCATGCATTTCTACTGCCACTCCTATGTTCTTATGACATGGTGATCCAGCAAAGAGACAACTTTATTAGTGAATTAGATTCTGGATTGAGAAAAGTGGCCATCCTGAACGTGAAAGTTGCAATTACTAAAAACAGGGCTGACTGTTACCCATACACATTAAATGTGCCCCTCTTAGATCTAGCATTGTTAACACACAAATAACAGCTAATGGACCACAAGAAAGAACTGCTAATTAGCTCGAACATTTCTCTGCATATCTGGACTCTGTTAAGCACAGTGGTAACTACATTTACCACCTACTTTATCTCTAAAGAATTACATACTGTGTCCACAGAGTGTAGTTACAGGTTTTGTATGAATCTTGCAACAAACTAACATTACTGTCCCATATAGCATTCAATGACCAATCCCTGTAATGGAGACATGTTTACTGAGGTGGGAGCTGGATTTTGTACATTATTTACATTGATAACAGGCTTCAAAGTGATCAAACTAATTAACAAATCATCGTTGTCACAAAAACCTGACAGTTCTGTTTCCTACTGTGGACCTAACAGAGAACGCCCATGGATATACAATATTCAAGGATCAAGAATCCACGTGTAAGTGTGAGGTGTTCAATAATTTATCTACCTGAATGAGAAAGAAACAACTTATCACAAAAAAATATTTTTTATTTTTCAATGTAGTCCCCTAATAGCTCAATACACTTCGCCTACTTTTGTTCCAACGACTTTATCCCCCTGGAAAAAAATCTTTTGACTGCTCTTCAAACCAGGTCGTGACTGCCTCCTTGACTTCTTCATCGCCTGAAAATCATTTACCCCGAAGAAATTTTTCATAACTCAGAACAGAAAATAATCCGAGGGAGCTAGGTCTGGACTGTAGGGTGGGTGATTTAGCTGTTGGAACCCACATTGCCGAATGGCAACTTGAGATTTTGCAGACATATGCACTGGCGCATTGTCATGAAGGAGTAGCACGTCTGCTGAGAGCTTCCCTTGCCTTTTCTCTTTGATGGCTTCTCGCAAAGCAGTAATTGTGTTAGCATAGGTCTGTCCAGTTATGGGAGTCTTCTGTGGCATGAATTCTAAAAGCAGAAGTCCTTTCTCATCCCAGAAAACAGTTGCCATGACTTTGCCAGCAGATTTTTCAACCCTAAACTTTTTAGGGGTGGGGGAATTCTTGTGCTTCCACTGCATGGACTCCATTTTTGACTCAGGATCTCTGTGATATACCCAAGTCTCGTCTCCTGTCACCAAACGTTGAAAAAATGTTCTGAATCCTCAGTGAGCAGCTTCAAGTTCTCTTGACAGCATTGGCGATGAGTGTCCTTCTAAAAAGGACTCAGCATTCTTGTGACCCAACTTACACTGACCTTGGACATGTCCAGTTTTCATGAATAATGGTCCAAACTGCTCCTGCTGAGATGCCTGTCTCTTCCACTAATCTCGACACCTTCATTCGCCCATCTGCCAAAATCAAACTTTCCAGTTTCTGGCACATTTCTTCAGAAGTCGCTTCCACAGGATGCCCAGTGTGAGGGTCATCTTCAATCGACTCTCTTCCCCACTTAAATTGTTTACTCCAAAATTTCACTTTGTAGTAGGAAGGGGCAGACTCCCCATAAACTGCCACCATGCGTTCAAGTATCTCCTTTGGCTTCTTACCTTCTTTAGTAAGAAATTTCATAACTGATCTTTGCTCCAAATCGAGCAATTTCTTAGAAACCCCACACACAGGTTCACTTGACATGCTGTCACTCGGACAGACAGAATCGCACTGAGCTGAGGCTGCATATGTGACACCTCAAGACATGTTCCAACTTGCACAGACTTGTTTCAATCTGCTCATTGCCTTCTTTCCTGATTAGGTAGATAAATTATTGAACACCGGTATTGCAGGAGAGCTCTGAATGTGATTCCTTCAAAGTCTTCCTTTCATGACAGGAGCAAAATTATTTTGAGAGGTTCATAATATTGGGAAGGCCAGCAACCGCCTACCGTTAACGGAGTGCAACAATTTACTTCCTCCATTAACTACTAGCGCAGGCATCTCAAACTGGCGCCGGCGGATCGCATGTGGGACTTAAGAATTCTTTTTGCGGCCCACAAAACGTCAGTACAGCTCAAAGATTACCATTTAAGAACAGAGACGTTCGACCGGACCACAGTGCAAGATTGAGCGAAACTTTTCCACGACGGCCGTATGCGATCGAACGATCGCCTAACTCGCCCTCCTGGCGTGACTACACCTTTGCTCTGGTGGATAAGTGCAGTCGAGTTGCGACTTGCGGTTAATCGATAGTTCACATTTGTTGCACACCCACATTTGTGTACACAACTGTCTTTATTCGGGGCACGAAACAAGTACTCCGACACAGCACTATTAACAGGGCACATTTCTTTCTGCACATGAACGCCACGTCACTTTGCAACCAGCTCCCGACCTCTCGAGGACACAAGTCCCCTTTACCCTCACAAGTCTTAGCGGTCCGATAATAATGCCAGGTTGTCTACTGGACGGAAATGCAGCACACAATTTCAGTGTCACTGTGCGCCCACCTGCCCAGATACAGCACAGGGACGCCAAACCAACACCGTCCAGACTGACTACTCGACAAAGTTGTAACATTCAGTACAAGGTTCCCAGGTGCCATTGACGCACAACATCCAGATACCTACCGTAGAATTTGTGTTTGGCTACATGGGAGCATGGAACAAAAAGGAGAAAAAGTTACTGTCATGGTGCCTCTTACACAGGGCGACACAGAACACTACAGCACACGTTACACTTCTGTGCTCGCGAACTGCAGACGGCCAGCAGTACGATATACACAGGTGGAACACAGCAAAGGTCCAGCACCTGAACTACTATGAACACTGTGTCTAAATTGATGTTACAGCGTGACATCAGGTAACTCATTACCAGCGAGGAAGAGGAACTGCTGCCTCCATCTTCAGTGTCCACCTCCACTAGCAGACCACATCCTTCAAGGCACCAGTCTCCACAGCAACCACCATTACAGCATCAACTCTTGTTCCAAACTATCAGATTAACATCACGGTCTTGCTTCCACCTTCAGGGCAGAAGTAGTTCTACAAATTTCACACACCCCACTCTGCTGCACATAGCTGTGCCAGCACCTGCCCTATACTTATGTACCAGTCAACAAGACACCACATCCCAGATGACCGCAATGTTATCTTGTTCCCCACCAAGACAGTCTCCAGTACCACAAACTGCAATATGTGGCAGTACTGGCAACTGATAACAACAGCTCTGACCTTAACGGCGCCGGAGGAATCTCAACTCTTGGGCTAATCTTACTAAAAGAACACGCACGTCCTGGCAAAACCAGTACGTCTCTGTCACTGCATGTCTCCACTGGCTAGGTGGTCAGGTCCTAACTAGTCTGCAGTCATATCTGCGTACAAATCTACCCAGACGGAACACAACAGAAAATAAGTGTTATTAACTCGCACGCACAACCACAACTGAACAAAGTGCAATGTGTTTTTATCAGGAATACATCCGTTAACTCGTCATAAACATCTAACGACTGACTTCCACACATGCACAAAAACTGCCAAGGTCAAAGCTGTTCTCGTGAGTCTCGAATAATAGTAACTCCACGGTCTTCATGTGAAACACGAGGCTAACTGTTGGCCTTCTTCAACATCCCTACAGCCTTTCTTCTCGGGCCATGTAAGAACAGAGACCATTCATCCTCTGAAGAACTACCACAAAAGAATAATGCAGGCGGTGTGCGCCGTGACGCAGCGCACATTCTTCAGAACGTCAGTCACCCAACATAACCCATGAAAACAATCCTCTCATAAAAATAAATGAATTCCCAAACCTGTTATGAATGCAGCTGTATAGGCCATCTGTTAGTTTCCGGCCAGCGGAATTTTCAAATGGAAGGCGAAGCAGCGCACAACTTGCACAGACTGGCGGAAGAAACAGAACAATTGTCGGACGATGCCATGGCCCGGGTTCGATACCAGGCCAGTCCGTGTAACACCTGTGGTGGACAAATGGCACTGGGCTAGGTCTTTCTTCCAGTACTTCGGTTTTCCCCCGTCACTACCATTCCACCATTGCTCCATACTTATTCATCGGTCTTCGGCGCTGCATAACCTCACCAACTGACAGCGTCGTTAAAGAACACACACAAAAACAAGTACCCTGCTGCCCTTGCCACCTCAGGCACAGATCTGGTCCGCCTGCCCGCCAGCTATGCTAGGTTCTTCACCGGCCAAGAACAAACAAATGACCCACACAACTAGTGCATGCTGTACAAATCCAGACACGCTGCAACTACACAGCCTTGGAAAGGTAAGTTCCAGACAGAAAGACAGGGTTGTACTTACAATGATGAGTGCCGGGCTGGGTGCCTGTAGAGGGCATGCAGTGGTGGACCCAACATATGCAACAGAAAAAAAGGAAAAAGAGGCATTATGAGAAACATGCAGCATTCAGCATTACAGCAAGATACTACAGAACTAGTGCAAGATACTACAGCACTACTGTAAGATACTGTAGTACTGCTGTAAGATACAGCAGTGCTACTGCAAGATACTATAGCACTAATGCAAGACATTACAGCACCACAGTAAGACACTGCAGCACTACTCTAAGCTACTGCGACATTACTGCAAGATACTACAGCACCACTCCAAGACACTGCAGCACTACTGCAAGATACTGTAGCGCCACTGTAAGAAACTGAAGCACTACTGCAAGATAGTGCAGCACTACTGCAAGACACTTGAGCACTACTGCAAGATACTGTAGCGCCACTGTAAGACACTGCAGCACTACTGCAAGATAGTGCAGCACTACTGCAAGATACTGTAGCGCCACTGTAAGACACTGCAGCATCACTGTAAGACACTGCAGCACTATTGGAAGAAACTGCAGCACCACTACAAGATACTGCAGCACCAATGCAAGACACTGCAGCACCACTGCTAGACACTGTAGTACTACTGCAAGACACTTAAGCACTACTACAAGTTACTGCAGCACCACTGCTAGACACTGCAGCAATACTGCAAAACACTACACCACTACCGTAAGATACAGCAGCACTTGTCAACATGCCTATCCCATGGACTCATGCTATTTTCCACAGTCTGTTCGCTCGGGGGCCATCTAAGTACTAATCAGAGCAAATCCAAATCTCAGATACCCAAACCAGTCTCCCACAGAGTTACGTATGCGTAATTAAAGAATGCGATATGACATACTCACACAATATTCTACGGTGTGACGCCGTGTCCTTGAATGCCAGTTTCCCGGCATTTAAAAAGATCGTGGTGCCTCAATTTTCAGAGTGCAGCAGTCCAAGAAACACTGTTTTTGAATTGCTCTTCCCCTGAAGATGGAACACTAGATCCTACGAAACGTCGGGCACTACTCGCCCAACGACACGGCGCCAGAGCCCAGATGATCTGTATCCTCAGCAGCACCTGAAGTCTCCCACTTACTACACTGTGCTCACAATCAGCTGCACGGAAATATGAATCTTCACTGTGAATCACAAACCTCACACCTCGTATGTGTCTTTCTGTTTTGAAGAGTTTCGGGGTTAAAAAAAACTTCCATCTTCCATGCTAAGACAAATTCAAGATATGCTTATGAAGTTGACAGCTACATAACCGGCTGGATGACCCTCGGTCCATAAAACTGCAGTAAATAATATCGCAGTCACTCTACTGCAGAAGAATGTGAGCGAATCCAAAGCACGGACAGTTCATCATTACCAAACACTACAACTACGAATCACATTCACAGCTACGCCACACTATCATCTTAGCAGGCTATATCACTACAAGGCAGCCACTATATTTTAACCCACCGTCAAATAGCGTCGCGGTCAACCACTGTGCCCAAGCAGCAGTAGCACAACTGTGGTCAGAGAGCACTAGCAGAGGCGTCGGATCTTTTCAGGTCTGTTACTGGCATCCCGGTATCCGCACGCCCCAAATCTGGCTATATTCCAGAACAATCAAATTCAGCTTCCGCTACCGTCATTACTGCAGACGATCCTGGTGACACCTCCTCAGCTGATGTCTCGAAATTAATGGTAACTGACCCATCGTAAGGAAGTTCAAATTTAGAATTACCCAACCTGGACAGCAGCCCGGCGTTAATGAAGGGTTAAACAAAAGTTCATCAACGGCTTACAATACAGAGCTGTAAGACGCAGGGTACTTATGGAACTGCACAAACACACCATAACCCTAACCAAACGTGACCCCAACACACACACACACAAACCATTCTCCATAGATTGATAACAGCAGAGACAGACTGACAAAGACTGAAACGTGACTGACGGTGACTGAAGTCAGAACAGTGACTGCTAGCTGCGACCCAACCAACGGCAAGTTCCTACGAGCTCCTACTCTACCCCAGTACAGTAGGATTACTTCCATAAAGTCTGTGGTGCGAGGAAAACGAGCGTGAGCTGATGACTTCGTGAAATTCACGAGCGCAAATTCTTGTGCTTCTGCTTGTGTAGCAGCTGTAATCATGTGACTGATGTGGCAGCGTAATGTCAGGTTACACGGCTGTGCATCAGAGGAGTTGTCACTACGACAAGAACTTTTGTTCGTTTTCTCATTTTGCCAGGTGTAATTTGCACTTGCTTGGGCTGTTCGTAATGCAAAACGACAGGGACTTTATGGATGTAACCCTACTACAAATGCCTTTGTTACTTACACAACTGGAATATATCCACTACGGCCTACAATCTAAAAGTCGCAAAATATTTAATTTTAAACGAAAATACGAAATGTTTGTCAGTGATAAGAAGGCGAATGGCAGAAACACGTAGATCCACTGATCTCTAGCAGTACCAAAGTTATCGATCGACATCAGCTTACATTCATGAATACAATTCTCGTAATGAAACCACTGTTCCATTCCAACTGCTGCCAGTACCAGTGGCCGCGCGGTCTAAGGCGTAGGTCTACGGCCGCTCGCCTGCTGAGATTGTGGGTTCGCATCCCACCGGGGGTATGGATGGATGGATGTCTGTTGTGAGTGTTGATGTCAGGTAGAGGTCTCTGCGACGAACTGGCCTCTAGTCCAGAGAAGTCCTACCGACTGTGGTGCGTCGTTGTGTGTGATCTCGAAACCTCATGAATGAGGAACCACACCCAATCAATGTGATTGAGCTTAAATGGGAGATGTACCACTGGATGTATTTCCTACATGCCATTAATAGTGACCGTCAAACAAGACTGCTGAATGTCCTCGGACAGATTGCAATGATACTGGGAGATAAAATCCAACTGCCAAGTTTACACAGGTCCATATCCGTAAAATGTTAAAACGTACTGTGGTCCAAGGTCAAATGTAAATTTTGGTTGCCCCCAAGCACAAGCATGTTAAAGTACAATGCACTGAGACTGCAGTCTGGGTGTGACGCCGTGGCGTCTGGCATGCGGGCAACATGTTCCCCACAACGCTGCTGCAGTGTGACAGTAGCAGCAGCTACTCGGCCTTTGCCCACTTGCCACCCAATCCCACCCAGTCAGTCAGCAGGTGTCTACTGCACCCCCAACTAACCAATGATCTGCTGACCCAAAATCTCATGCATCTCATTAGCTGCTAAATGTGAACAACAAAATGTGGTAATTTAATTACAACCAGATAATGGCAGCTCCTAACTCGTGTCATGCTCCCCCCCCCCCCAAAAAAAAAAACACAAAAGCCAGTCGTTGATGTACTGCCAGGCACAATCAACTCTGTAACTAACTGACTAAAAGCGGCAGGGCCCTTCTTCACAAGCTCACTGTTCCTCAGTTAGTCAATAAATTTCCGGCATTTTAAGATACCCGGCGGTTCATTACCGTGTTCACAACAGCATGCCACCTGTCCTATCCTGAGTCGTAACAATCCAGTCCACACCATGCCATAATATTTCAGAACCAACTTAATATAACTCTCCCCTCTACGTCCAGGTCTTCCAAGCGTCTCTTTCATCCAGATTCTCTTCTCCTCATATGTACGTGCCACATGCCACGCCCATCTCATCCTCCTTGATGTTATCACCCAAATACTACTCTGTGAGGAAGGAAAACAATACTGTCTCTTCTCGTTACGCAATTTCCTCCACTTTCCTGTTACGCCCTTCCTTTTGCACCCGAACATCTTCCTCAACACACATTCTCGAACACCCTCAGCATATGGTCCTCCCTCACTGTGACAGACCAAGTTTCACACTCACACAAAAACAACAGACGAACTTAAGTTACGTTCCCAGATACCAAAACGTAAGACAAAAGATGCTGGCCGCATGGTAGCGGCATTCCCCGCATTCAATCCGAACATTGCGAGACATACAGGGCAAAATCTGGCGTGACTCTTGTTCCGATGCGGTCAGCAAGCGCAAGAAATTTCACAGAAACCAGACGCTGTCTGTCAAACTGAAAGACGCCCAAGTCTAAGGTCCTGGGAAATGTAATGCCGTGTAGCCTGGTACCAAAGTTACCAATGTTTCGGACGAACTGCCTCCATCTTCAAGCTAGAATGAGCCACAATGAGCAGAGCATAGTGCTAACTTCATTATTACCGGATGTCACGAATGAAAACCGAAACCCGACGCACGGCACGTTCAACAGCCCTTGCATGACTCACACACGGCCAGTCCTAACGCCACCTGTGCGGTACAATGCGTCAGCTGACGACCTGCCACACAGTACAGTTCAACGTGAGACGTGTGATGCAGTGTAACGTGTCTTTCTTGCGTTCGTGCGGACGCAGAACATGACGGCCTGGACAAAGTAGTTGGTACAGCGACTCGCTACGGGCTAGACATTCCGCGGCTCGAATTCCGGCGGTGGTAGTG
>Ga0131853_10024588_pt1 | contig 10864 bp, 8 predicted proteins | sample TergutLab28metaG_FD_92764 | JGI IMG/M metagenome (GOLD analysis project Ga0131853, IMG submission 92764) | Labiotermes labralis P1 segment gut microbial communities from Petit-Saut dam, French Guiana - Lab288 P1 (version 2) (version 2) | ecosystem: Host-associated > Arthropoda: Insects >... | reverse complement strand
ACACACCACCTCACTCGCACCGCTCTGCTACTGCACTGCCAGCGATAGTCACCCAATTCCATTATCTGCTGCTAACAGTTTTCCCGTTTAAAGCTCTCTGTATGTAACCCCTCCTATCTATCACCAACGATTCCTTGAACGTACGCTGACAGTCTAAATACAAGACGGACGGCACCGAACTGCCGGCAACTGACGCCAACAGTCTCTCTCTCTCTCTCTCTCTCTCTCTCTGTTGTACCAACAATGTTCGGCTACAGTACCAAGAACAATTAAGTAACAGATGCCACTAAATCAACAGATTATAAATACAATACGGTTATATTTATCGTTGCACTGAGCATTTTGTAGTTTATCTATGTAACAAACCAACAAATGCAATAATCTTAATTTTACATTAAAACACTTAAAACGCTCCTACATGTTTCGATCACACGATCATCCTCAGGGAGCATACTTTGTTCCTTGCTAAAGTTACAGTTTAAAACACTCAGTGATTTACCTCGTTATATTAATTTGGTGCTGTGGCAGCATGTCTGTAAGTAAAAATATATTTACTGAATAGATTGTTAAGGCAATATATCAATAATTCGATGTAGTAAGAATAATTATTATACACAAATAATTAGGCCATATTGGTTAGAGCTTGAGTTTTGCTTACCGTGTGTTATGTGTGAGTGTCGTAAGCTGTTTAATTCAGACAGCACCAAATTAACATAACGAAGTAAATCACTGAGTGTTTTGAACTGTGACTTTAGCAAGGAACAAAGTATGCTCCCTGAGGATGATCGTATGATCGAAACATGTAGGAGCGTTTTAAGGGTTTTAATGTAAAATTTAGATTGTTAAAGACTATATATGTGCATTTGTTGGTTTGTTGATTAGATAAACAATACGGATACTTGAGACGAAGAGAAAAAATGTCTTTTCTTGATTACCGCACCGAACAGGTCAAGCATTATGACACAAAAAGTCTACATCCGCCGGGACAACTGCGGTGTTCAGGACGACGAAGAAGAAACGTCCTGTAGAAACTGCGAATGGAGAATTCGACAAAAACAAGGGTAGTACCTGAAAGAGATTGGGTGTGAAACAGGATTACACTGTAAAAACAGCGTCCATTTGTAATTACAGCGTTGTAACTCAGCCTGTGATCCAGGTCCACGTACAAAGGGCACGGAGTGTAGTAAAATCCTCCCGTTTAACAGAGGTAGGCAGTTAAAGAGAAATGGCTTCGTTGAAGCTTGTACAGTTATAAAAAAAACATAACGTCCAGGGTAAATTCAGCCTATAATTCTCACTATGTGTTTAATCCAAATTACTCGAATGGACATATCCGTTTATATAGTACCTAGTAACGTCATGCCTTAAATATACGCCGCATTTCTGGGGAATTTATCTGCTTAAAAGCACAGAGGAGAATGCGATGGAATCATTAACTTCACAATTCCCTCAGCCGTATGAATGGTCAGGGATTTAACAACTAAATGCCTAGTGGTGACCTACCACAAGAATTTAACACTAAAAAATTCAAAGTTCTCTCCACAAAGGGTGTGGGCCAAGATAGCTCAGTCGGTATAGCGACTGACTACGGGCTAGACGGTCCGGGATCGAATCCCGGCGAGGTCGAAATTTTCCGCCCACCCAGACCGGCCCTGGGACCCACCCAGCCTCCTGTACAATAGGTACCGGGTCTTTCCCGGGGGTAAAGTGCGGCCGGGGCGTACTGCTGACCACTCACCCCCTTCTAGTGCCGCGGTCACGGAAGAGTAGAGCTATACCTGTACCCACCCTCTGGGTCACAGCGGGCCTGTAACGGGATCACTTTACCTTCACCTCCACAAAGTGCGTTTGTGTTTCATACGGACCTCAGAACAAACAGCTATTATTTTCCTATAAACAAGTTATCGGTGTCTATGACTCAAATTGAATGTGTTTACTGTGCGGTACGGACTAAATATTTAGATAAAATTCAGGTTAATCTTTGGCTTCACAATGCAGCACACACGATCTTTGTCTATGGGTCACTAAAAATCATATAAAACCTGGTAATATTGCAATTTTGGGTTACCTGTAGGGGGGGACAGATCTTAAGGTCACCATTCCCTGCATTTTTGTTTTGTTTCCCATCGCTAATTCTAAATCATTTTACCCATATCCACGGAGCAGCAAGGTAAGGTAAAGCACTCACTCTAATGGGCCTGGAGGCTTCCAGGTGGCTTCCAGTTTTCGAGACAGTCGGTGGTAAGTTTGCCAGCCCCACGCAGCCAGGTAATATTCCTGGTCCTCATTTCTGTTAGAGGCTGAGTCTACCACATGGCTATATTGTAGCCGGAAGGATTACGTCAATGAAAAATCCCAGTGACCCCACCGGGAATCGAACCCGCGACCTTCCGGCTTGTAGCGCAGTGCCTCAACCAACCACACTACCTCGCTCTGCCGATATCCACACAGCCTGTTATAAATATTACGCAACCAGAGGCAACCACGACGGTGTAAGTTTTAATTTTCTGAAGTCAGTGATAAAAGAGTATGGCGGACGCGCGTCTGTGGAGAAACCATATAGCAATCGGGCCATTTGTTTCAGGTGCTCGAGTGATGTATGGTCTGACACCTTGGAAAATGTGTAGCTTTTTGGGGGTTTTTTTTGGGGGGGGGGTATGGAATAACGTGTTGGCGGTCTTGCAAAATGTTTGCTATACTTCGGTTTAATGATGATAGATGATGAAACCCTCTACGTAGGCAGGGCAAACTGCGGAGGGAGGCAGAACACACAGGTAACTAACTGTACGCCATATATCAAGTATTTCTGTAGATACGCAAAATATAGCTATGGTAAGAGGCTTTGCAGTTACGACCGATATAGTTTAACGTATAACATACATCATATATACAGCTAAAGACAAATTTCACCCAGGAACAAGCCATGAAGGTACCAAGGAAGACTTAGACGTATCATAATAAGTTTCGTCATCCCCGCTGTTTATAATAAACTATAATGGAGTAAATTTACTGTCTAACACAACTATGTGGTCGAGAGATATATATATTATATTATTATTATTACATATAGAACTACATGTTTCAGCGCTTGATAATGGCCATCTTCAGGTTGTACATGAATCACTTAATAAGCAGTTTTATATATATATATATATATATATATATACATATATATATATGGGCTACTTATATGGGGAAGGGGGGTGGGAGGGGGTAAAGTGGGCACGAGATGTCGTATTTGTCAGAACGGTTGGGACGTGTTGGATGCATGGAGGGCTCATGCTGTTATCCAGCTATGTATAAGCCTTATTATAGATAAATCTATGGTAGGCATCATCCAGTGTATAAATGTGTTGCGTAATTGTACTGAAGTCTAATGTACAATGCGCTATATTGTGTAGCGTCTGTGGCTATAATTTGTAAAACTTACTCCAGTTAATAACAGTTTCTTATTATTATATATAAACAACAGGCTAATGTCAAAATAGTTTCTTCTGTGCAGTTATTTATGACGAGTTAGACGTATACCTCTACTCTTTCTTTAACCTCGGCGGTAGAAGGGGGTGGGTGGTAAACACCATGCTCCTGCCGCTTAACCCCCGGGAAAGAGACAGGATAACCTTTGTACAGGAGGATGGGTGGACCGCTGGGCCGGTCTGGACTGGTGCGGAGAATCTCGCCCTCACAGGGTTTCGATCCCCGGACCGCTTAGAGAATGAACACACTTATTAAGTGATTCAAAATAAATAAATAAATAAAACAACAATGATGATAATATTAGTAGATATTCAGAAATAGACGTCTACGCAATAGAAAGACTATTCATTGAGTTCTGCTAGAAAATTGGTACACGATTTTGTTATGCGATGAACTCAAATACATGTTGATCCCTGCAAGGTTCATTTCAAAGCTGCCAGGTTCTGCCAACTCTGATAAAGGTAAATCAGTCCCCATACAGGCCCGGAGTGGCCCAGAAGGTTCCAGGAAGTTAAGGTTCCCAGATTACATGACAAAGGCACAGGATGGTGGTAAGGTTGTCAGCCTAACGCACCGGCCGCCTTTACCCCCAGGATATGCTCCTGATACTCATTTCTGTTAGAGGTTGAGTCGACCCCAGGGCCATAGTGCGATCGGAAGGATTATATCAATGAAAAATTCCAATAACACCAGCTGGGATCGAACCAGCGACCTTCCGATTTGTAGCACAGCACCTTAACCACTGTGCTACCGCGGTCCCCTGTCCCTAGTCAGGGGTTCTGGAGGCAGCTGTAATTTGGTACAAGAAAATTCATTTCATGTAGTAAAATCTTCTTAATTTTTGGTGCTTTGAGACTATTTATGACGACAATCAATTTATTTGTCATTGCTACTGTAAAACAATTGCGAACCGGCGGTATTTTCTGAATTTTACTGCCTTTTTTCCGAAAATCTCGGGGTGTTAGCGTCCTAAATTCAGCAAATTTTTAACAGTTTTCACAATCGGGTTGAATTTGGCACGATTTTGAAGGGCCTTCGGAATGTCGGGGGGGGGGGGGAATTTTGAGCCCCCAACCCCCCCCCCCCCCCCCCCCCGGGGGGTGCCATGGGAAAAAAACAAACCAAGAAAAAAACCCGCGGGGGGGGATTTAAAAAAAAAAAGGTTTTTCAAACGGGTTTTGTTTTGGGAGATTTTGGAGGGGCCTTGGGAATTGCGGGGGGGGGGGGGAATTGGACCCCCCAACCCCCCCCCCCCCAACCCTTGGTAGGCTACTAAGTGGAAACATGCAGCAGCAATAAACTCGACTGTGAAGTTATTTAGAGAAAAACGTTTGTATATTTACAGATCATTATTTACCAGTAAGACTGTAACTCGAAGCCACACAGCCGGAGCTACTGCCAACATCCGTCAATGAAACTTACATAAAATATTCAATTGCAGCAGGAAAATTCATGGAAGTAATTTATAAACGACACAACCTTACGCCCTCTTTGAAAGTACTGTGTGGTGTTACGTCAGTGGCGTACCGAGGGGGTGGGGTTTGGGGGGGTTCAAACCCCTCAAAAATTCCGAAGGCACTCCAAAATCGTGCCAAACTCAACTCGATTGTGAAAACTGTTAAAAATTGCTGAATTTAGGACGCCAACAACCCAAGATATATGGAAAAAATTGCAGTAAAATTCTAAAACTACTTAAGCTCGTAATTGTTTTACATTAGCAATGACAAATAAATTGGTTGTCATCATAAATAGTCTTAAAGTACCAAAAATTAAGTAGATTTTACTATATGAAATGAAATTTCTTTTTCGAAATTACAGCTGCCTCCAGAACCCCTAACTAGGGGGCTACCGCCCCCAGATCCCTATCCTCTGTCCTCAACTGAATTTGTTGAATCCCCCCCCGCGAACAAAATTCCTGGGTACGCCGCTGTGTTACGATATAAGTTTGCCTCTTCTACACACATTCTGCACACATGCCGTCTTTAGCGTGGCTAGCAGGTAAGCGACGCTCGACTCCCAGACAGTGAATCACTCCGCACTCGTTTGTACGGCTCTGTAGCCGTCGATGTGTGCCGGACGTCATCGATTTGTCTATGTCCGTGGGCACTGCAACGTACCGCCGCGTACAAACACGAACACGGCGTAACAAGTTCTTTCCATTTGCTTCCCATACATTCACTGCTCTCTCACTGCATTTGGACATGGCTGCAAGGTGGTTGGTACCAATTGACTGTCAAGGTTGGTAACAATTATTTCACGTTACAATATTAGTCATTCCGTCTATCGTGACTAAAGCTCTCCAGTGACGCATAACACAAGGTCAATTCTCCGCATCCAGTTGATTTCCATATATTGTACGAGACCATTTTACATATTCCATCATTCAAAAAATCAATTTTGTATATTCAGAGAACCAAATCCATACTGGATCAAGAACGAGATCAGACGTGATTTCAGGCATCCGCCGCGAAGTAGATGAGAAAAACGTTCTTCTGGGTTATTACCCAGCGAGTAGTGGTAATTCCTTACAGACGTTTCGGACAACCTATTCGTCCCATCTTCAGTGGTTAAGACTGATTCTTTAACACCTGAAGATGGAACCGACAGGTTGTCCGGAAACGTCCGTAAGGAATAGATGCTGTCTGCATAACAGCACAGAGCGGCGAGTTTCTCTACAGGGTCACACGTTTGCACGCAGTGATTAAACCCACACCGATATATCAGGCATATACAATTTTAAGTACATTATATGAGAACACACATTCTTTTAACTTCATTGTAGAAATCCCTATGATACGATATATTATTATTATTATTATTATTATTATTATTGTAATGTGTTATACTTTTAGTGAGATTCGCATATTTGTGTAGGCCCACAGACCCCCACAAGATGGCGGAGTCCTGCCGAAATACTATACACTAAACTAAGAAATGTATATTTAAGTATATCAGATCTCTTTGTGCTGGTTTTATAAATAACAGTTCATCTTGTATTGCCCTGAACAAAAGATTCCACCTCCGTTTCCCAAAACCTCATTACCGGGCCCTTCAGCCCATTTCAGCAATATCCGGCACTGCACTAAACACGTCCATTGACCTACCCGACAATTCATTGCGTACCTCACAGTGAGCACAGCGGCCCTATTAAATATAGCGAATTGTTTACGATTTTTGGCGCCAAAAATAACTTCAATGTGATAATCACGCGGTCGGCCTAATTACACTGTGTGGGCAGAGTAGAGAGTTCCAGGAACTCATCTTCGTCTCCGGGGATATGTCACTGTGTCACCTGTGACTGTTTATGTCATGTTCTCATCCATCCATGGTGACGTAAGCAGTGGGTGACACAAGGACATGTCCCTCGAGACGAAGATAATTCTGCAGCAGCTGTCTGTTTGCAATTCAGATAACAACTGTTATGACATATCAAAATGCAATTTAAAAACCAAAAAATGCATTATATTATATTATATTATATTATATTATATTATATTATATTATATTATATTATATTATATTATATTATATTATATTATATTATATTATATTATATTATATTATACATTTTTTACAATTAAAGCACTAGAACTCCGACATGTTTCGACCCTATCTTGTGGGACATCCTCAGGAAGTGTACGTCAATATTTGTATACAGCGTGAATCATAAGCATATAAAATACCTTCAAATTGTATTTAAACCTTCTGATGTCTTGAGGTTTGTGCTGCAGATGTGTAAGTTGATGAGGTATTCGTTGTGACATACAGTACGGTCATGGGCCGCTTAACGACGCGGATTATGTTCTGATAAATGCGTCGTTAGGCGATTTCGTCGTTGTGCGAACGTCAGAGTGTCCTTACACAAACCTAGATAGTACATTATGGCCTACTACACACCTAGGCTATATGGTATAGCCTATTGCTCCTAGGCTACAAACCTGCACAGCATGTTACTGTACTGAATACTGTAGGCAATTGTAACACAATGGTATTACAATATTATATTATAATCTGATGAGACCACCGTCGTATATGCGGTCCGTCATTCACCGAAACGTCGATATGCAGCGTATCACTCATCATTCAAAATCGAATCCGCGTTGTGTGTGTGCGTGCGTGCGTGCGTGTGTTTTCATTGTATTTACGGTAATTGCACCGTAATTTCCATTCGTTTTTAACCATTTAACAATCATGTTTTAACTACACCATCACACAGCGACACAAATAGCCATTTTTGTAGTTTCCTTTGTTTAATACCTCCCTGAGGACGGTAGAAAAAGGTCGAAACACGCAGCATGACTTCCATGTGTTCCTATATCATTATATCGAATTATACCACTTTTTCTTTGTCTTTTGGCGCGACAGCCGTCAGTGGGCCAGGGCCTCCTCATTCACGAGGTTTCTAGATCACACACAACGACACACCACAGTCGGTAGATCTCCCCTGGACGAATGATCAGCCCAACACAGAGACCTCTACCTGACAACACATAACACTCACGACAGACATCCATGCCCCAAGTGAGATTCGAACCCGCAATCCCAGGAAGCGAGCGGCCGCAGACCTACGCCTTAAGCGCCCTACACACTCTCAGTTAAAATGAGTGATTTTACTGTGTGACGTCATATCTGACGGAAAAACTGAGTAAACTGCGCAGTTTTAACAGGCAATAGCGCAGGCCTCAGAACTGTCCTTTCCAGTCGTCTTTCACACACAGACAACTGCGCAGTTCACCAATGGAATCCCACAGTCTCCTCAGTTTACCTGCCCACACCACGATGGCATCACCTCAAGGCACATCCGTTTCTAGCAATTCATTCAGCAGATGAACATCGCATGATATATTCCTTTTCACATAGCACTTCTTACTCCACATTTTACACTTTCTTTTCTTCTTTTCGGATAACATTATGGCTGATGTGGCTAGCAAACGGCAAACGACAGCCTTGTTTTTGTCCACCATAGTCACACGCACAAGAAGACACACAGAACTGACAAACCTGATGGGAAACCTGTGCTGTGCCAGAGTACATTCAGTTCAGTTTTTCATGCAGTTTTTTTAATACAGTTAAACTGCACAATTTAACTTAGAGTGTATGGGGCCCTTTAGACCGGGCGGCCACTGGGACCGGCTAATTATAATGCAATTGTTAATATATATATACTGTGACCTTCCCTACTTCGCGGAAAACTGAATAGTTTTAAAACCGTCTCTATCCACCCATCCATCCATCCATCCATCCATCCACTCACCCACCCATCCATCCATCCATCTAGCTATCTACCTACATATCTACCTATCTATCTATCTATCTATCTATCTATCCATCCATCCATCCATCTATCTACCTACCTATCTACCTACATATCTAGCTATTATCTACCTACCTACCTATCTCTCTCACTGAATCGCTCAACGCACTGCCCTGGCATTCGCTTGGTGGTACCTAAGAAAGCAAGGAAATACCTCACTGAAGACTGACGGTGTCATTTGCTAGACTGTAACAAGATACCTCCAAAACCCAATACAGAACCGACGTCACCCGTGCAACATGCCCTGTGCGTGTCAGTATTTACTTGCGTGTGCTTTTGTATACGTCCCAACTCCTCAGCGTTTGTATCAGTTAATCGATTTTCCTGTAACTGACGAAAGTCAGGTCGTCCAAAGGTGCGTCTGTTTCATCGTCCTGCCTTACAAAAGATACCCACAGGAGGGAGCTTTTTTATGTGGTCGAAATGATGGATGAATGCAGTACAATATGCAGTACAATATGCAGTACAATATTCAGTACAATATGCAGTAAAATATGCAGTGCAATATGCAGTGCAATATGCAGTACAATATGCAGTAAAATATTCAGTACAATATGCAGTACAATATGCAGTACAATATTCAGTACAATATGCAGTGCAATATGCAGTGCAATATGCAGTACAATATGCAGTGCAATATGCAGTGCAATATGCAGTACAATATACAGTACAATATTCAGTACAATATGCAGTAAAATATGCAGTACAATATGCAGTACAATATGCAGTACAATATGCAGTGCAATATGCAGTGCAATATGCAGTACAATATGCAGTACAATATGCAGTACAATATTCAGTACAATATGCAGTGCAATATGCAGTGCAATATGCAGTACAATATGCAGTACAATATGCAGTACAATATGCAGTACAATATGCAGTACAATATGCAGTACAATATGCAGTACAATATGCAGTACAATATTTAGTACAATATGCAGTGCAATATGCAGTGCAATATGCAGTACAATATGCAGTACAATATGCAGTACAATATGCAGTACAATATCCCTAATTCTAAAATTCGTAATTTCTGACTAAGAAAAGCAACATATTACGTAACCTAAATTCATAAATATACCAAATTTTATTACAATGTACAACAGAGTGACGAATTCTACAAACAAATAAACCGAAATTATTGATCTGATACAACCCAAGTGTCGCGAGACAAAGCATTCTTGCTGTTAATATAGTACAAGAGGATAAGCATGTACGTAAGACGCAACATTGTGAGGCTTTCGCGTAACCATTGTTGCAGTGGAAAAACAACTATGCACACCGTAATTGTGTCGCTGAGCTATATGTTACTGTACAATACATAAAAATATTGATTGTTGCACAACACTGTTTTATGGCACTTTAATGTGGCTGGAAACAATTAAAATTATACGGACCATCTTCGAAAGAAATTATATTCCAACTAATATGCACTCTCTTCATACATTACACACAAAAGCTGCTTTGAAACTACGGACTGTCCATTTGCTCATGGCCTGCTTTCGATGTACAGTTTGGCTACACAAATCGCAATGACAGATCAGCCGCTGTGCAATTTACCAATTCTTGTAAGTTTTGAAGTAAAACATTCTACGAGATCAGACGTAATTAACTGGTAATGAAGCAATAATATTAAATATTATGAGTGTATGAGGTTTGTTCAAATAGTAACCGGATTGGAACTGTAGTGGCTGTTCACTGGGTGGGATGTGTTTGCAACCAGTCTTGACATGTTTGTACATGTCCTAGCAACTCATGACACAAGTTGCAAGTGGCTGCGTTTGCTCAGTTAGCTGCAGCAGGTCGCGGAAATAACACGTGCGTTTATGTCATAGCGATTTTTACGGTGTGTGAAAGTACGAAAAACGCATTTGCATCAAGTTTTGTTTTGAAATCGGAAAAAAAGCAACGGAAACCTATCAATTATTGCAGCAAGCATACGGTGAAGATGCAATGGGTCGTACACCACAAGTGTTTGACTGGTTCCGTCGATTTAAAGAGGGTAGAACCTCCGTTGAAAGCGACCCCCGCTCGGGACGACCGTCAACATCGAGAAACGAGGAAATGATT
>Ga0131853_10024586_pt1 | contig 10865 bp, 5 predicted proteins | sample TergutLab28metaG_FD_92764 | JGI IMG/M metagenome (GOLD analysis project Ga0131853, IMG submission 92764) | Labiotermes labralis P1 segment gut microbial communities from Petit-Saut dam, French Guiana - Lab288 P1 (version 2) (version 2) | ecosystem: Host-associated > Arthropoda: Insects >... | reverse complement strand
TGAGTGGACCCCGTTCCAGACCCACTACTACTCAGAAAATCTGGTAGCGCCGGGGATCGAACCCGGGACCTCTGTATCTGTAGCCAGAAACTCTGACCACTAGACCACAGAGGCGGTCTTTGAAGACATACAATGAAATTATATTCTATTCGGAATCTATTGCTTCACTTTCGTGTAACAACTCACGCTGGGAAGTAAAATGCACTGTGAAATGGCTAGAAATTATTTCTTCCCAAACTTTTCGCATTTCAGTGTTCATAACTTAAGAAACGTAAACTTCAGCAAGCAATAAGTGACCAATATAATTGATAATGTCATGTTAAAATTAAAAAAATAACTCATTGGAAGTCGGACTAACAATAAACGAGAAGAAAACGAAGTATCTAAAGTGCGCCAAAAAATACATCAAGACAGAGAACTTAAATATTAAAATCTCATGTATAGAGCAGGTTAATTAATGAGTGTTTTTAATATGTGACTTTAGCAAGGAACGACATGGCTCCCTGAAGACGATCTTAGGATCAAAACATGTTGTAGCGATTTTAAGTGTTTTTATGTGAAATTTTAAGTGTATTGGTTGGTATAATTAAAGTGACTGTAGCAAGTGCACGGTACAACAATAAAGATGACAAAGAAAGTATGAAGGTATAACGTCCACAAACACATTATACTCATTCCGAAATTTACGAAAGCTTATAATATTCTTTTATGAAACTCAGTTGGTAGATGATCATAGGGGTTGGTAGAATTAGGCACTGAATTTTCGGTTTTTTTTTATTAGTGTCTAATGTAGGTTTATGAATCTTTATCTCTTAAGAACTGACCCAAATGATGTGTCCTCTGAACCTACATCAACATTACTACGACTACTATAGGCCTTATCTTAGTAATTAACCTACTTGATGCAAAAAAAATTTGTTTTACAATAAGTTTATTTCATGCCTTTACATGTTTCGAGCACTATATGCTCATCATCAGGAGGTCAAAATTTTAATACACAGCCTCTGGTATCATCACACCTATAGGTGGCCGTTCTGTGCACGGGACGGCCCCCTATAGGTGTGATGATACCAGAGGCTGTATAATAAAATTTTGACCTCCTGATGATGAGCACATGGTGCTCGAAACATTTAGAGGTATGAAATGAACTTGTTGTAAAACAAAATTTTGTGCAACAAGTTGGCTAATTACTAAGATACATATACTGAGATGCACGGTCAGCAAAACGTCAAAATACTATAGGCCTGTAGCACGTACATTCAAGTTAGAGATTTTCTAATCCTGTTTTACCGTAAAGAATGCAGACAGATAAATAATCATCGGAGCTGCTGTAAAATACAAGCGACGGTCCGTTTCCTGATTGGTTAGATTTATCACAAAATTATAGAAGAACGTTCTGTGTATATAACACCAATTTTCATGTAGGCTTTTCACATAGTGTGTTGGTGTGAGTTTAGACAGACGTGTAACATTTATCGGAAAATGAGGATACGTTAGACAAATATGCACAAATAAGAATATTATTTAGATAGGTTTCATGGTGATTTTGAGGCAGCACCATATTAAGAAATTATTTTTAAAAAATTTGAGGTTTAGATAGCGAAGTCGACATAGGAACAAGGCTACGGGCTGGATGTACCAGGATTCGAATCTCCGCAGACAAAATATATTTTTAACTTCTCCGAAAAGTTCGTACGGTCTCTGAGGGCCACCGAGCCTCCACCTCCTCAGTGGGTGCCGGGATCTTTCCCAGAGTTCAACCGGCCACTGTCTGGTATTTAGCGCTCACTTTCATTTAGTGCCGAGGTTAAGAATGAGGGGAGTTATATTTCTACTTCCCTATACACCTTTACGGTACAGACAGAGACAACTTCACCTACGGTGTAAGACTTTTTTTTACCTCATTTAGCTATCTTTGGGGACCGTGGTAGCACAGTGGTTAAGGTGCTGTGCCACAAATCGGAAGGTCACTGGTTCGATCCCAACTGGTGTCATTGGAATTTTTCATCGACATAATCCTTCCGATCGCACTATGGCCCTGGGGTCGACTCAGCCTTTAACAGAAATGAGTACCAGAAGCATTTCCTGGAGGTAAGGGCGGCCGGTGGGTAAGGCCGACAACCTTACCACCATTCTGTGCCGTTGTCATGAAATCTGGGAACCGTAACTTCCTGGAACCCTCTGGGCCACTCGAGGCCTGTAACGGGACTGATTTGCCTTTAGCTATCTTTGTGAAACACCGATTCCCACTGTGTAGAAGGCTGGTTGGTCACCGATTTCAGCACAAAAGCAGTGCGTCAGTAAAATCGGTGTCGGGAATTGAAACGCGGCTGTTCAGCCAGTATACAACCAGCTCAGCAGGTCTAATTGAACTGTCCCGTCACACATTACCCCATTGTAAGGATCAAATTGAGGTCTAATGTCTGCTACATACATTGGATTTTTTTTTTAATTCTACCAGACAGTAGCTTCGTTACGTGTGCTATATCGATTGGGTTTGGTATTTACTGAAGACCAGGAACTAAGTCGATTAATTGGCTTGCGAGCAAAGGCGAGACAAATTCGAATGAAGCTGTTTTCCAGCACAGCTGTGTCCATTAAATAACATGTCTTTATTGGTTGTGGCTCCGAATATAAGGACTGGTGAAAACCGATCTCCTGATATTTGAAAAGATTGTGTCACGTTTCCGAAGATGAAATCAAAATAAAAGTCCTAAAGTGCGGTTATAGAATATCGGATGCCAGAAGATTGTCACAACCGCGTAATATGCGACGAGGGAAATGAACTGTACTGGAAAGCCATTTGTATAGATTTAATTAATTTATTCATTCATTCATTTTCAAATTAAGGAAAACGTAATTGCTTACAGATTCTAATTTAAGTAAAAATGTAAAGTGATCCCGTTACAGGCCCGGTGTGGCCCAGAGGGTGGGTAGAGGTATAGCTCTACTCTTCCATGACCGCGGCACTAGAAGGGGGTGAGTGGTCAGTAACACGCCCCGGCCGCACTTTACCCTCGGGAAAGACCCGGTACCCATTTTACAGGAGGCTAGGTGGGCCCCAGGGCCGGTCGGGACGGGCGGAAAATCTCGTCCCCACCGGTAATTTTTTTAGCGCTTTTATTGATCTATCAAATACGAGAATCAGTTAGATCGTCTTAAGTGACTCAGATTTCCGAGCAACAATTTTTGTGGAGCGGAGGAGTGTCGCCGTGCGTAGTCTCAGACAGTCACTCTGGCCGCCGAGACCGTCGCGAAAGTAAGATGGCCTATATCGCTTGCGATCAGAGCGTGCGTGTCCAACTAACACGACGAGTGGAAAATCTCGTCCTCGTTGGTATTCGATCCCGGACCTTGCAGCCCCTAGTCAGTCGCTATACCGACTGAGCTGCCCGGCCCACTCAAATTTAAGTACATTGCCTAATTTGATCACTGTACATATGTAACAGCTAATGCGAAAAATGACATTGTTTGAAACTGAGAAATTTGGGATTTGTATAGAAGTAAAAGTGATCTACTTTACGTATATTGTCAAGGCATTGCGTATATATAAATATGAAATAAGGATCTAAGAAATTTAAGTCGGGAGGGCTACATGAGAAGCATGCAGTAGCTACTTGGAGTCTTGGGAACCATCTCAGCATTTGCTTATAGACACAGGGAAACCAAGAAAATCCTGTGACGTTGTGACCGGTGGCAGGACCTTCCGGATACTAACTTATAACCAACAATCCGGCAACTAAAATAAAAATGGTTTTGACAAAATAATTTTTTAAACATACTGCCCTGATATTCTCCACATGCTAAGCAAAACGAAACTGAAACGTGATGATTGTTAACAAAAAGCATAGTTTCTTATTCCCCAATAAGGAATTTGTCTTAAGAAGCGGCAGTTTTTTCAAAGAAATCCGTCACGTGACAAGGAAAACTGGGTTACTTTGTTTGTACTCTGTTCTATCTTGTGTACCCATTTCAACACACTTCATCGGTACCAATATCTTCCATGGCATATTTGTGCATTCGGAAGGAAAACCAGCCGTATTAATTCGTGTCATGATAAAATCGTAAAACTTAAATATAACTTCCTTTGCACTGTTATTGCCGGTGACATCATTCCATCACATGATCTGTAGTTGTAAATGGTACCTGAGTGGCAATGTTATCGTGTGGTGGAATATTACTTTCACAAACGGAAGCAGTGTGACTGTGTCAATTGGGAGAAAGCAAAATCCGTTTTTTCAACAGAATAGACACAGAGAAAGAGGGCTGAACTTTCCATTAGCGAGAGCAATATTTGAGCCATGAACCAGAACTAATTAGCGGAACGTCCGACCTCCATTTCCCATTAGATGAAAAGTTTTTGCCGATCATTCATGGAAAAAGAATATAGCCCAAACCAAATAATCTGCCTGATATCAAAATACTGATCATAATATCAACCCGTGTAATATCTTACCATGGAAAATGAGTGGAATTCCTTGTACTTGTTATAATGAATACAGGATACAAAATACTGACTGAATCTCTGAAGGAGTCGTGCGGTACTTTACTTGTTAATAGCTGCACACATCTGGTTCCAGTTCGCTGTGGGGACATAGGTTAAATCCGAAATAACAGCCATTTTGGTTTGAGATTTGGTAGTAAAAGGTAAATCAGTCCCATTACAGGCCTGGAGTGGCCCAGAGGGTTCTAAGAAGTTGAGGTTCCCAGATTTCGTGACAACGGCGCAGGATGGTGGTAGGTTGTCAGCCTTACACACCGGCCGCCTTTACTCCCAGGAAATGCTCCTGGTACTCGTTTCTATTAGAGGCTGAGTCGACCCCAGGGCCATAGTGCGATCGGAAGGATTATGTCAATGAAAAATCCACTGACACCAGCTGGGATTGAACCAGTGACCTTCCGACTTGTAGCACAGCACCTTAACCACTGTGCTACCGCGGTCCCCTGAGATTTGGTAGTAGTGGAATAAATTTCTCCATCGACTGATGGCCTGAATAAAAACACTCGTAGTGACGAAGGACATGAAGACAGCAAGCATGTATAATACAAATTGTGTATTCTTGATTTAAAACTTTTACCTGTTGTGAATGTTGTATCCTTTCTTCTGTGTAATTGTCCGGCGTCTGAATTTTATGTGGCGACGTTTCGGAACACTCTGTCTGTTCCATCTTCGTAGGCAGGTGGGAATGAAAAATGACTAGGTTTGAAAAATGTTGGAGTATTTATACGGGAAAAGGTTTGGCTCGAAAATAGCCTGAGCCAAACTGGCTCAGGCTATTTTCGAGCCAAACCTTTTGCTTAATTGCATCATTGAATTTCTACCCGTACTTTCCACGTTTCTTGTCAGATGCAAACGAAAAATGGTTTAAAGTTCTACATATAGTATTGCTGAACTTTTTTTTTGAATTTCCGAAAATTCGCACATTAAAGTCGGCACTTTTCGTATTGACATAAATTAAAATACATATACTTAAAAACATATGGCAATTTGAAAGTTTAGAATGCTTTATTAAATTCCCGAGAGGCTACCTTGCGTGATATAACATTCGAAATCTTATTTGCTGTGGTATGTGTTTTAAATTGCAAATGTACGTGTTTTGTTTAAAATTTTAAAGACTGTCATAGCCAATCCCAGTGGCCGCGTGGTCTAAGGCGTGGGTCTGTTCCCGCTCACTTGCTGGGGATTCGGGTTCGAATCTCACCGGGGTCATAGATGTCTGTCTGTTGAGAATGTTGTGTGTTATTAGTTAGAGATCTCTGCTTCGGACTGATCACTCGTCGAGAGGAGTTCTACCGAGTGTGGCGTGTCTGAAAATAAAATGAGATATTTTACGAATTGTAACCCCTTATTTTAATTTGCTCAACAATTAGTTGAACTGGAAGAGTGAATGAAGATTTGCTTTTATGAACTACAAAGTCTACGTTCGCGCTCGGCTGTAACGATGCTCTTCATATGTGACTTATTTTATGAAGTTTTCATTTTGAATTGGCAGAGGGTTATAAACGTCAAGCTGGCAACTTAAGGAGCCGAGTAATCTTCGTCCTGGGACACTCTTAAGCTAGTCTTCCTGTAGAATATCTGCCTTCGGCTTCAGTTTCACCATTTGTCGCGCGTCATCTCGTATCCCCGTGCGGCTCTTCCATCACAAGACTTAAGAATAACTCTGTGATAAGCCTGACTTGAGGATGTCTTACGAGTTTACCAACAGAATACCCGAAAACAGTACCGAAGGGGCGTGACATTATAATAATTGGATGGATACTTGAACTGTCAAAACTATATAATATCCTAGATATCTTTCCCCTCACTCATCTCTCTTAGGAGCCTACTCAACCTCATCAGTTTTACTCTTTGACTTCGGGAGGAAGACAAGTTGGAACCTACTAAAGATCAATTCTTGCCTGGAATTAACTTCCGTACTAAGAAACAGGGCAGTGTAAGAAAACCAGTCAGTAATTTTAACAAGTTTTTATAATTAAGTATGATTGCTGAGCTACATTTTATGAAAGGTAAATACGAGGAAAGCTGGGTTTACAGTTTTCCGAAATCTGCGGACATTCCTATGAAAATGAACTTTACTCTCAAATAAAGGGTCATTCAAAATGATTGTCGGGATACAATTTTCCAGCGGCAATTCCGCACCAAATTCGGGAAGCAACCACCATCTCTTAATTCCACTAGAAGGTGGTATGCACAGTTTCAAGATACAGGTTGCGTGTGTATTCGCGAACTGAAGGTACGAATCAGAACCGCCATTCAAACCATCACCGCTGACATGCTACAGACAGTCTGGAACGAAGTCGATTATCGTGTTGATGTTTGTAGAATCACAAAGGGTGCACATATAGAGCATCTCTAAGGTATGTAACAAAAACTTGGAGTGTTGTTCTATTAAATAAAAAAAACATATACTCTTATCTCAAGTGTATTGTGAATGACAAGTTGTTAAAATCCCGACAATCATTTTGAATAACCCTGTATTTACAGGGCTGACTAAATTCCACTCACAGCTACACATTGCTAAAATAAAGTATTTCACGAAAAAAATGTAGATTTCTTATCTCGTATTTGCGAAACTGTTTTTTAAGTATAAATAAAGCAATAACATGGTCTAAAATTTACTGTATACTTTTGTGTGTGTGTGAGAGACACAGCATTTGTCTTCCTTTATATTCCGCTATTTGTCTCAGGACAATTTAGTGGCTGAACAACTATGCTGTCTAGCTTTGAATATTACTACGATTAATAAGGACCGGGGAAGTTTTGCCGAAAATGTGGTTTTAGCAAAATCTCAAGTGCTGTATCTACATTTGTCTGAAGGGTCTGAGAAAACCCACAAAACTCTCTCAGGATAACTGTTGCATGTTGGGAGATTTTAAGCCGGTGCTGGAAATACGAGTATAAGGAAGACGAATCTCTGTGTGAAGTATCAAGCAATGTTTATTACAACAGAGAAGTGAAAATGCTGACTGCCAAAAATGTGTGAGAAGAGGCTGGAAGTGGTGCAGTTGAGTGAAAATGCTGACAGAAATGTGAATGCATGTGAACTCTGAAAGTGATGTGAGTTTCCCTTTTTTCTTTTCTCGTGGCACTGCGGCCCAAAGCGGGCCATGGTCTCCTCATTCTTGGGGTTTCTAGATCACACACAGCGACGCATCACAGTCGGTAGGAATCCTCTGGACGAGTGATCAGCTAGTCGCAAGATGTGAGCTTCCCTATTTTCTGAAAATTTTTAAAGACCAATATCGCTATTTATATCTTAATTAAAGTATTAATTCTCGCCCCGAATGCCAGTATAATGAATATTAAATTTACACATGGGTTTATATTAGATAGGAAACTTAAAAATTTTATTACTTTCATATCCAGGAAGACATCGATCAGTCACAACCGCAGAAGTCAGCATTACTTGTCAGTTTAATTTAACAATTGTCCGACAAGATGCGACTTATTCAGTTTATTATATTTCTGTAGGCAGCTCTACATGTTTCGGGTGTTGACACCCATCATCAGGAGCTGGTACAGCTGTAATTACAGCTTCTGGTATTGATTGACTGCAATGAGTAAAATACGCTGCTATTGATACTAATGTATAATTTTTTTATTCATTGCAGTTAATCAGTACCAGAAGCTGTATTTACAGTTATACGAGTTCCTGATGTTGGGTGTCAACACCCGAAACATGTAGAGCTGCCTACAGAAATGTAATAAACTGAATAAGTCTCATCTTAGGGAAAATTATTAAATTCGATTCACGATGCACGGTCCCATGTATATATATATATATATATATATATATAACCTATCAGTTTATTACTTTTTACTCTGCTTGAACTCGGCAGTAACCTGATCAGATCGTTATACTTTTAGGAATGCATGCATGACTTTTCACCTCTACTCTGTAAAGCCTAGCGCAACCCGGTAAACACCCTCACTCGTTAACAAATTGATAACCGGCTGTCACATATCTGCGACTGAAGAAATATTGTGATTCAGTATAGTTATTACTAAGATTATTGTAACGGCATTACAGTGCTTTACCGTCTGCTGTTGGTACAAGTTAAGACACATTGAGTGTGTTACAAATTCACTTTACACCGAGTTGAGCAGTTTGGCAATTACACTTCAGGCTTTATTCAAAATTTACGCGTTTTGATTTATATAGATAGAGGCAAATTAATTATTTAAATAACTTATACTGCACTTTCAGCAAATTTTGACTTATTAATTGTGTAGCTAATGTTTTGTTAGTTATTGTAATATAATATTTTGTCTAATAGAATAGAATATGCACTTTTTTTTCTATTTTCTATTTAAATTGGGAATGAGTCAAACTTTTTTCTATAAATCCTTGAGTCCTTGCCATAACAGATTCGCCAAATTATTGACTGGTGGCGGCGAAAATTACTACCATACGCTTTAGTGTCCTTTCTCTGGAAAACTTGATGAAAGTCAAGGCATCGTCCGAGTAGGAAAGCACTACACCAACTAACTTGAAAAGGTTTCCTTGTTTTAAAGCAGGCCTTTCAGAACAAATTTAGAAGTCCCCTTTACTGTCTTCACATCCCTTCTATTCAATACTGAGGGTCGTATTTCGAAGAAGTATACAGTTGATAACTCGTGGTTAAATCAAGTGAGCAACAAACTTAGACTTTGTAACATTATTCCTAATGCCTCTTTAAGTATAAATGGATGACTTCTAACTAACTGACTGATTGATTGATTGAATGACTGCCTGGCTGGAAGTTTTGGCATAATTTTAGGAGAATTATTTTATATATTGATATTTCTTTGCTTCTTAATTGCTCTGTTTCCAAAACATGTGGTCAGAAACCTCTTTTTTAACCTGTTTATATTGAATTTATAATAATTGACGACCTCAGAATATTAACTTCAACAAGATAATCTTTATGGTACCTAATGGAAGTCAGGGTAGACGTAAGAATCGACTGTTAATTGTGAGTCTTCAAGAGGGCAGTAAAATATGACCCCAAGCCTGACAGGTGCTGTCCATTTTGTGAAATTAATCTGCTGTTGGTCTTGTGTTGGGGTCAGCAAATCACCATAGAATCGTATGTGAAATGGCCTACGTTTCTGTCCAATGATATCTGCTCTTCTCGGAAGGCGTACATTACATAATATACGGAGAGGTTTTACTGCCACTGACAACTACAACACTTGCACCGTGACTTGTAAGAACAAGTGTTAAATAGTGTTTCGTGAGACGTTCGTTGTAACCACGCGCCTTGTGTCTCATCTGAAGGCAAAGGGACTTTTAGGAATGTTTAAGACATCAAAAATTAAAGTAAATAATTATTTGAATGGAAGCATCACGGTGTGCTTACAAACGTAATATAATGCTAAACAGTTTACGTTAGCACAACCACTTTATTGTTTAACGTTTTGGCGCCGGAATTATTTTTTTTAATTTTAGCACACCCTGTATATAAAATGTGAATAATACAGGAACCAAATACGTTAGAATTATGAAATAAACTGCATTTTGAAAAGAAAAAAAACGGAGAGTATATACCATGTTTAAAATATTCGGTACCCATATTTGTTGAATAAATATATAAAATGCAACTTTGGAGGTTAGCGGTGCGGTACGTCAACTATAGTTGACTTTAGGCGTCTAGAGGTTAAGGCATTTACATAGGCTACGTGTTTCGACTATAAATAATCATCTTCAGGACTATTTTTGTCACTTAAGTCAAAAGATGCTATGCGTACTTTGGGTTCGCATCGTGTTTACATCCATGGAATACATAAAATGTAATCATTTGTCTCAAAGGATGTGACATGCCTTTGAGACAAATGATTAAATTTGATGTATTCCATGGATGTAAACACGATGGGATCCCAAAGTGCGCATAGCTTCTTGTGACTTAAATGACAAAAATAGGCCTGAAAATGACTATTTATGGTCGAAACATGTAGCCTATGTAAATGTCTTGAGTAATAAAGTGGTTGGGCTGACGTACACTGTTTAGTAAATAATTATTCACAAATGTTTAGTCGTGTTTCGTGAGACGTTCGTTGTGACCGCGCGAATTATGTCTCATGTGAATGCAAAGAGATTTTTGGCTATGTTTAAGGCGTCAAAATTTAAACTAAATAATTATTAATTCCACCGCAATTTCGAATCCGTTGATAAAACCTCTTAAATTAAGAAATAAGACACTTTGTCACAATGGGTTTACACTTAACAAGCTATTCAAACCTTAGCTTCGCATTCTAAAGGGTGATTCAAAAAGATGGACTCAATTGAACAGTAAACGGCGCCTCAACACACGCCAGACAGTTGGTTGCGGTATTCCAAGTTCTCTGCTCGCTCTACGGGTTGACTTGCGTGGGCTACGCT
>Ga0131853_10024584_pt1 | contig 10866 bp, 4 predicted proteins | sample TergutLab28metaG_FD_92764 | JGI IMG/M metagenome (GOLD analysis project Ga0131853, IMG submission 92764) | Labiotermes labralis P1 segment gut microbial communities from Petit-Saut dam, French Guiana - Lab288 P1 (version 2) (version 2) | ecosystem: Host-associated > Arthropoda: Insects >... | reverse complement strand
GGCGCCGGAATTATTTTTTTAATTTTAGCACACCCTGTATATAAAATGTGAATAATACAGGAACCAAATATGTTAGAATTATGAAACAAACTGCATTTTGAAGAGAAAAGAACGGAGAGTATATGCCATGTTTAAAATATTCAGTACCTATATTTGTTGAATAAATATATAAAATGCAACTTTTTGAGGTTAGCGGTGCGGTACGACCACTATAGTTGACATTAGGCGTCTAAAGGTTAAACGACATCGAGACGCGAGCTGTCATCAAGATTTTTCTTTCGTGCAAGGCAAGGCGCCACAGGATATCCACGCCATTCTGACAGAAACATTAGCTTGTTTCCTTCCTGGCCGTGCTAAGGACTTATCAACACCTCTGTGATACACACGACGGTAACACCAAGTCTACTATTTGTAGTCATTACATTGACAGGCGTCTATTGCATTGTCTAAATGTTTTGTAAGTGTCGGCGGCATTAGACTGTTATGAGGTTACGCAAAAAACTGGATCAAACAGCAATGATTTTGACATGCATTCGGTTAGTACCAAGTACTGATCTGAACTGGCACAAACGCTATTCTGACTGATATTTTTGTCATATTATTCAGTATTTCCGGCACGTATTAGATCAATGCCTCAAAGTAGGCCAAGACCGGGTTCTTTCAGACATTCTTCTATTAGTGTGGATAACAAACCAACTAGATATCACTTTTGTGTAGTGCTTTATTTTCTCCTTTATTAGTTGCTCAACATGTTTCGGGCAACTATGTGCCCATCATCAGGAGCTGACGACTGGTTAGTGTTAGTGTTAGTGTTACAGCTCAATACCAACACGTGGCGAAAACACTAACCAGTCGTCGGCTCCTGAGGATGGGCACATAGTTGTCCGAAACATGTTGAGCAACTAATAAAGGAGAAAGTAAAGCATTACACAAAAGTGACATCTAGTTGGTTTGTTATCCACACTGAATTACGATGCACGGTCAACCACATATCAGATTCTTCTATTAATTACTCACTCATTATCGTACCACTTAATTTTACTGACGTACAATCTGTGCTACTGACAGCATCTTTAAATAAATAACAGACAAGGAAGTAAGGACAGATAACGTAACGTCAAAGCTTTGTGACTGATATCCTTACCGCTGCCACTAACGTATGACCTTAATCACTTACATGCCAAGTAAAAGGTAAAGCAATCCCTGTACAGGACTGGACACACTCTGAGAGTTCCAGGAGGGTGAGGCTCCCATATTTCAAGACAGTCGGTACATGAAGGTGGTAAGGTTGTCAGTACTACGCACCGGCCATCTTTTCAACCAAAGGATATATTCCTGGTACTCATTTCTATTAGAGGCACATCCGAGGTAATAAATCCAATTATAAATATATATATATATTCAAACATATATGAGAGTATCATTGCTAGATACAAATAAACCTAAGAGATAGAATAACAGACGATGTGAAAAATCACAGATTGTCTATTGTGTCTGTAATATTCGTAGTTAAAAATCAACACATGTTTCACACTTTAGAACAAGAACCAGAAAAAAGCTTATTTCGTTCCTATAGTAAAACCAACTAGATGCACCAGTGTATCAAATTTATTTTATTTTGGAATGACTTTCCACATGTTTCGGACGGTCTTTCCGTCCATCATCAGGAGTTCTAAACTGTACATGCAGCAACCAAACAGACACAGCTTTTGCTTGCTAGCAAGCAGACAGCTGTATCTGTTTGACAAACGCCTGTTGCTGTATGTACAGTCTTGAACTCCTGATGACGGACGAAAAGACCGTCCGAAACATGTAGACTGTCATTCCAAAATAAAATAAATTTGATACATTGGTCCCTCTAGTTGGATTTACTATAGAAATAATATTACGATGCACGGCCCTAGGAACGTCAAAGCTGATTTTGTTCGTCGCTCAAAGAAGAAACATCGGCAACTATATAGACTATTCGACAATTGAGAATGTTTTTGTGTTGAAATTCTGCCTCAGTGACAATTTAATGTTTCTCAAACAGCGCAGAGTCTATAAAATTCTGAGATCTAATGCAGTATACATTAAACAGACAGGTTTCGGATCATCCTGTTGCCTAAGTCGGCAGCTCATAAGAAAACTATCCTGGAATTGAAGACAGTCGGTTTGTCCTAAGTCTTTGTACCTATCAAACTACACGGCCTCATATGCTAGAAGAATCTATTCACGATTAATGACTTGTCTGTCCGATAACGAATTCAAGAAAATACATTACAAAGTTGTAAACAAAATATATGGATTCTTGAGACAGGAATGCAGGATAACTTTATAGTAAGTGAAAATATTAATATGTCCAAGACATAGAAAGTTGAGCCAAATTTGCGCAAGTTGAGATGTGCGAAGCAAGAGTTCGTATAAAGCAGAAATGAATATATGAAAGTTTACAGTTCGTAATGTTAACCCAGCAAGTTTTTTGAGGACCCTAGAAGTAAGAACATTAGGAATGAACTAAGCGTTCATGAAATGGAAAGAAGAGGCATTAAAAGACGACTTCTTCCTCGCGTCGCACGTTTCCTTGCAATTATGCAGGCACCTGCTGAATTTTGTTCAGACCACCAGTGTTTCTTACGTGATGGAAAAGTCACCATAATAAAGTAGTACGGGGTCTATGGTATGGGTACTTAATGGTGACAGACAACTTGCTTTATGAAAAATTGGTCTCCTAGGATGAGACGCCGTATAGTTTGTTAGATAAGTACCAGTGTCGTTTCTACCCTGAAAAATAGGCAGTATTTTCCTCCTCAATGTCGATCTTTATCTAACTGCAAAGCGTGACATCTCAGAAGACCCTAAAACACAGGGGTAAGTCATACACACACACACACACACACATCTTTATCCAGAGAGTGCTATGTTCAAATATGTTTCTCTCTTAAGTGTTTCAGTAACACAGGCGTATTATATACAAGCCATTGAACATTATGTTTAAGAATAATTTACTTTATGGACTTTGTCCATCGTCCAGTGTCAAAAAAAAACACCACGTTTCATCGACACGATAGGTCTCCGTCCTCAGACTGACAAGGAAGCTAACACTTGCCCAGCTGGGCCTGATAATTCAAGCCACTGTCACTATGAAGGAACAAAAATTGCTTCAACTAACATCGTATTTGAGCCGGATATCTAAAAACAAGTCAGCAGGATATAATAAAAATTCTTATGAATATTGTCACTGGCAACGAAACACAACAACCGAGAAAGACATCAAAGTGAAATTAATTGAAACTAAAAGAAACCAAAAATTCCAACTCACACATATCTAGTGGTAACTAAACTAGTCTGCTGGTACCCCGCGACCCACGCATGCAAGGCACACTTACTTCGGTGGTCGCCGTGGGACCCTGCAGAATGTGTGTGTGCGTGTGCGTGCGTGCGCTATACTTATGTAGTGGTGCCGCTAGTTAGCGTGGAAACCCGAATAATGTGTATGCGTGTATATTATACTTTATCTTTAACGCCCAGAATCCCTTTATGTAGTTACCACTGAAACATCAATCAGTACTTTCCATTACATATTATCTGCACATCCGCGAGGTTTAATTCTGTGTACTGGCGCCACCTGCCATCCGATGGCTGTCCGTGGAACTCCAAAGTGGGGGCGTTTTATCTCCTCCGGCACTGTCTTCCTCCACCTCCACCGTGCTTTCTTGGTCATAATTTTCTCTTTTCCTCTCACGTCTCTTCTTTTTTCTTTAATTCTGCGCAAGACTGTTGAGGGTTGCGCAAATATAGGCCTACCTGAATTTGTATAAGATTGAGGATCGGTACTGCCAACAGGTCTGAAGAGCTAAGCGTTGTCTGCCTAGCTGTCTTTTCAGGATATTCTTATTTGCAATATAAAGTAGAGTTGTTTTCTTAAGGGCCTTCTTAAATTTCAAATTTCGATTAAAATAATATCCCAATTATTATACCAACCACTGCACATATATAAAATTTATAAAATTTACACATTAAAACATTAAAAACGCTCCGACATGTTTCGGACCTAAGACCATCAACAGGGAGCCATATCGTCCTTGCTAAAGTTACACTATAAAAAGTCACATTAATTTCGCTGTACCAGTTGGGTGTTGTGGCAGCATGCCGTGTTGTGTAAGGTTATGTTCCGAAGATTGCCCTGCTACAGATGTGCATTCTGTGCTTCGTTGCGTTGCACGCAACGAAGCACGACAACATGCACAGTTTAACAACGAAAATAAAATAATATCATTATACACAAAGGTCGTTTCATATCGCCACTATTAAATACACACTGGTTCGTCCCGTTTCTACAAAATATGTGCTACATGCTATAAGGTATAAATAATAATGACAGAAGCTTAGAGGAGTTAAATTCTTATAATAAAACCGACGAGATGCACTAATTTCTCAAATTTATTTTTGGAATAAAACTCTACATGTTTCGGACAGGTTTACTGTCCATCATCAGGAGTCTAGCTCTATATACACAGCAATAGGTATAGGTCCTACAGGTTATGCTGACTGTATGATATATATAGCGTACCTATTGCTGTGTATATATCGCTATACTCCTGATGATGGACAGAAAACCTGTCCGAAACATCTAGAGTTTTATTCCAAAAATAAATTTGAGAAATTAGTGCATCTCGTCGGTTTTATTATAAGAATATATCCCGATGCGTGGTCACGTGAATGTTAAATTAAATGTCTCTAGTTTGTATTAATCATCCTCTATATAGTCCTTCTTCGTTACTGTTCTTGGCTTTAAGTCCTCATACAAAACATTGACAAATGAAGCGGGTTCAACGTGAAGTTTCAGTGCACCGCTGAAGTGTGGACGGCCTTCTTGTAAAAGGGAATACTCGAATTTGACTCGCGAATACTAAATAAATTTTACTAATATTTTACAGCTAAAACGTAAAAATTGAGGTTCACAATATGGAGCTTACCTTACATACATACCAGTTGTTTGTTCGAATCGGTTAAAAGAGCGTTGCGCGAAGTGTTCTCCGCGAATACCAGGGGATCCGTGGAGCAGTTTCCACGGGATCCGTGGAGCACATTTCTTGAATGGCTACTTTGAAGTTTGATGTTGTGTTGAAAATAAATGCGTAACTTCTTACATTGGCTAGATGCTTGTTTCATACGACCGTTAGAATAAGTCATTTAATATGAAGTGTAGCGAAGTGAAATAAAGTGACGTGAAGTGAACGAAGTGAAGCGGAATGAGGTAAAGTGAAGTACTGCATTATAGGAAAGGGGGGTGGGGGCGATGAGTCTTTATGGAAAAGGTTTATAGGAGTAGTAAGTGATGAGAAGTGAAGGACTGGGGTGAAAGCGTGAGTGAATTAATGATTGGGGGGGGGGATTACGAGAATCTGTACGCAGTGTTCTCTTACTTGGGTGTTTTTTTATCTTTTGTACATGTATTCTAATTTGTCTCGAGTGTATTGTTGCTAGTTTTAAGTTGTCTTTTAATTGTTGTTGGTTGGCCGTGTGTATTGTTGTAGTTGTCTTGTGTGTACTGTTGTTATCTTATGTGTATTTGTTGTACTATGTGTGTATTGCTGTTTTTACTTTAGATGCCGGACTGCTGGCTAGAAGTCAGTACTCAGAAGGTCCTGCGACCGGCCACCTCGACACAGGTTTTTCTTGGTTTCCTTGTGCCTAAAAGCAAATGCTGAGATGGTTCCCAACATTCCAAGTTGCCACTACATGCTTCTGATGTAGCCTTCCTGACTTAAATTTAGTAGTAACCAATTTCATGTTTTGTATACATGTAAAATAACCACTGCCACCGGGTGACAAACCAACTGTAGTTTATTATTATTATTAGAATACCTAATTAGGAAACACCATATATACACGAAGCGAGCGAAATCAGCAATTAAGTTCAAATCATGCAGTGCAGTATTATGTAGTTATCTAAATTCATTTCTGAGATATACTTTTTTTTTTTATTTAGGTACCTATCACGTGGACACTCTCAATTTACGTCAGGGGGAATGTGCGAGGTTGGGAAAAGCCGGGTTAACAGCCTCGGAACGGAGAGACGTACGGATTATCACGATCTTATACAGTCTTTCAAAAACTCAAGGAAACTAATCTTAGTAATTAACCAACTTAATGCACAAATTCTTGTTTTATAATAAGTTTATTATATGCCTCTACATGTTTCGAGCACTATGTGCTCATCATCAGGAGGTCAAAATTTGTATTATACAGCATCTGGTATCGTCACATTAGGGTCAGATGTCAACTGTAATAACGACATCAACGCAGAAATCCAAAAACGTATCCTAGCCGCAAACAGGTGTTTTCACGGATTGAGAAAGCATCTGAGGTCCCACTTGACCTCAAAAAACACTAAAATATTGATGTATAAAGTACTCATTAGACCTGTACTTACATATGCCTCCGAAACATGGACTCTTATGTTTTGGAGGCATATGTATATACAGGTCTAATGAGTACTTTATACATCAATATTTTAGTGTTTTTTGAGGTCAAGTGGAACCTCAGATGCTTTCTCAATCCGTGAAAACACCTGTTTGCGGCTAGGATACTTTTTTGGATTTCTGCGTTGATGTCATTACTACAGTTGACGTCTGACCCTAATGTGACGATAACAGATGCTGTATAATACAATTTTGACCTTCTGATGATGAGCACATAGTGCTCGAAACATGTAGAGGAATATAATAAACTTATTTTAAAACAAGAATTTGTGCATTAAGTTGGTTAATTACTAAGATTATACTGAGATGAACGGTCAGCAAAACATTAAAATCAAAGAAAGTACTCTACATAGACTGGTTCCTTAGACACTGCGTGTTCTGGCTGATGTTCTACAGCAAAATGTCAAATACATTGCCTGTCCTGCAGTGTTGCTATATCGCTCCCCTCTGTATACATTCTAGCTGGTCTGGAAATTCGCATATGTAATGGAAGCACAACTGATTAGTTCTGTGATCAATGCCATTTCATTCGAGATCAGGTCTGCATTGAAAGTACCGACTGAAAAGGTTAGGCAAAGGCAAACCTATGGATCAGAGCAGGCTAACAACGGAACTGAAATTGCAATCTTGTGGTCTTCATTTGGCTGGCTTATATGGATCGACCCTAAGGGGAATATTTTATTACCAGGGCAAAGGTGAAGTTTTGTTTGTTGTACCACATGGCTTACGTGGAGGTAGAAGTGCAGCTGCCAACTTCCTTGACCTAAGAACGAGCGTAGTCACTATGTCGAAGACAAATCTCAGCTTCTATTTCATGACTAATGTTTAATTTCCTTTATTCAGTAAATTATACTCTCTATATGTACGCATATATATATAGAGTATATATATATATAATTATACTCTCTATAGGTATATACATATAAAATCGCCGAGGGCACTACACACACGTCCACTCAAGGCCGGCTAACTCATGACTAATTGAAAGTGGCGTGATGTGGCTAGTGTCAAAATAAAGCTTAAAGTCCCAGCTACACAGCACCACCGTCGCAAGCGTCCTGCGCCGGCTCATTGACGCGCTGTTTCAAATGTTCTGTATCTTTTTGGACTGGCCTTGTATAGAGAGTATAATTATATATATATAATGTCCTTGTGACCTGAATATTGCCCTTTGTCTATTGTTATCGAAAATAGTTGATAATATCTATGCTTGCAGTGATACGGTGCAGTGGCGCGTCAATTTGATATGGCGGCACATCATATAATGGGCACATTGCTAGTAAGAAAATAATTATAATGAATAGAGACAACACCATGAGACTTTAAGTGTGGATCCAAATAAATACAATTATTACAATTACGACAAGTTACTTAAAAAAACAATATAGTGCTATTCGATATGTATAATTTGGCTAATTACAGACACTGAATTGTTACGGTGTAATATTGACAGTAAGAATGTGAAGCAACAAACAAATGTGTTCCCACAACAAAACCAACGAGATGCACCAATTTCTCAACTCCACTTCTTGAATAGAACCCTACATGTTTCAGACAGTTTCTCTGTCCTTCATCAGGAGTCCAACACTGTACATACAGCAATAGGTAGATGTCATACAGGTTTTGCTGACTGCTCGCTAGCGGGATCCTGATCCAGCTAGTGAGCAGTCAGCATAGCCTGTCTGACATATGTCTATTGCTGTGTATACAGTGCTAGACTCCTGATGACGGACAGAGAAACTGCCCGAAACATGTAGGGTTCTATTCAAGAAGTGGATTTGAGAAATTGGTGCATCTCGTTGGTTTTGTTGTGAGAATGTATCACGATGCACGGTCCTCTGAATGTCAAAAATATGTCTTTAAATAGCCTACCTTATAACTAAGGACAAAGTAGCAAATGTCTAGGGTATCGTAAATAAAGCAAACAGGTTATGGAGTATGTGAATTTTATTGAACGTTGCCTTGTATGGTTTATTTAATGATGCTAATACAGTACCGAATGTTATGATTTGTGAGTAATAAACTGGAAAGGATATGAAAGGCATATTTGTAGGCCTAATTTAGGTTGTTACATTTGTATCCAAATGAAGGCACCGAAAATAACTACATAAGCCCCATTCAGGTTGACCAATGACAACCACCTCTACGAGTCAAAAGCGCTATCGCTTGACCCTACCTACTCACCTAGACAGGAACTAACGTCGTGTCATTTGTAATGCTTAATTATTTAAAGTAATGAACACACTCACTCACACTCATTCATCCGATCCGTTCTCTGTCCGCTACACATACCGGGTTTCGTAATTATTTTCAGAGATTATACCGGTATCAGGGCCGGAATGAGTGGATCCCTGTCACCACGGCATGGAACATCCTCAGGCTGCGGATGGAGGAGCGGCCTCCAGTATGGAGGGTAACTGCGAATATGCAGTCGCGGACAGCCGACAAGGGGTGGTTCTCAACCTTCGGGGTTGAGAGAGGTGTTGACAACTACTCACCATAATACTGATTTTGTTACGAAACATGAACACTTGCCTCGGACCAAGACTGTTACTTTGGTTTTGCCTAAGGAACGAAAAATGGACATGGGATTTGGTACGTGGAATGTTAGGAGCCAGTGTAGGGCAGGTTCACTTACAGTAGCAGCCGGGGAATTGTCAAGATATAAAATGGGTTTAATGGGGCGCAGGGAGTTAGGTGGGACACAGCGGGCACAGTAAGAATTTGGATTACAGTTTTTTCTATGGAAAAGGAAACGAAAATCAACAATTGAGAACAGGATTTTTGTACACCACAGAAGAGAATCAACACTTAAGAGAGCAGAGTTTGATAGGGATAGGGCGTCACATATAGTTCTGAGAGGTCGCTGGTGTAATACCATTGCTCTGAATGTGCATGCACAAAGTGAGGAGAAAAGTGGATTCAAAAGATAGTTTTTATGAGGAATTAGAACAGGATTTTTATCATTCCTTTAAGATTTTCATGCATAAGTGGGGAGAGAGAAAAATTACAAACTGACAATTGGGAACGAGAGTCTACATCAGGATTGTAATGATAATGGTGTTTGAATAGTAAACTTTGCCACGTCAAAAATCTAGTTGTTAAGAACACAATGTTCCCGCACCGAAACATTCGTAAGTATACTTGGACCTCTCTTGATGGGAAGACTCACAACCCGATTTATCACACATTGACAGACAGCAGATGGCTGTCGAGTGTACTGGATATACAAAGTTTCAGGGGGGTTGACTGTGATACTCATCACTATTTGGGGGTTGCAAATTTAGGGAAAGACTGGAAGTAAATAAAAAACCATCACAGACGTTTGATAGGAAATATTTAAACTCAGGAAGTTAAATGAGCTGAAGGTTAGGAAACAGTATCGGACTGAGATTTCAAACAGTTTTGCAGCTTTGGAGAACTTAAATTATGGCGAGAACATAACGAGTGCATGGGAGTACAAGGAAGAGAATATCAAAACCTCTGCTAAAGAGAGTCTAGGTCTGAACGAATTGAATTAGCATAAACCATGGCTTGATGAAGAATGTGTGGGCTTTTTAGATCAAAGGAAGCAGGCTAAAATGCAGTGGGTGCAGGATCCGAACCAAAGCAATGTAGATAATCTAAACAATGTAAGACGTGAAGCTAGCAGACATTTCAGGAACAAAAAGAAGAAATATCTTGAAGCTAAAAATGAAGAACTGGAAACTAACAGAAAGATAAAAAATATTAGGGACTTGTATAGGGGCATCTTTGACTTTAAGAACGGTTACCAGCCTAGAACTGATATAGTAAGGATGAGAACGGTGATTTGGTTGCTGACTCCCATAGAATTTTGACTAGGTTATAACCGTTCAGCTCTTTTCGGTAGATAAGCCCTTGATTTAAGGGATTCTAAGTGGCTTCGTCTGAGTATTCGAACCATTCTGGAAATAAAAAGAACGAATACCAAATTTCAAGTAAACTTGTCAATAAGTGGAAAACTATTCGATCTTTTAATAGTGAGATGTCCAGCACGATTGTACATGAGTTCTTGTACTTTATGTCTGTGGCACCGGAAACTTAAACAGTTCACGAATCGTGTTCACCCAAACTCTTGACTTCAATTCACATAGCCTAAATGGCTGCTGATCCTTGGCGTCCGTGCGCGGTAGCTGACCTCCCGTTCTTCTTTCTTTCCACTCTTTGAACTTTTCTTCACGTTTCCATATTCGCTGTCTGTTAACTTACTACTTTCTAATAGGTTCGAAAAGTTAAAACTTTACGTCCGCTTTCTTCATTGGCAACTAATCACTTCAATTTTACTCCCCGTGCTGTGGCCTGTTTGAACCCAATATGAACGTCTTAACAGATTTTTTAATGTGTCAACCCCATTTAAGACGAGTGCACCGGCTGTAAT
>Ga0131853_10024583_pt1 | contig 10866 bp, 2 predicted proteins | sample TergutLab28metaG_FD_92764 | JGI IMG/M metagenome (GOLD analysis project Ga0131853, IMG submission 92764) | Labiotermes labralis P1 segment gut microbial communities from Petit-Saut dam, French Guiana - Lab288 P1 (version 2) (version 2) | ecosystem: Host-associated > Arthropoda: Insects >... | reverse complement strand
CTCTGTGCTTGTACATTACGGCTATACCTCTATTCCCCTCAGTGCTTTTAGAGTACAGCTATAACTCTACTCCCATCAGAACCTGTACAGTACAACTATACCTGAACTCCCCTCAGTACCTGTACAATACAGCTACACCTCTACTCCATTCAGTGCCTGTAGAGTACAGCTATACCTCTATTTCCCAAAATGCCTGTACAGTACAGCTATACCTCTACCCCTCATTGTCTGTACAGTACGGCTATACCTCTACTCCCCTCAGTACCTGTACAGTACAGCTATACCTCTACTCCCCTCAGTACCTCTACAGTACAGCCAAACCTCTATTCCTCTCAGTACCTGTACTGTACAGCTATAAATCTACTCCCCTAAATACCTGTACAGTACAGCTATAACTCTACTCCCATCAGTGCCTGTACAGTACAGCTATTCCTCTATTCCCCTCAGTACCTGAAGGGTACAGCTATAACTCTACATCCCTCAGAGCCTGCAGAGTACAACTATACCTGTACACCACTCAGTACTTTTACAGTAAAGCTCTAACACTACTCATCTTACTACCTGTACAAAACAGCTTTACATCTACGCCCGTCTGTGCCTGTAGAGTAAAGCTATACCTCTACTCCCCTCAGTGACTGTACAGTACAACTATAACTCTACTCCCCTCAGTACCTGTAGAATAAAGCTATACCTTTACTCCGCTCAGTCCCTGTACATTACAGCTATACCTCTATTTCCCTCAGTAAATGTTCAGTACAGCTATACCTCTAATCCTCTCAGTGCCTGTAAAGTACAGTTATAAATGTACTCCCCTCATTGCCTGGAGAGTACGGCTATACCTCCACCCCCTCAGTACCTATACAATACAGCTATATCTCTACTCCCATCATTACTTGGACAGAACAGCTAAAACTCTAATCCACTTAGTACCTGTAGATTACAGCTTTATATCTACTTCCCTCAGTGCCTGTACAGTACAGCTATAACTCTACTCCCCTCTATACATATACAGTACAGCTATACCTCTACCCCCCCAATGCCTCTAAATTACAGCTAGAATTCTACTCCCCTCAGTAACTGTAGAGTACAGCTATACCTCTACTCCCCTCAGTGCCTGTACAGTACAGCTATAACTCAACTCTCATCAGTGCTCGTAGAGTAGAGCTATACCTCGACTGCCTTCTGTACCTGTACAGTACAGCTACACTTCTACTCGCTTAAGTACCTATAGAGTACAGCTATACTTCTACTCCCCTCAGTGCCTGTACAGTACACCTATACCTATATTCCCCTCAATGCCTGTACAGTACGTCTATACCTATAATCCCCTCAGGACCTGCAGATTACAGCTACACATATATTCCCTTAGTACATGTGCAGTACAGCCATAAATCTACTCCCCTCAGTACCTGAACAGTACAGGTATACCTCTACTCCCCTCAGTGCCTGTAGAGTACAGTTATACCTCAAAACCCCACAGTGCCTGCACAGTACAACTATAACTCTACACACCTCAGTACCTGTAGAGTACAGCTATTACTCTACTCCGTTCAATACCTGTACAGAACAGCTATACCTCTATTCAACTCAGTGCCTGTAAATTACAGCTATACCACTACTCCCCTCAGTACATGTACAGACCAGCTCTACTTCTACTTCCATCAGTACCCATACAGTACAGCTATACTTCTACTCCCTTCAGTGCCTGTACAGTACAGCTATACCTGTACTCCCCTCATTTCCTCTAGAGTACGGCGATAAAACTTCACCCCAGTACCTGTAAAGTACAGCTATAGCTCTACACCCCTCAGTACATGTAGAGTACAGTTAAACACTACTCCCCTCAGTACCTGTACAGAACAGCTAAAACTCTACTCCTTCAGAACCTGTACAATACAGATATACCTCTACTCCCCTCAATGCCTGTACAGTACAGCTATAACTCTACTCCCTTCAGGACCTGTTCAGTACAACTATAACCCTACACCCCTTAGTGCATGTACAATACAGCTATAACACTACTCCCCTCAGTGCCTGCAGAATACAGCTATATCTCTACTTCCCTCTGTGCTTGTACATTACGGCTATACCTCTATTCCCCTCAGTGCTTGTAGAGTACAGCTATACCTCTACTCCCCTCAGTACCTGTACAGTACAACTATACCTGAACTCCCCTCAGTACCTGTACAATACAGCTACAACTCTACTCCACTCAGGGCCTGTAGAGTACAGCTATAGCTCTACTTCCCAAAATGCCTGTACAGTACAGCTATACCTCTACTCCCCTCATTGTCTGTACAGTACGGCTATACCTCTACTCCCCTCAGTACTTGTACAGTACTGCCATACCTCTATTCCCCTCAGTACCTGTACTGTACAGCTATAACTCTACTCCCCTAAATACCTGTACAGTACAGCTATAACTCTACTCCCATCAGTGCCTGTACAGTACAGCTATTCCTGTATTCCCATCAGTACCTGAACAGTACAACTATAAATCTATTTCCCTCAGAACTTGCAGAGTACAGCTCTACCTGTACAGCCCTCAGTACCTGTACAGTAAAACTATAACACTACTCCCCTTACTACCTGTACAAAACAGCTTTACATCTACGCCCCTCATTGCCTGGAGAGTAAAGCTATACCTCTAGTCCCCTCAGTGACTGTACAGTACAACTATAACTCTACTCCCCTCAGTATCTGTAGAATACAGCTATACCTTTACTCCCCTCAGTTCCTTGTCAGTACAGCTATAACTCTACTCCACTCAGTACCTGTACAGTACAGCTATACCTCAAATCCTCTCAGTGCCTGTAAAGTACAGTTATAAATGTACTCCCCTCATTGCCTGGAGAGTACGGCTATACCTCTACTCCCTTCAGTACCTGTACAGTACAGCTATATCTCTACTCCCATCATTACATGTACAGAACAGCTAAAACTCTAATCCCATCAGAACCTGTAGTTTACAGCTTTACCTCTACTTCCTTCAGTGCCTGTTCAGTACAGCTATAACTCTACTCTCCTCAGTACCTGTAGAGTACAGCTATAGCTCTAATCCCCTGAGAACCTCTAAAGTACAACTATACCTCTACACCCTTCCGTGCCTGTACAGTACAGCTATACCTCTACAACTTTCAGTACCTGTATTGTACTACTATAACTCTACTCTCCTCAGTGCCTGTACAGTAGAGCTATACCTCTACTGCCCTCTGTACCTGTACAGTACAGGTATACTTCTACTCCTCTAAGTACCTGTACAGTAGAGCTATATTTCTACTCCCCCCAGTGCATGTACAGTACAGCTATACCGCTAATCCCCTCAGTGCCTGTACAGTACGGCTATACCTCTATTCCCCTCAGTACCTGTACAATACAGCTACAACTCTACTCTCTTCAGTACCTGTACAGTACAGCTATAACTCTACTCCCTTCAGTTCATGAACAGTACAGCTATAAATCTACTCTCCTCAGTGCCTGTAGAGTACAAAAATACCTCTACTCCCCTCAGTACATTTACAGTTCTGCTATAAATCTACTCCCCTCAGTACCTGAAGAGTACAGCTATAACTCTATTCCCCTCTGTGCCTGTACACTACAGCTATAACTCTACACCCCTCAGTACCTGTACAGTACAGCTATAAATCTACTTCTCTCAATACCTGTACATTACAGCTACACCACTACACCCCTCAGTACCTGTACAGTACAGCTATACCTCTACCCCCTCAGTACCTGTACAGTACAACTATAACTCTACTCCTCTCAATAAATGTACACAACAGTCATACCACTACTCCCCTCAGTACCCGTAAAGTACAGCTATAACTCTACTCCCATCAGTACCTGTAGAGTACAGCTACACCTCTACACCCTTCAGTGCCTGTACAGTACATCTATACCTCTACTGCCCTCAGTTCCTGTACATTACAGCTATAAATCTATTCTCCTCAGAGACTGTACAGTACAGCTATACCTCTACTCCCCTCAGAGCCTGTAGAGTACAGCTATACCTCTACACCCTTCAGTACCTGTATTGTTCTACTATAACTCTACTCTACTCAGTGCCTGTGCAGTAGAGCTATACCTCTACTTCTCTCTGTACCTGTAGAGTACAGCTATACTTCTACTAACTTAAGTAATTGTACAGTACAGCTATACTTCTACTCCCTTCAGTGCCTGTATTGTACAGCTATACCTCTAATCCCTTCGGTGCCTGTACAGTACGGCTATACCTCTACTCCCCTCAGTACCTGTACAGTACAGCTACACTTCTACTCCTATCAGTACCCGTAGATTACAGCTATAACTCTACTCCCCTAAGTGCCTGAAAAATACAGCTATACCTCTACTCCCCTCAGTGCCTGTTCAGTACAGCAATAACTCTACTCCCCTCAGTACGTGTACAGTACAGCTATAAATCTACTCCCCTCAGTCCCAGTAGAGTACAGCTAAAACTCTACCCTTTCTATGCCTGTACAGTACAGCTTTACCTCTACAAACCTCAGTACATGTACAGTACACCTATAACTCTACTCCACTCAATACATGTACAGAACAGCTCTACCTCTACTCCCCTCAGTGCCTGTACAGTACATCTATACCTCTTTTCCCCTCAGTACCTGTAAAGTACAGCTATACATCTACTCCCCTCAGTGCCTGTAGAATACAGCTATACCTCTAATACGCTCAATACCTGTACAGTACAGCTATACCTCTACTCCCCTCAGTGCCTGTAGAGTTGAGCTATATCTTTACTCCCATCTGTACCTGTACAGTACAGCTATACTTCTACTCCCCTAAGTACCTGTAAAATACAGCTATAGTTCTACTCTCCTCAGTGCTTGTAGAGTACAGCTATACCTCTAATCCCCTTAATGCCTGTACAGTACGACTATAACTCAACTGCCCTCAGTACCTGTAGAATTCAGCTACAACTATTTTCCCCTCAGTATTTGTACAGTAGAGCTATAACTCTATTCCCTCAGTAACTGAACAGTACAGCTATACCTCTACTCCTCTCAGTGCCTGTATAGTTCAGCTATAATTCTACAACCCTCCGTACCGGTACAGTACAATTATACCTCTACTCTCCTCAGTACCTTTACAGATCAGCTATACCTCTACTCCCTTCCGTACCTGTACAGTACAGCTATAACTCTACTTAATTCAAGGCCTGTACAGTACAGCTAAATCTCTGCTCCACCCAGTACCTGTACAATACAAGTATAACTCTACTCCCCTTAGTGCCTGTACAGCACAGTTATAACGCTACTCCTCTCAGTGCGTGTAGAGTACAGCTATAACTCTACTCCCGTCAGTGCCTGTACAGTACAGTTATAATTTTAATCCCTCAGTATCTCTACTTTACAGCTACACCTCTACTCACTTCAGTGCCTGTACAGTACAGCTATACTTCTAATTCCCTCCGTACATGTACATTACAGCCATACATCTATTCCCCTCAGTACCTGTAGAGTACGGTTATACCTCTACTCCCCTCAGGGCTTGTAAAGTACAGCTATACCTCTACACCCTTCAGTGCCTGTACATTTGGTCTATACCTCTACTCCTCTCAGTACCTGTACAGTACAGCTACACCTCTAATCCGCTCAGTAACTGTACAGTACAGCTATAACTTTACTCCCCTCAGTACCTAAACAGTACAGCTATAGCTCTACTCCCCTCAGTTCCCGTAGAGTTCAGCTAAACCTCTACAACACTCAGTACCGGAACAGTACAGCAATAACTCTACACCCTTCAGTACCTGTACAGAACAGCTATACCTCTACACCCTTCAGTACCTGTACAGTACAGCTAAAACTCTACTCACTTCAACGCCTGAACAGTACAGCTACAACTCTACTCCACTCTGTACATGTACAGTACAACTCTTCCTCTACATTCCTCAGTACCTGTACAGTTGGGCTATACCTCTACTCACCTCTGTATCTGTACAGTAAAGCTATACTTCTACTCACTTAAGTACCTGTACAGTACAGCTATAATTCTACTCCCCTCAGTGCCTGTACAGTACAGATATGACATTACGCCACTCAGTGCCTGTAGAATACAGACATATCACCACACCCCTCAATGCCTGTACAGTACGGCTACTCAGTGCCTGTAAAGTACAACTATACCTCTACTCCACTCAGTATATGTACAGTACAACTATAACTCTACTCCCTTCTGTACCTGTACAAAAAACCTATACCTCTACTCCACTCAGTGCCTGTACTGCACAGCTATACCTCTACTCCCCTCAATGCCTGTAGCGTACAGCTATAACTCTACTCTCCTCATTGCCTCAACAGTACAGCTATAACTCTACTCCCTTCATTGCCTGTACTATACAGCTATAACTCTACTCTCCTCACTGCCTGTACAGTACAGCTATAACTCTACTCTCCTCAGTACCTGTAAAGTACAGGTATACTTCTATTCCGCTATTTACCTGTAGAGTACAGCTATAATTCTACTCCCCTTAGTGCATGTAAACTACAGCTATAACTCTACTCCCTTCAGTGCCTCTAGAGAACAGCTATACCTCTACTCACCTCAGTGCCTGTACGGTACAGCTATAACTCTACGCCCCTCAGTGCCTGTAGAGTACAGCTATAACACTAATCCCCTCAGTGCCAGGAGGGTTCAGCTAAACCTCTATACGCCTCAGTTCCTGTACAGTAAAATTTTACCTCTACCCAACCCAGTGCTTGTACAATAGAGCTATACATGTACACCATTCAGTACTTGTACACTCCAGCTATAACTCTACGCCCCTCAGTACCTGTACACTACAGCTATATATCTATTCAAATCCGTACGTCTAGAGTACAGCTATACATCTACTCCCCTTAGTAACTGAACAGTACAGCTATACCTCTACTCCCCCAAGTGCCTGTACAGTACAGATATACCTCTAAAACTCTCAGTATCTGTACAGTACAGCTCTACTTCTACTTCGTTCACTACCTGTATTGTACAGCTATAATTCTACTCCATTTAGTGCCTGTACAGTACAGCTACACCTGTACTCCACTCATTGCCTGTAGAGTACGGCTATAACTCTACTCCTCCAGTACCTGTATAGTACAGCTATACCTCTACGCCCCTCAGTACCTGCACAGTACACCTATAACTCTACACACCTCAGTACCTGTATAGAACAGATATAACATTACTCCCCTCAATACATGTACAGAACAGCTATACCTCGTCACCCACAGTGCCTGTAGAGTACAGCTATAACTCTATTCCTCTCAGTACCGGTACAATAGAGCTATACTCTACTCCCCTTAGTGCCTGTACAATACAGCTATCCCTCTAATCCCCTCAGTGCTTGTAAAGTACATCTACAACTCTAATCCCCTCAGTACCAGTACAGTACACTAAAACTCTACTCCCCTCAGTGCCTGTAGAATAGAGCTATAACACTACTCCCCTCAGTACCTGTACAGTACAGATATACCTCTACTACCCTCAGTGCCTGTTAAGTACAGCTATACATCTACTCCCATAATGGCCTGTACAGTACAGCTATACCTCTACTCCGCTCAATACCTGTAAAGTACAGCTATACCTCTACCCTCTTATGTGCCTGTACAGTACAGTTATAACTCTACTCCACACAGTACCTATAGAGTACAGCTATATCTCTAATTCCCTTAGTACCTGTACAGTACAGCTATAGCTCTACTCCCCTCAGTGCCTGTAAAGTACAGCTAAAACACTATTCATTTCAGTACCTGTACAGCGCAGCTAAACCTCTAATTCCCTCAGTTCCTGAATAGTACATCTATACTTCTACTCACCTCAGTACCTGTAGAATACAGCTATATATCTACTCCCCTCAGTACCTGTAGTGTACAGTTATACCTCTACTCCCCTCAGTACCTGTAAAGTACAGCTATAACACTACTCCGCTCAGTACCTGTAAAGTACAGCTATACCTCTCCACCCCTCAGAGCCTGTAGAATACAGCTATACCACTACTAACCTCAGTACCTGTAAAGTACAGCTAAATCTCTACTCCCTTCAGTGCCTGTACAATACAGCTATAACTCTACTCCCTCAGTACCTGTAGAGTACAGTTATATCTCTTCTTCCCTCAGTGCCTGTAGAGTACGGCTATATATCTACACCATTCAGTGCCTTTCAGTACAGCTATACCTCAACACCCCGCATTGCCTGTACAGTACGGATATAGCTCTACAACCCTCAGTACTTGTAGAGTAGAGCCATACCTCTATTCCCCTCAATACCTGTACAGTACAGCTAAAACTCTTCTCCCCTAAGTACCTTTAGAGTACAGCTATAGCTCTACCCCCCTCAGTACCTGTAGAGTACAGCTAAACCTCTATTCCCCTCAGTACCTGTACAGTGCAGCTATAACTCTACTCACTTCAGTACCTGTACAGTATAGCTATAGCTCTAATCCTCTCAGTGCCTGTACAATACAGCTATACCTGTACTCCCCTCATTGCCTGTAGAGTACGGCTATAACTCTACTCCAACCAGTACCTTTACAGTCCAGCTATATAACTAATCCCCTCAGTACCTGTACAGTACAGCAAAAATTCTACTCCCCACAGAAACTGTAGAGTACAGCTATACCTTTACTTCCCTCAGTGCCTCTACAGTACAGCTATAATTCTAATCCCCACAGTTCCTGTATATTACGGCTATAACTCTATTCCATTAGTGCTTGTACATTATAGCTATACCTCTAACCCCCTCAATACCTGTACAATACAACTATAACTGTACTCCCTTCAGTACCAGTAAAATACAGATATACCTCAACTCCACTCAGTGCCTGTACAGTACAGCTATACCTCTACTCCCCAAAATGCATGTAGAGTACAGCTCTACCTCTACTCCACTCATTGCCTGTACATTACGGCTATACCTCTACTACCCTCAGTACCTGTACAGTATAGCCGTACCTCTATTCCCCTCAGTACCTGTACAGTACAGCTATGATTGTACTCCCCTAAGTAACTGTACAGTACAGCTATAACTCTACACCTCTCCGTGCCTGTACAATACAGCTATAATTCTACTCCCCTCAGTGCCTGTACAGTACAGCTATACATCTAAAAGCTCAGTGCCTGTAGAGTACAGCTATACCTGTATTCCCCTCATTGCCTGTAGTGTACGGCTATACCTATACTCCCCTCAGTACCTGTACCTTAGAGCTATATCTCCACTACCCTCAGTACCTGTACAGTACAGCTAAAACAATACTCCCCTCAGTACCTGTAGTGTACAAATATATCTCTACTTCACTCAGTGCCTGTACAGTACAGCTAAACCTGAAATCCTCACATTACCTGTACAGTACAGCTATACATCAACTCCCCTCAGTGCCAGTAGTGTACAGATAAATTTCTACCCCCCTCAGTACCAGTACACAACAGCTATAAATCTACTCCACCAAATAACTGTACAGTACAGCTATACCTCTACTCCCCTCAGAGCCTGTAGTGTACAGCTATACATCTACACACTTCAGTACCTGTATTGTACTACTATAACTCTACTCTCCTCAGTGCCTGTACAGTAGAGTTATACCTCTACTTCTCTCTTTACTTGTAGAGTACAGCTATACTTCTACTAACATAAGTAATTGTACAGTACAGCTATACTTCTACTCCCCTCAGTGCCTGTATTGTACAGCTATACCTCTACTCCCTTTGGTGCCTGCACAGTACGGCTATACCTCTACTCCTCTCAGTACCTGTACGGTACAGCTACAATTCTACTACTATCAGAACCTGTACATTACAGCTATAACTCTACTCCCCTAAGTGCCTGAACAATACAGCTATACCTCTACTCCCCTCAGTGCCTGTTCAGTACAGCAATAACACTACTCCCCTCAGTACGTGTACAGTAAAGCTATAAAACTACTCCCCTCAGTACCAGAAGAGTACAGCTATAACTCTACACACTCTATGCCTGTACAGTACAGCTTTACCTCTACAACCCTCAGTACCTGTACAGTACGGCTATACCTCTACTCCCCTCAGTACTTGTAGAGTACAGCTATATCTCTACTCCCCTCAGTACTTGTACAGTATAGCTATACCTCTACTCCTGTCAGTGCCTGTATTGTACAGCTCTAAATGTACTCCCCTCATTGCCTGTAGAATACGGCTATAACCCTACTCCCCTCAGTACCTATACAGTAAAGCTCTATCTCTACTCCCCTCATTACCTCTAAAGTGCAGCTAAAACCCTACTCCCATCAGTACTTGCAGAATCCAGCTATAGCTCTACTTCTCTCAGTGCTTGTACTGTAAAGCTATACCTCTACTCACCTCAGTACCTGTAGAGTACAGCTATACCTCTACTCCCCTCAGGGCCTGTACAGTACAGCTATAGCTCTACTCCCCTCAGTACCAGTACAGTACAGCTAAATCTCTTCTCCACTCAGTGCCTGTACAGTACAGCTATAACTCTACTCCCCTCAGTACCTGTAGAGTACAGCTATAAATCTAATTCCCTCAGTGCCTGTACAGTACGGCTATATCTCTACGCCCCTCAGTGCCTGTACAATACGGCTATACCTCTATAAACCTAAGTACTTGTACAGCACATCCATACATCTATTCCCCTCAGTACCTGTACAGAACAGGTATAACACTACTCACCTAATTACCTGTAGAGTACAGCTATATAACTACTCCTTCAGTGCCTGTACAGGACAGCTAAACCTCTACTCCCCTCAGTACCTGTACAGTGCAACTATAACTCTACACCTTCAGTACCAGTACAGTATAGCTCTACCTATACTCCGTTCAGTGCCTGTACAGTACAGCTATACCTGTTCTCTCCTCATTGCCTGTAGTGTACGGCTAT